>Ga0114938_1001385_pt1 | contig 16584 bp, 15 predicted proteins | sample AshMeaBigSpring_FD_88675 | JGI IMG/M metagenome (GOLD analysis project Ga0114938, IMG submission 88675) | Groundwater microbial communities from Big Spring, Nevada to study Microbial Dark Matter (Phase II) - Ash Meadows Big Spring | ecosystem: Environmental > Aquatic > Deep subsurface >...
CTGAAAACATATTCGGAGGCCGCGCCCGGAACAGAAATGGCAACCGCTTTAACAGCAGCTAAAACTGCCGCAGGGCCGGAAATCATCAATGCAACCCTTACGATACCCATCGTCCTGACCGTCGCTTTTGCAGGCCTGTACTTCTATATGCGGAACCGGCAAACGCCAACCCTGTTAAAAGCATAGGACCGGGTTTGGGATACCATGGGTACCATCCGTGGATGTATCCCCGGCCAGTATCAGATTTTCAAGCTGAGAAATCTCAGGATTGCTTAATTTACGGATCGACCATTACGTATGCCCAACAACGATTCCCGCCGGAAAGCCCTAAAAAGCATGTTCTTCGGCTCGCTCGCCCTTGGCGGTGCCGGGCTGGCCAAGCCCTCCCTGGCAAATGCCGTCAACCCATCACAAATGCTGAAAGGAAATATCAACCACGCGGTCTGCCGCTGGTGTTATGATTCAATTCCGCTGGAAGAATTCTGCGCGGCCGCCAAAGAAATGGGCATCAAAGCCATCGACCTGGTAGGGCCCAAAAGCTGGCCGATGCTGCAGAAATTCGGGCTTCACTCTTCCATGTGCAACGGCGCAGAGATCAACCTGGTGGACGGATGGAACGACAAAACTTTCCACTCAACACTCATCCGGAATTATACGGAGATGATCCGCCTGGTAGCCAAAAACGGCTACACCAACCTGATTTGTTTTTCGGGTAACCGGCGGGGGAAAGATGATGAGACCGGCCTGCAGAACTGTACAGAAGGATTGAAGCAGATCATGTCCCTGGCAGAGCAGCATAAGGTGATGATCGTGATGGAACTCCTGAACAGCCGGGTAGACCATAAGGATTACCAGTGCGACAAAACCGCCTGGGGCGTGGAGCTGGTGAAACGCGTGGGGTCATCTAATTTCAAATTGCTGTATGATATCTATCACATGCAGATCGATGAGGGCGACGTAATCCGGACAATCCGGAACAACCACCAGCATTTCGCCCATTACCATACCGGTGGCGTGCCCGGCAGGCGTGAAATAGACCAGACGCAGGAACTCTATTATCCCGCCATCATGGAAGCGATCGTGAAAACGGGGTTCAGGGGATATGTGGCCCAGGAATTCATTCCTTCCTGGAATGATAAACTGGCCGCCCTGCGCAAGGGGGTGGAGATTTGTGACGTCTAACAAAATTCGCGGATTGACGCATTAGCAGATTCGCGGATGGCAAGATTTTATTGAAAAAGGTCTAAAACAAAATGACGTACGCTATAGAAAGGTTCGTTAATTCGCTAATGCGCCAATTCGTAAATCCGTTAATTCTTAATCATGCCAGAAACGAATGTCTTTGATGCGATCGTGGTAGGATCGGGCATCAGCGGCGGCTGGGCCGCCAAGGAACTCACCGAGAAAGGGCTGAAAGTAATCATGCTGGAAAGGGGACGGGATATACCCCACGGTACAGGCTACACGAATACCAACAAGGACCCCTGGGATTTCCCCCACCGCGGTGGCAGGACCCAGCAGATGATCAAAGATTACCCCGTGCTCAAGCGGGATTACCCGCTGAATGAAACCAACCTGGACTACTGGGTAAAAGACAGTGAATCCCCGTATACGGAAATCAAGCGGTTCGACTGGTTCCGTGGATACCATGTAGGCGGCCGCTCCCTGATGTGGGGACGGCAGAGCTACCGATGGGCGGAGGAGGATTTCGAAGCCAACGCGAAGGATGGTTTCGGGGTGGACTGGCCCATACGCTACAGGGACCTGGCCCCCTGGTACGATTACGTGGAAAAATTCGCGGGCATCAGCGGATCCAAGGAAGGCCTTAAAATCCTTCCGGACGGGCAGTTCATGCCGGCTATGGAAATGAACTGCGTGGAAAAAGATGTGTCGGCAAGACTCAAGGCCCATTACAAAGGTCAACGGACCATGATCATCGGCCGGGTGGCGAATATAACACAGCCCCTTCCCGGGCGGACCAATTGCCAGTACCGCAATAAATGCTGGCTGGGCTGCCCATTTGGCGCCTACTTCAGTACGCAGTCGTCCACCTTGCCGGCTGCCACCAAAACCGGGAACCTTACCCTTCGCCCCTTTTCAATTGTAACCAAAGTCCTGTACGACAAGGATACCAAAAAAGCCACGGGCGTGGAGGTACTGGATGCGGAAACCAACAAGACCGTAGAATACAGGGCGAAGATCGTTTTCCTGAATGCGTCCACACTCAACTCCACCTGGATCCTGATGAATTCAGCCACGGATATATGGCCTGAAGGACTGGGCAGCAGCAGCAATGCGCTCGGACGTTTCCTCATGGATCACCACCTGGGCGTAGGGGCCGGCGGTACCGTGGAAGGGTATGAAGACAAATACTATTATGGGCGTCGCGCCAATGGCATCTATATCCCCCGATTCCGGAACACCAATGGCGATAAGCGCGACTATGTCCGCGGGTTCGGATACCAGGGTGCCGGCAGCCGGCAGGGATGGAGCCGCAACGTAGCGGAGTTGTCCATCGGCGCAGAACTCAAGGATGCCCTGACAGAACCCGGCCAGTGGACCATGGGCATGGGCGGCTTCGGCGAGATCCTGCCATACGCCGAAAACAGGGTGACCCTCGATAAAACGAAAAAAGATAAATGGGGCCTGAATGTCCTGGCCATCGACTGCGAGTTGAAAGAAAATGAAAAGAAAATGCGCAAGGATATGGTTGCCGATGCGATTGAAATGCTCGAAGCCTCGGGCGTGAAAAACGTCAGGGCAAGAGAGGGCGACGGAACGCCCGGTCGTGGTATCCATGAAATGGGCACCGCCCGCATGGGTCTGGACCCCAAGACATCGGTGCTCAACAAATGGAACCAGGTCTGGGACGCCAAGAATGTTTTTGTTACGGATGGCGCGGCCATGACTTCGGCTTCCTGCGTAAACCCTTCGCTCACGTACATGGCCCTCACCGCCCGTGCGGTTGACTATGCGGTCAGTGAACTGAAAAAAGGCAACTTATAGTATTAGCGCAATAGCGGATTAGCGGATGAACGCATTGAGTATTTTTCAATAGGCGTTTCATCCGCTAATCCGTACATTGGCTAACCCGTTAACCAAAACGATGCCTGAAAATTTTTCCTTCGACGCCATTGTAATCGGCTCCGGCATTTCCGGCGGCTGGGCGGCCAAGGAGTTATGCGAAAAAGGACTTAAAACACTGCTGCTGGAAAGGGGAAAACCCCTGGAACATCCCCGGGATTACACCACGGCCCCGCTCGATCCCTGGCAGTTTCCGCATGCAGGTAGTCTCACCCCGGAAGAGAAAAAAAAGCACCATGTCCAGGTCCGGCACTACTCCATCCGGGAAGACAACAAACACTACTACGTCAACGATCTCGAAAACCCGTATATAGAAACCAGCCGGTACGATTGGGTGCGGGCGGACGTACTGGGCGGACGTTCCCTGCTCTGGGCAAGAATGACATTCCGCTGGAGTGATCTTGATTTTGAAGCCAATGCCCGGGACGGGGCCGGGATCGACTGGCCCATACGGTATAAGGAAATCGCACCCTGGTACGACTACGTGGAAAAATTTACGGGCATCAGCGGCAGCCGTGAAAATATCCGCCAGCTGCCCGACGGCATCTTCCAGGCACCCATGGAATTGAACTGTGTGGAGAAAGACCTCAAGCAAAAAATGGAGGCCCGGTACCCGGAAAGGAAACTGATTATCGGGAGGGTTGCCAACCTGACGGCCGGGCTACCGGGAAGGGGTACCTGCCAATACCGAAATCTCTGCCATCGGGGCTGCCCGTACGGGGCATATTTCAGCACGATTTCCGCCACACTGCCCGCGGCCCGTGCCACCGGCAATCTTACGGTCCGTACCGGGGCGATCGCCAACCGCATCCTGGTGGATGATGACACGGGCAGGGCCACCGGGGTGGAAATCATCGACCGCGAAACCCTGAAAACAGAAGTATTCCGCGCCCGCATTGTATTCTGCAACGCTTCCACCCTGGGCACCACCTTCCTGCTCCTCAATTCCAACAGCAAACGCTTTCCCCAAGGAATCGGCAATGACCATGACCTGGTTGGCCGCTTCCTGATGGACCACCATAAGACGGGGATGTCCGCCGATATCAAAGGATTTGAAGACACCTACTATTTCGGCAGAAGACCCACCGGCGTTTATATCCCGCGATTTAAGAATATGGGCGATGAGAAACTCGATTTTCTCCGCGCCTACAATTACCAGGGCGGCGCGTACAGGACCAGGGGCGCTGGTGCTTCGGGTATCGGTGCTGCATTTAAAGAAGCCATGACAGAAGCAGGTCCATGGAGAATTGGTTTCACGGCTTTTGGCGAATGCCTGCCATATGCGGAAAACCGGGTAACCCTGAGCCGGGAGAAACAGGATATCTATGGTCGGCCGGTCCTGGCCATCAACGCATCGTTCCGCGAAAATGAAATACGCATGCAGCAGGATGAAATACGCACGATGGAGGAAATGATGCAAAGCCTCGGTGCGAAGAATTTTCAAAGCGCCAGGACCATGTCCTTTCCGGGAAACGCCAACCATGAAATGGGTACCGCCCGTATGGGACGAGACGCGAAGACGTCGGTCCTGAATAAATGGAACCAGGTGCATACGGTAAAAAACCTGTTTATCACCGATGGTTCCTGCATGGCTTCCTGTTCCAGCGTAAACCCTTCGCTCACCTACATGGCCCTTACCGCCCGGGCAGTGGACTACGCGGTCAGCGAACTTAAGAAGCGCAACATTTGATTGCACTAATGATGCTTACCTTCGCCACATGCTTAAAAATACACTGATGACCGCAGCTACCGCTGCCGGCAGGCTTGTACAATCCCGCATGAATTCTTCTTACCGGGTAGACAATAAGGAAGGCGTGAACAACCTCGTGACCGAGGTGGACCATGCTTCCGAAAAACTCATCATGGACATCATCCGCAAGGATTTCCCCGACCATTTCATCCTGAGTGAGGAAGTGGGCGAAATCCGGATGGATTCCGACTATAAATGGATCATCGACCCCATCGACGGCACTGTAAACTTCGCCCATGGCATTCCGATCTGTTGCGTGAGTATTGGCCTCGAACACCAGGGAAAGATGGTAATGGGGGCCGTTTATAACCCATTCATGGACGAATTTTTCTTCGCTGAAAAAGGGAAAGGTTCAAGCCTCAACGAAAAACCCATACAGGTAAGCGGTAAATCTGCGGTGCTGGAATCCTGCTTTGTGACCGGCTTCCCATATACCTACCTGGATACACCCAATGGGCCGCTGGATGTCTTCGGCCGGTTCATCAGAAAGGGTATCCCCGTTCGCAGGCTGGGGTCCGCCGCGATTGACCTATGCTGGGTGGCCGCCGGTCGATTCGACGGCTTCTTTGAACATAAACTCAGCGCGTGGGACAGTGCCGCGGGTTTCCTGATCGTGGAAGAAGCAGGCGGCAAAGTGACGGATTTCGAGGGCAATCCATATTCGCCATATCAGCCCCAGATCGTAGCCAGCAACGGGCTGGTCCATGATGAACTGCTCCGATGGATTCGGGACGAAGTCTGATTGCGCAGCATGCAGATTGCTACATCCCGTACCTGGCGGGCGGGAAGTCATGAATGGCTTTCCCTTTCAGACAGTGCGTTCAAAGCCGCCTGCACGCTGCCCTTTTCGATGAGAAGCGACTTCGCTGATTCGTAATCCTGCAAACCATCCATTTCCATTAGGATGCGTACCGCCCGGTCGGTAATCTTGTCGTTGATCAGCATGACGTGCACCATCTTGTTGTCCCGCACCCGCCCCATCATGATCATGGTGGTGGTGCTGATGATATCAAAGATCATTTTCTGCGCGGTCCCGCATTTCATACGGGTGCTCCCCGTGATGAATTCGGGGCCAGTGATCACTTCCACGGGATAATCCGCAACGGTGGCAATCGGGGACCCGGGATTGCTCAAGATGCAACCAGTACTGATTTCGCGCTCCCGGCACCAGCGCCGGCACCCAGGTAAAACATCCTGCCGCCCGCTTTCAATTTTTCAACAACCTGGGCGATGAGGTGGTTTAATTGAGGCAGCACCCGTTCCACCGCCAGCGCAACGGATTTATCCTCCCCGTTTATCAGCGCCGTGATTTCATCAATGCTTTTTTTCTCCAGGTCACGGTGTTGGGACGGTTGTTCTGTGGGTCTCATCGTGAAATTTCTGTGTTTGATGGATAATTATCTTCCTGGCATGAACCAACCCGGTACGCAAACCAGTTTACAGGTGCATGCAAGCCGGTTCAATATAGACATCTTTGACATCCCCGGATCGCGTGGTTCGGCCAAACAAATTGTAATTTCGTCCCATGGAACGGACGGAAATTTCTTCATACGGCGAATTCGGGCTTATCCAACACCTAACCAGGAATATTGAGTTGCATAATGCCTCATCCATCGTGGGTGTGGGCGACGATGCAGCGGTGATCGACCATTTCGGAAAGCAAACGGTGGTTACCACAGACCTGCTGATCGAAGGTATCCATTTCGACCTGTCTTATACACCCCTCAAACACCTTGGATACAAGAGCATCATCGCCAACCTCAGCGATGTTTGCGCCATGAACGCCAATCCCACGCAGGTAACGATGAGCATTGGTGTCAGCAACCGGCTGAGCGTGGAGGCCCTGGAAGAATTTTACGAAGGGGTTTATGCCGCCTGTAATAAATACCAGGTGGACCTGGTAGGCGGGGACACGGCTTCCTCGCAAAAAGGTTTCATCATTTCCGTTACCGCCCTGGGCGAAGTGGACGCGGATAAGGTTGTGCTCCGCAGTACCGCTAAAAAGGGAGACCTCCTTTGCTGTTCCGGCAACCTCGGCGGCGCCTATATCGGCCTGCTCTTTCTGGAAAGGGAAAAAAGGATCTACCTGGAAAACCCATCCATACAGCCCGATCTGGAAGGAGAATCACACGTGATCGGTCGGCTGCTGAAACCGGAAGCGCGCAAGGATATTATTGATTTCTTTGAACAGGCGCAGATCCTGCCCACCTCCATGATGGACATCAGCGATGGCCTGAGTTCGGAAATCCTGCACATTTGCGAAAAGAGCGGTGTTGGCTGTATGCTGTATGAAGACAAGATTCCCATCAGCGAAGAAAGCCGGAATGCCGCGTTCAAATTCCAGATCGACCCCACTGCCTGCGCACTCAGCGGCGGGGAAGACTATGAACTCCTGTTCACGATCCGCCAGGAAGATTTCGACAAGGTCAAAACCCATGAACATATCAGTGTAATCGGCTATATGACGGAAGCCGACAAGGGGGCACATATTATAACCAAAGGGGGAAATACCTACCCCATTTCAGCCCAGGGCTGGAATGCTTTCAAAAAATAATAGGTCAGCACCGTCGTTATGTGATATCAGTAGAGCAGGAACATGAAGCGCCCCAACACCATCCTTCACATTTTACCCGTGCTGGCCCTCATCCAATGGATGATCACTGGTTGTTCCGCCAGCAGCCATTCGACAAGTCCTGCCAGGAAATATGCGCCAAAAGAATTGCGCAGGGATTACGACCTGCTGGAGGACATCCTGGAGAAATTTCATCCTTCCCTCTACTGGTATACCCCGAAAGACCGGATGGACAGCATTTTCCGGCATTACCGCTCCGGTATCCGGGACTCCATGACACAGCAACAGTTCGCCTTTAGCATCCTCGCCCCGGTCACAACCAGTATCCGTTGCGGGCATACCTCCTTTTCCTTTTCAAAAGACTTTACCCGGTATTTTCGTGGCGTACCATTACCCTCCTTCCCACTCTATATGAAAATCTGGGGCGATACGATGGTAGTTGTGGAGAACAGGAACCGGAGGGACTCGGTGTTCAGGAGGGGAACCCGGATCACGTCCGTCAACGGCTTGAATGCCAGCCAACTGGCATCTACCATGTTCCGGTACATGCCAACGGACGGGTATGCCGAAAACATCAATTATATCCGGCTCAGCGGGGCCTTCCCCTACTACCACCGGAATATTTTCGGCCTCAGTCGCATGTATGCCGTTGGCTATGTGGACAGCACAGGGCGAGAGCGGCTCAGAGGCGTTCCATTGTACCATCCTTTGGCGGATTCTGGTTCTGAGCGAAAACGTTCCTTGACGGATGGAAAGCCTCGCCGAAAACAAAGCAGGGCAGAGCGCCTGGAAGACGGCCGCTCCCTGCATGTTGACACGGGTACCCGAACCGCTATTATGAATATTGAGTCCTTTGACAATGGCTATACGCTCAAGAAATTCTACCGGCAGTCTTTTCGCCGAATGCGCAAAGACGGCGTCGACAACCTGGTCATCGACATCCGTAACAATGGCGGCGGCAAAGTGGATAACTACACTTCCCTTGCACGGTATCTTAAGGACCAGGCCTTCCGGGTGGCGGACAGTGCTTTTGCAATGCGACGGAACTTTAATGGATACGGCCGGTACTTCCATTCTAATGAGATCAACTGGCTGGCGATGAAGCTCTTCGTCACAGGTAAGAAGCAGGGCGTGCACCACTTCCGCTACTGGGAAAACCACGTCTTTCATCCCCGAAAAAAGAACCATTTTAACGGCCAGGTATACATGATCATCAGTGGCCCAACCTTTTCCGCCTCCACCCTTTTCTGCAACACCCTGAAAGGGCAACGGAATGTGACCCTGGTGGGGGAGGAAACCGGCGGTGGTGCGTATGGAAACAGTGGCCTGATGATACCGCATGTAACCCTGCCCGGCACGGGTATCCGGGTGCGCGTGCCCCTGTTCAGGGTGGTTCAATATCAACATCCCCCCAAGACGGGGCAGGGGGTCCAGCCGGACATTCATGTACCTCCTACCGTAGAGGCGGTAACCCGTGGAAGGGATTTGAAAATGGAAAAAGTAAGGTCGCTGATCCAGGAATCACGCAGTGTTGCACATCAATAACCGTCCATCTTGTGCAGCATACACAAAGCCGCCCATACCAATGCCGCGGGACTGGGGAAGCGCATGGATGCGGCGACATCGCTGCATCAGCGGATCAGGAAACTGTCTGCGTCTTTCCAGAATGGAAGCTTCGCCCGGGTATCCAGCAATAATGATTTCTTCAGTGTGCAGGTAAGGATGGTTTCCCGGTCATGGGCCGTGTCCAGTATTTCGCCCATGGGATCGATCACCATACTGTGGCCGCTATGAGTGATGCCGTGACCGTCGTCCCCGATGCGGTTAACGGCCGCCACATAACACTGGTTTTCGATCGCCCTCGCAGGCAACAGGCTTTTCCAGGCATGGATCCGCCGGTCCGGCCAGTTGGCCACATACACCAGGAGATCGTATTCCGGTTCCGGATGCGATTCCGTGTCAACCTTTTGCTGGCGAGACCAGACCGGGAATCGAAGGTCGTAACAGATACAGAGATTGATCCGCCATCCTTTGACGGAAGCAATCAATCGTTTGTTCCCCGGTGTGAAATGCCTGTCTTCCCCGGCCAATCCGAAGCAGTGCCTTTTATCATAGTGGCCGAACTGCCCGTTGGGAAGCATCCATACGAGGCGGTTGAAATAATCTTCGCCCTCGCGGATGATCAGGCTTCCCGCAATGACTTTCCGGTGGGTTGAGGCCATATCCCGCATCCAGCTGACCGTGGGGCCATCCATCGTTTCGGCCAGCGAAGAAGCGTCCATGCTGAATCCGGTGGAGAACATTTCAGGCAGCAGTGCCAGTTCCGTGCGCTGGTCCATGCGCTGGAAACTGGATTCAAACATCCGCCGGTTGGCTTCCGGGTTTTCCCAGTGGAGGGATGCCTGTATCAGGCTGATGGTCAGGTCAGACATGGGATAAAATTAAACCAAAGCAGCGGCCGGTACATCGAATTATTTTCAGCAGACAGGAATTCCGCAGGGATACATGGCTTAATTTAACGGGAAATACCTTCTCATGGAACAAGATTCAATTTCCCGGTCCGGTTTCCTGCGGCGCATGGGCGTGTTGGGTGCCGGCGCCCTGGTCTCACCCTCCCTGGACGGCGCCGCCATTAAAGGAACTGAAAAGCGAATACGTGTTGCCGTTATAGGTTGCGGCAGTGTGTCAAATATGTACCTGCCGCATTTATCGAAATCACCTTTTGTGGAACTGGTCAGCGCCTGTGATATCAAACCGGAGCGGGCCAGGGCACAGGCGGAAAAGTACAGGATACCCAACCAATACCCGCATATTGACCAGATGTTATCCGGCGCACCGTTCGACCTGATGGTGAACCTCACCAATATGCAGGAGCACGGCCGGCTGAACCGCCAGGCATTGATGGCCGGAAAACATGTATGGAGCGAGAAGCCGATGGCCAATACCTATGCGGAAGGCAAAGAACTGCTGGATCTCGCGGAAAATAAGGGCCTCCGGATCTGGGGCGCGCCTGCGGTGGTCAACAGTCCGCAGTTTGCGTTTATGGCGAAAGCCATTGTGCAGGGTAAGCTGGGCAGGGTGTCCGCCGCCCATGCGCATTACGGCCATACCGGTCCGGGTTGGTCGGCATTTTTCTATGAAAAAGGCGGTGGCAGTCTTCCTGACCTGGGTGTGTACAACCTTGCCACGCTTTCCGGCTTATTGGGACCCGTCAAATCCGTTGTTGCCATGACCAGCATCCTGACCAAAGAACGGAAAGTGGATGACAAAGGGCTCATAAAAGTGGTGGCCGAAGACAATGCCATGGTGTTGATGGACCACGGAAACGGGGTGTTATCCCATGTACAGTGTGGCTTCAACTATTTTGATCCGTACGGCCACGAAGGGAAAGGGCAGGACCGGCCCACCATTTCGCTCTGGGGAACGGAAGGTAATATGGCTTTGATTGGTTACGATTGGGCGCCCCTGTCCGTTGAGCTTGCCACTTCATGGACCGAGCCGCCCCGGCGGCATGCTACGGATGCCCAGGGCTATGCCTGGGAACAGGGCGCAAGTGTAGTTGCGGAATGCCTTGCAACCGGCAAGGAATCCCTGATTACCGCGCGTCATGCCCTGCATGTGCTTGAAATCATCGAAGCAGCGCGGGCTTCCCAGGAGACCGGGCAGAGAATTTCCCTGAAGTCTACCTTTAACTGGCCCCTTTTCCGGGGTTGAAAAGGTTTACGGATTACCTGCGGACTGCAGTTTCAGGGTTTTTCTTCGCCCAATTTTGCCAGGACGGCGCTGATGCGGGGGGACTCGTACCCTTTTTGCAGGAGGTAGGCGCGGGTTTTCGCCTTCCGGGTGAGATTGGTAATTCCTGCACCGCGAACGGATACCCATTTCTTGCCTGCCAGCCGATCCAGTGTACGCTGGTAGTCCGTTTCGTCTATACATTCCAGCGCCTTCCGGATGTTATACGATCCCACCTGCTGGCATTCAAGCTCATGACGGATCTTGACGCGCCCCCATTGTTTCATGCGGAATTTACCCCCGGCGAATGCCACGGCAAAGCGCTCCTCATTTAGGTACTGGTCCTCGATCAGGCTCGAAAGGGCTTCGTCCACTTCGTTCTTTCTCAATCCCCAGGCATACAGCTTCTCTTTCACCTGCGCATGCGATCTTTCCTGGTAGGCGCAAAAATGGCGGGCTTTCTGCAAGGCCTGGGCCGGTGTGTATGTTTTTCGGTACGCCATGGGCGGCCCGAAATTAGGTCAAATTCAGGGCTGGCGAAAGCGGGAAATTCCCCGGCTGTGCAGCGTCAAAATGGTGAAAAAAAAGGGGGGGCGTTGGCTGCCATCCACCTATATTTGCTGAAACCCAAATCAGAAGGATCATTATGAAGTTTATCGTTTCCTCTTCGGCCTTATTGAAGCAACTGCAGCAGATCAACGGGGTGATCAATACCAATACAGTACTGCCCATCCTGGAAGATTTCCTCTTCGATATCGAAAAAAACAAACTGACGGTTGTAGCGACCGACCTGGAAACGGTGATGAAAATACATATGGATATTGAAGCGAAGGACAGCGGAAAAGTCTGCATCCCCGCCAAAATCCTGATGGACTCCCTGAAGAACCTGCCGGACCAGCCGCTTACGTTCAATATCGACAAGAACTATGGTGTTGAAATCACCAGCGATAACGGCAAGTACAAAGTCATGGGCGAAAACCCGGATAATTTCCCGAAGGAACCGGTGGCCGACGACACCAATAGTTTCACGATGACTTCCTCAGCCCTGCTCACCGCCATCAATAAAACGCTTTTCGCGGTAAGCTCGGACGATCTGCGCCCGGCGATGACCGGCGTATTTTTCGAGCTCGATAAAAAAGGGCTTACGACGGTGGCCACGGATGCGCACCGCCTCGTCAAATACAAACGTAAAGACGTCAGCTGTCCCAAAACAGACACTTTCATCGTCCCTAAAAAACCGCTGAACCTGCTCCGGAACGCGCTTCCGGACAACGAAGACGTCCTACAGGTATCATATAACAGCAACCATCTTTTTGTATCGCATGGTACCACGCAGATGGTCTGCCGCCTGATCGACGCCCGGTTCCCGGATTACAAGGTGGTCATCCCGGTGGACAACCCCTATAAAATGACCGTCAGCCGGGCCGATTTCCAGGGCGCCCTTCGCCGCGTGAGTATCTTCAGCAATAAAAGCACAAACCAGGTGGCCCTGCATATCAATGGAAGCGAGCTCCAGCTGACCGCACAGGATATCGATTTCAGCTTTGAAGGAAATGAACGCATGAAATGCCGTTATGATGGCGAGGAAATGCAGATCGCCTTTAACGCGAAGTTCCTGGTGGAAATGCTGGGGAGCACATCCAGCGAAGAAGTGAAAGTGGAACTGTCCACCCCCACCAAGGCCGGCATCATCAAACCCATCGAGGAAGATGAAAACGAGGAGCTGCTGATGCTGGTGATGCCGCTGATGCTGAACCAGTAAATACGTGATCATGGAATCACTGCTTCAATATTTCCAGGAACTGGAAAAACACCCCGGCCAGCGATTGCTTTTCTTCGTTGGCTCCCTGATGCTGCTATGGATCCTGGAGAATGCGATTCCGCTGGTCCACATGCATTATAAGAAGTCAAAGGGGAAACACGCCGCGGTTAACCTGGGTTTCACGCTCATCCATTTTATCGTCCATACCATCCTGGCCATCTTTATTGTGATGATCGCCGACTGGACAAAAGCGCATCAGTTCGGGCTGGTGTACTGGCTGAAGGCCAATGTGCTCTGGACCATCGTCATTTCAGCGCTTACAATGGACTTCTTCGCGGGCTGGCTCTGCCATATCGTGGAACACAAAGTGCCTTTGTTCTGGCGATTCCACATCATCCACCATGCCGATAACAATGTGGATGTAACCACCGGCCTGCGTCACCACCCGCTGGAAAGCGTCTGGCGCGGGTTTTTTTTCTTCATCGGCATCTTCGTATCAGGTTCGCCGATGTACGCTGTGATGATTTTCCAGACCCTGCTGGTGGCTGCCACGGGGTTCACCCATGCCAACATCAGCCTTCCCGCATGGCTCGACAAAGGCCTCAGCTATTTCCTGGTATCGCCCAATATGCACAAGATTCACCACCACTGGAAACAGCCATATACAGACAGCAACTATGGCGCTGTTTTTTCCATATGGGACCGCCTCCTCGGAACGTTCATGAAGCTGGATCCCGCGCAGCTCAGGTACGGTCTTGACCGCTATTATCCCAATGAAAAGGACGAAGATTTCATCGCACTGATGAAAAAACCCTTCCAGAAACTTAAAGACTGAACCGCCCAGTTCCCGGCGGAAAACATCCTGATGCGGACCATTGCCGTTATTCCTGCCCGTTATGCAGCCACCCGTTTCCCGGCCAAGCTCATGCAGGTACTGGGCAACAAAACAGTGATCCGGCACACGTACGATAATGCCGTTGCCACAGGCCTTTTTGATGAGGTGCTGGTGGCTACCGACAGTGAACTCATTTTCCACGAAATCGAATCCAATGGCGGCATTGCCAGGATGAGCCTGCGGACACACGAGAGTGGCAGCGACCGTATCGCGGAAGCTGTGGCAGACATGGATGTAGACGTCATCGTCAATGTACAGGGCGATGAGCCCTTTATTCAGCATAAACCGCTGGCCGACCTGCTTGCATCTTTTAAGGACACTGAAACCATGGTGGCTTCCCTGATGCAGAAACTGGAATCCCCGGAAGACCTTCACAATCCCAATATCGTGAAGGTTGTTACGGACCTGAAAGGGTTTGCCCTCTATTTCTCACGCGCCGTGATTCCCTTCCCGCGCGAGGAATCATCCGGCGCACCCTATTTCCGTCATATCGGGGTGTATGGATTCCGAAAGCCAGCACTCATGGATTTTACGCGGTGGCCGTCCAGCGTCCTGGAGAAAACAGAAAAACTCGAACAGCTCCGCTACCTGGAAAACGGCACGCGCATACGGATGATTGAGACAAATTTTACAGGTATCGGCATTGACACACCGGATGACCTCGAGCGTGCAAGGAAACTGATTTAACGTTACTATATTTTTTCTCCCGCCTCCCATGGTGGATATTCATTTAAGATATCCTGGATTCTTCCCGCACACCATCCAGGATATGAATCACCGCCCCCGGATATATATCATAATGCCGGGGCATTTGCACGCTTCTCCAAAACGATTGCCATTAATTCCGTATTTCCTATTGAATACCCAGCTCTTCCTGGATTTTTTCGAGGCTCTTGCCTTTTGTTTCAGGAAGGTATCGCCAGACGAAAAACAGGTGCAACACCATCATGAGGGTATAAAAGATAAACGAGTAATACCCGCCCAGTGGGCTTCCTTCAACGATGACCGGGAAAGTCCAGGAAATGATCGCCGCCATGATCCAGTGCGTGAAACTCCCCAACGACCCACCCTGGGAGCGGACGGCGTTTGGAAAGATTTCCGAAATGAAAACCCAGATAACCGCACCTTGGGAAAAAGCAAAAAAGGCGATGAACCCAATCAGGTACCAGATCACATTGGGGTTGGCCACGCCTGGATCCCTGAAAGCCAGTGCCGTGAGCCCTAAAAACAGGATCATGCCGAAAGAGCCGATGATCAGCAGTCGCTTTCGGCCGAAACGGTCGATCATGGACATCGCCAGCAAGGTAAACGCCAGGTTGGCCGCGCCGATATATATGGGTTGCAGGTATGCATTCGATTTATCGAAGCCTGCCATTTCGAAGATCCGGGGGGCATAGTAAATGATCGCGTTGATCCCGGAAAGCTGGTTGAACATGGCCAGCAGGACGGCAAAAATGATTGGCTTGCCGTACCTCCGCTGAAACAGTTTCTCCTTCACGTCCGTTACCGATGCCCGGATTTCCTCGATCGCCTTTCCTGTATTTTCTTCGCCGATCCTTTGCATGATGGGAATGGCTTTCTCCGCTTCGTGCATGAGCACCAGCCAGCGCGGGCTCTCCGGAATACTGCGCACGAGGATGGCGAAAAGGGCGGCAGGCACCACCATGACACCCAGCATCCAGCGCCAGGAATCATCGCCCGATCCGGCGAAAAAATAGTTGGTGATATAGGCCACGAAAATCCCCAGTACAATCATCAGTTGAAACGATCCAGCAAGCCTCCCGCGCAACCTCGCCGGGGAGATTTCGGATATATACATCGGACCCACAACCGAAGAAGCCCCCACGGCCACACCGCCGATAAAACGGAACATGACGAAGAGAAACCAGCCCTGGGCCATCGCACATCCAATCGCCGAAAGCAGGTACATGACGGCGATCGCCATCAGCACTTTTTTGCGTCCATATCGCTGGGCGGGAAATCCGGCCACCAGGGATCCGATCACCGTGCCGATCAGGCTGGATGCTACCGTAAAGCCCTGCCAGAAAGGGGTTAGCGCCCAAAGACCCTGGATGGTTTTTTCCGCCCCCGAGATCACGGCTGTTTCGAAGCCAAATAAAAATCCGCCCAATGCGGCGATCAGGGCAATGCGGACAGGATAGTTCATGGCAATCGTTTAAGACAATGAATCGTTGCAGAAAGATAGCTAATCTAAAAAAGAAATAGGTAGATTGCTTAAACGATTTAATTCAACGATTATGGGCCATCCGATCTGGGGAATAGACCTCGGTGGGACAAAAATAGAAGGCGTGATCCTACCTTCCACCCGGGATGCACATCCCATCATTCGCCAGCGTATCGACACCGAAGGACAGAAAGGATACACGCATGTTCTCGGACAGGTCAAAAAGCTGGTAGACGACATGGCACAAAAAACCGGCCTGCTGCCTTCCTCGATTGGCTTTGGCACACCCGGTGTGCTGGATCCAGTTTTGCAGACCATGAAGAACTGCAACAGCACTTCCCTGAATGGTAAGCCACTGCATACCGATCTCGAAAAAATGCTGGGTATCCCGGTAAAACTCGCCAACGATGCCAACTGTTTTGCCCTCGCCGAAACCCATTGGGGCGCCGGAAAGCTATACCCGGAAGCGCGTATGGTCTTCGGAATCATCATGGGTACGGGTGTTGGCGGTGGGATCGTCTTCGATGGTACGATTTGGGCAGGAAAACACGGGATCGGCGGGGAATGGGGTCACAATTACCTGGACAAGTCCGGTGGCCTCTGC
>Ga0114938_1001386_pt1 | contig 16574 bp, 10 predicted proteins | sample AshMeaBigSpring_FD_88675 | JGI IMG/M metagenome (GOLD analysis project Ga0114938, IMG submission 88675) | Groundwater microbial communities from Big Spring, Nevada to study Microbial Dark Matter (Phase II) - Ash Meadows Big Spring | ecosystem: Environmental > Aquatic > Deep subsurface >...
TCCTGCCGGGGCTCGATGAAGCTGATGACCTGCATCGCACCGCCGCACTGGCTGCATTTCAGCGGGTCCACTTCCCACACCCGCTGGATCAACATGGCCCAACTGCGGGCTTGCCGGCGGCGCGTGGCATCGGTCCTGACTGCTTGGAGCAGTCGCCGGTCGACCGTCACGTCGTCGCCGCCCGCCGGCGAGGCCCTCACGCCCCGGGCGCGATGGGAGTACCAGCCGTAGTAGCGCACGAGATGCTCGCCCTTGTCCGGAATGTGCTGGGTCAGTTCGGCCAGAAAGTCGAGGGCGTCAAAGACTTGAAAATTCCGTGGCACGCCACCGAACAGATCGCGACTGGCTGGGTTGGGAAAGGGATGACACTCCGGCCTTTCGGCGCGGTAGATCACCTGCCCGCTCGCGGTGACCTTGACGATCCGCGCCAGGCTGAACGGGCAGCGGGCCATGTACTGTGCCAGGCGGTACAGGCCTGCGGTATCTCCGGCGACCAGGCGAACGCTGCCGTCGACGCTGAACCCCGAGTGCTTCCAACTGCGAATCTGCTCGGTCAGGGCCACGTCGATCTTGCCCGCCGCCAACAGCAGGTGAAAGACGCGGTCCTCCCACAGCTGGCGGACTCGTGCCATGTCCGGCGGCGGTACGCAAAGGAAGTGGCCTGGGGTGTCGCGAATGAAAACGCCGTCGGTGGCGATCGCATGGACATGAGGGTGAAAGTGGGCCAGGGCGCCGAATGTCTGGATGCCCGAGATCATGCCGGGCACCACGTCGGCTCGGCCGAGCGCCTCGCGATACGCCTGGTCGATCGTCTCCCATGCCAGGCGCATCAGGCTGCCCAGCAGGCGGCGGTCGAAGCGAAAGAAGATGCGCAGCCGCTTAGGGATCGTCAGGACGTATTGTCGGTGCGGGACCGGGGCACAGATTTCGTGCGCGACCTGGTCGGCGAAGATCAAGGACCGCTTTTGATGGCAGCTTGCGTAACCGTTCACACGCCGGCTGGGATTCGAGGGGGTCAGGTACATGTTTTCGGCCTGCGCGTCTTCGCCCGTTCGGACAGATTGGCCGAAAAATGTACCAGACCCCGGCCCGTGAGCAGTTACCAGCTTGCGCACAGGCACGGTCGCCGGCAGGAGAAGGCCACCAACATCTCGTGCCGGCAGTCGGGGCAGCGGATGCGGGCGAAGCCGGCCGCCGGATCTCCGCAACGCAAGAACCGCCGCACGGCCTGGCCGATTGCCGGTCGCCAGTACCCGTAGCGCTGCTGGAATCGCTCGGTATAGACCCGCTGAAAGTCTTCGTAGTAGAGAGCGATGAGCCGGTAGAGGGGCGAGTCACGGGGACGGCGCGGGCGATAGACGGCCGTCTTCGAGGCGGAACAGACCATGGCGGGGCCGTGGGCGTCGGCGCGGAATTGTCGGGGCGTTTGTCGCGTCGCCACGCAGCGCGCCCGAGTGGTCGCGGCCACCATGCCATGAACGTGTATCTATGTACACTATTAGTCCTCATGATGCGATCCCCTCGCGCGGCGGTCGGTAGATGCGGTGCTGGCTGCGGCCGTGCAAATTCTTCCGTTCTCACCACAGTCGCCGTAAGCTCCTATGCCCCGTGCGGGCAGGAAGGAGACGTCTGCCCGTTCCGCCCCAACGCCGACGGCATGGGCGATCGCGTGGTGGCCGCCGCGGCTAAACGTCGCGTCCCTGGGTGCGCGAGGGATCGTAGACGCACCGGCTCGGCGGGAGCCTCGCCGCTCCCGGAAACACGAACGGTTGCCGCCGCTGGGCCGCGAGACGGTCAGCGACCCGTCGACGGTGATCGGGCCGGTGGCGTAGGTCGAGTTGGTCCCGGTGCCGGCGTTGGACCCCGAGCCGTCAACCAGCAAGGTGCCGGCCGTGCCGGCCAGCGAGGTGATGGCGTTGGGGTAGGTGGTGGTCGAGCCGCCGCGGAACAGGGACAGCGTGGCGTCGCCGATCTGGACGGCTCCGCTGCCGGCTCCCGAGGTGTGGGTCAGGCGCAGCGTGCCGGCCTTGATCGTGGTCCCGCCCGTGTAGGTGTTGGCTCCGGCGAGCGTGAGCGTGCCGGCGCCGGTCTTGGTGAGGTCGACGGTGCCGACCAACTGGGTGGTGATCGTGCTGGTCAAGCTCGCGGCGACGTCGATCGAACTGGCACCGCTCGAAGCCCCGGAGAGCTGGAGCGAGCCGCCGGCCAGCGCGTAGCCGTTGCTGGTGAAGGCGAGCGAATCGGCCGAGATGCCCGCGGCGACGGAGACGTTGCCGCTGGATCCGGAGAAGACGGCGCGGTTGTGGGCGCCGTTATCCCAGGCAACGTGCGAACCGCTGAGCGGGTCGTACCAGAGGGGCGAGCCGTTGTTCCAGTTGCCGCTGCCGCCGAGTCCCGCGCCGGTTTCGAGCACGTTATTGGCGGGGTCGCCGTCGGGGTCCCAGTAGAGCGGCGAGACGCTGAGCATCTGGCGCGGTTCGAGCGGCTCGCCGGCCGGCAGGAACGTCGATCGGTGCCTGGCCGCAGCTCGCCGCCGCTTTGATAGGGTCCGTGAGCTACCTACCCCCCCCAATTCACACGTGGCCAGCGGGAGCGGTTCATGATGGGGTTCCTGTGGTGGGTGGTTGGGGTTGGGGGCTGCAGGGTTGCGGCCAAACCGGTGACGAAACAATCGGTGACGGCCAAACCGGTGACGGCACACGGAGTGTGCCGACTACGTAACTGTTCACGGGTTGGACGCCAGATCTGCCGCACCCCAGGGGGTCAGGCACATCTTCCTGCCTGTGCGTGTCCGCACGCAGACAGGTCGGCGGCAGCGTGCCACGACGCCGAGCGGTCCTCCCGCCGAAAAATGTGCTGGCCTGTGAACGGTTACGCCGAGATGCGGCCAGACGTCACGACGTCACGATAAAACACGTCGATGCGGGCGAAGCTATTGCAGGCCGCTGCATCTGTCAAGCAGGGGGAGCGAAGACTTGCGCCGAGCGCCGCCACGGCTACCACTGGCGGGGTCGGGAGACGGAGCGCGGGGTGACGACGCTGGGTAACCGTTCACGGGGAGGTCGCCAGACCCGCTGCACCCCAGGGGGTCAGGCACATTTTCCTGCCTGTGCGTGTCCGCACGCGGACAGGCCGGCGGCAGCGTCCCGCGACGCCTGGCGATCTTCCCGCCGAAAGATGAGCCAGACCCCGGCTTGTGCACGGTTACGCCGGTCGAGATGCGGCGTTTTGGCACCGCCGATGCCCGTAGCCGCTCAGCATGGTGTTCAGGCCGTCGGCGATGATGAAAGAGACGTTCGGTGTCGAAGGTGAGGCCGACTGCGATTTGTCGGCGGGGTCGGGGACTCACTTTTCGGCAGGAGCTGAGTTCTCGGAAGGAGTCGATTCTTCGGTCGGAGCGGGAGCGGTGATTTCGGCCAGCACCGACGCCACGGCGGCCTCGGCCAGCAGCTTATAGGCCGCGTCGTTCCAATGGAACTGATCGCCGCGGGCCAGCTCGAGCCTGTCGGCCAGCAGCCCATAAAAATCGTTCACGGGCACATTCATTTCCCTCATCACCGCCGCGGCCATGCGGTTGTGTTCGACGATGACGGGGTTGATTTCCGGGTCAAGTTCGGTGGGCTTGCCGCGCACGGTCACGGGGGTACTGCTGGCCCAGATGATCCTGGCCTGCGGCAGCGCCTGGCGAATCACTTCGACATAGGCCCGCGTCAGCGGTTCGAACTCTTCCTGCTTGATTCGCCCGATCGGCCAGCCATGCAGGCCCATGTTGAAATGCACCACGTCATAGGGGCCATTCTCCAGTACCTCGGCCAGCAGCTTGTTGACGTGCAATGACTGGTGGTAGGGATTGACCCATGCATCGACATACGCCTTTCCCTCCAAGTCGGCCAACGCATGCTTCAAGTAGCCGTTGAGGATCGAGTCCCCCACCAGCAGCACGCGCGGGCGGTGGGGATCGACCACTTTCGCCTTGTCCAGCCGCCACCCCTTGCCATCGGCATGCAGCCGCGCATCAGATTCCTCGCCGCTCGCCCGCGGTGCGGCGGACAGCCCTGCGACAGCCACTAACGCGGCCAGGAAAGAGGGGGCCAAGGTTTTCATCGCGATTCTTTTCATAGCTGGATTCTTGGGGACGTTTGGCCTTGAAGTCGGAATTACACTGGCCGAACCCGTGCCGCACTCTTCACTCATCGGCGGTGCCACCCGGCCGCACCGCGAACGCTCGTCCGCGATTGGAGTTCCTGGCAATCGCATGGGCCCGTTCTGCTTTTGGGCGTACCCGTCGCCGAACGATTTGGGTCAAGCGGGGCGCACGCGCACGACGTCCAGCCACTGGTGGCTGCGCTCCAGCACCACCTGGCCGACGTTATGCGCGGCGTCGGCACAGCAGATCAGGCCCACCAGGAAGGCCTGCTCGCCCTTCTGCACCTTGCCCGCGACGCTGCACCAGGGCGTTCCCTGGTGGCGGTCGCCCGGCAGCGGGGCGTTGCGAAACAGCACCTGGGCGAACCCGCGGGTGCTGAGCTGCGGCGGCCAGCGCTGAAAGAGCGGCTGGTGGGCCTCAAGGACCTGCATCATGTGCGGCGTGATCCGCTCGATCCACTCGCTCAACTGGTCGTTGGAAGGCAGCGTCCCGCCGCGACCGACGGGGGCGATGACGACGGCCACCAGCCGGACCGGCACGTTGTAGACCTCCAGCCGCGGGCCGTCCGCCGGCGGGCCATGGCTGCCCAGGGCAGCCACGTCGATCGCCCGGACCTCCGGCGCCGCCGCACGCTCGCGGCGCCGCCGGAGGATGGCGCGCAGGAGCAATACGACGGTGGCCAGCGCGAACGTCAGCACCACCGCGGCGGCAAGGTAGACCGTGTTCTCGAGGGCGTTCAGCATTTCAGCTCGACCGTCTGGCGGCCGAGGCCCCGTGGCCGGTAGGCCGCACGGGCAACCGTTCACCGGCCGGGGGCTGGCTCACTTTTCGGCGGGAAGACCGCTCGTCGTCGTGGCACGCGGCCGCCGAAAAATGTGCCCGACCCCCTGGGGTGCAGCAGGTCTGGCATCCACCCCGTGAACGGTTACGCCGCACGGGCTCCAGCATATCATGGCGGGCGTGCGGTGGCCGCCCGGTCCGCGGCAAAGCGCCTGCGTGCCGTCGCCAAGGCCCGCGGCCCGCGGCCCAGGCCTCGCCCGGTCCGCCCACCGCCCGGCGGATGCCGCTGAAAACGGACCTGCCGGCTCAGGGCGTTGCCGTCGAGGAGGGGCCTGGGACCTGAGGAACCGGCGCGGGCAGGAACGTCTGCACCGTGACGTCGTCCAACTCCACCCTGCCGACGCCGGTGAGGGCGAAGGTCACGTAGAGCGACTGGTCGCGGTCGACCACGCGGTAGCTGGCAAACGGCCGCCAGCCGTCGGTCTGGCGGAAGCGCTGGGCCAGCGCCATGCCTCCCAGCGAGTCGATGATCAGCAGTCCGTCCAGGCTGGGTTGGATCGGCTGGTCGATCCGCAGCCAGCCTTGCACCAGCACGATCATCCCTTGCTGCACGGGAACCGGCGCGGTGCTGATCCAGACCGGGGGCGTCTCCAGCAGCGGGGTCGGCGCGGCCGGGTCGGCGGTCGCGGCCTCGATGCGCAGGGCGTATCGACCCGAGTGCGGGTTCTCGGGCGCGAGGGCCACGGCGGTGCGCACCGCCTCGGGCGCGTGCTCGAAGTGCTGCCAGCCCAGCCGCACCATCAGGTCCAGGTCCTCAAACTCACCGCCGGCCAGGGCGGCTCCGCCCGCGTGCGCGGCCTGCAGCCGCCGCGCCAGCTGAGCATGGAGCGGCAGCGCGGTGAACTGCGCGCAGCCGGGGCTGGACACCGGCGACGGGAGCACCGCCGAGACCTGTGTCCAGTGCGCTCGCCGCGCTTCGGCCAGCGACTGACGGGCCCGCTGGGCGTATTGCTGCGTGCCCAAATGATCGCGGGCCTCCAGCAGTCGTGCGGCGTGGTCCAGGTTCGCCCGCGCCTCGCCCAGGGCCCGCTCCGCGGCCGGCGGGCGGACCTGCTGCGCCGTCAGAGCCTGATCCACCTGGCTCACCAGCTGGTACGTCATGCGGCTCACGTCGTGCTCGAGAGTCGCGGCACGGTTGCGGATCGTCGCCAGCCGCCGCGCCAGGCTGCTGATCACCAGCGGGTCCTGCGACAGCACGCAGAGGGCGTGAGAAGCCGATTGATCGACATGCACGCGCAGCCCCCCCGTGACGCGGAGGTGCCGTAGCGGCCGCAGGCCGGTTGGGACCAGCTGATACGCCTCCACCGATTCCGGCACTCCCGGCACGACAAACGAAACCGGGACGTCAGGCACAGGTCCGCTCACGCACTGGGCGTCCGGCACGTTGACCAGCGGGATCAGCAGGCGGGCGCGATCGGTCGCCAACACGGCCACCTGCAACTGCGGGTCGCTCGTGGGGACGGTGCTCACGTGCGAGCCGCCCGCGGCCCAGGGCTCGACCAGTGAGAGCTCCAGGTTCAGCAGCTCCAGCGTCGCCGCCCGCAGCCGCGTCGGCACGTCGGCGGCGTCCAGCCGCCCGCGGGACTGGAACAACACCCCGCGGGCGCCGGCCGCGAGCGCGGCGTACGTCAGCCCGCGCAGCTGTTCGGGCTCGGTCGCCGCCGGCCACGGCTGATCCCCCGCCAGCGCCCGCAGCTGGCACAACAACTCGGGCGCGGGTTCCGTCTGGATGGTGGCCCAGATCGGCGTCCCGGGTCGCGCCAGGCGCGGACGCTGGGCAAGCCAGGCCCCGAAATCGGCCAGCGGAAAACTTGTCCCCAACGGCGCCCGCTCGTGCAGCAGCACGTCCACGCGACGGCTGTACTCCCACAGCTCGGAGTCGGCCGAGCAGTACAACGGACGCATCCCCCCCTCATCGGACTGGCGGAGCAAATCCGACAGGTGCCGGACCCGCGACAGGTCGCGGTCGGTCAGTCCGCGGCCCAGGTTCCAGGCCAGCACCGGTTCGCACCCAGCCAGCATGGGCGCCCCGCCCCCCAGGTCCGGCGGCGGACAGAGCAGGCGCACGCCCAGCCGCCGTGCCTCGCTCAGCTGCGACCCGCTCGGCGTCTCGCCCAGCTGGACGGCGTTGAATCCCAGGCGGGCAAGAAACTCCAGCGGCTCGCCCCGCTGCTCCACCGCGTGCGGAAAGAAAGGCCTCCCATCCACCAGCAGCAAGGAACCCTGCATCGTCGCGCCCGCGACCATCGGCTCCTCGGCCGCGGCGGCGGGACCCGGCCCCGGCGGTGAACCGCCGGGCGACGCCGATCGCAGGGACGGAGCGACCGTCGCAGCGGCTACCCGCCCCTGCACCTCCAGGTCGTCGATCCAGACGTTCGTCTCGCCGCGACCGCCATAGACATTCAGCACCAACAGGTCCGCGTAGGCCTCCGTCGGATCAACGTGCGAACCAATCTGGGCGCGCAGCACTCGCACCTTGCGCGCCAACAGCGGCAGCGGGTCCTCGACCATGAGCTGCTGCCAGCTGCCAACGCGGTCATAGGCCGTGCCTGCCAGAAGCGTGCTCACCGGCTGACCTGTGGCCGGGTCCGTGGTCCGCGGCAACACGACACGGACCAGCAGCTGCACGCCAGGGCGGTCCGAGCGGACCCAGACGCGCGAAGCCAGCTCCGAGATCACCCGCGATCCCGGAACGCTGTGCCCGGCATAGACGTAACTGCCCGAATCGGCCACGATCCGCAGGTGCTCGCAACCGCGACCGCCCCGACCCTGATCGGGTGCCCGGCGATGGCTGAGCAGCCGCGCCGCGCAGTCGGCTTCCATCATCCGCCACGACGGCCGCGGACCCTCGAAGTCCTCCTGGAATTGAGCCTCCGCCGGGATCGCCGACAGGGCCAGCAGGCAGAACGCCCAACAGAACGGAAATCGCCCGCCAACGTGCCCCAAACCCGGCTGCGGCACGAAGCGCCGCGGGGCGCGGTCCCGCACCAGCGCATGCAGTGACGCCTGCCTGGTGCGCCGAACTCGGCTCATCCGTCTGGCTCCCACTTCCCTGTGGGTACGGCTGGCGCGGGCCAACACCCGGCCAGGCAGATGTTCAAAGACGTCTTACGAAATCGACTTCGCCCGGACAGGCGGAAGCACGGCACGGGCCGGGGTCTGGTCCATTTTTCGGCCGATAAACTCCACCATGTCAACGGACGTGGGACGAAAACATGGACCTGACCCCCTTGGAATCGCACGCACGGGTCGGACGCTGGTCCATCTTTCAGCCAGTGGACTCCGCCAAGCCCCTAACAGGCTGACCGAAAACATGGACCCGACCCCCTCGAAACTCCTCGTGGGCTGACCTGCCGAAACGCCTGCCGAACATTCAGTCGCCGTCCCCGTCGCTCCGCGCGGCCCCAACACCTGCGCTCCCACCGGAACGCCCGCGATGAGGCAGCGCCGCAACATGTGGCGAAGCCGAATCTGTCGACGTAACGCGTTCTTGTATCACGATTTGCGAACACACTCCAGACCATTTGTGGCCTTTTTGGCACCGGAGGCGGATCGGGCAACATTGGCACAGTGTACCCGTAACAGCTTGGCAGAACAGCAGTTATCGAAACAACGATGAGCCCGTCGGGCAGGCCGGCACGAACCGTGCAACAGGTCGATGCTACTCGCCCCCCACGGAGACCCGCTCAGATGAACGCCACGACCCGCACCGGCCGCACGTCCCATGAACAGTTGCCCAAAGAAATCCTTCAACTGGCGACGGAAATCGCTGCCCTTCCCGAGCTGCATCGCCAGCGGATCGAGCCCGTGCTGTGCCGGGTCCTGGAGAGCAGCCAGCGGCGACAGCGGATTTTGTCGCTGGTTCAGGAGGCGCTCAGCCAACTGCGGCTCGATATGAAGTACCTCTTGTTCGACCTGGAGGCCACGCGCCGCGAGCGGGACGCCTGCCGTCGCAGGGGGGCCGACCCGTCCGAATAGGCTGCTTCGTTGCCAGGCTTGTGAAAGTCGCCTAGGATAAAACAGTTCGTGGCGTCTCCTGCGGCACCGCGTGCGTCCGGCCACGGTGCCGCTTGCTTTCCATCCCCCCCGCCTCGGGGATCTGTCGGCATGGCCTGCAGGACAGCGGAACAATTCGCCCAGCATGCGTTGTACTTGAACCTGCTGGATGCTCGGCAGCTGGACGCCATTTGGGGGGAGTTCGGCACGCGGAGCGTCCCGCTGGCTGATTTCCAGCGGTTCCTGCTGCGGCGGGAACTGATGACGAACTACCAGATCGACCGGCTGTTGCGCGGAGAGCGATCCGGTTTCTTCTACGGCCAGTACCGGGTGCTCTACCTGATCGGCACCGGGTCGTTCGCGCGGGTGTTTCGCGCTCAGCACGAAGAAGACGGAAAGGTGCTGGCGGTCAAGGCCTTGCGCCGCCGGTACAACGACGTCCCCACCCAGACGGAGCAGTTCCTGCGCGAGGGCCGCATGGGGATGACGCTGCGCCACCCCAACATCGTGCCGATCTTCGAGGTCGGTATCCATGAGCGGTCGCACTACCTGGTGATGGATTTCGTCGAGGGGCGGAACCTGCGCGAATTCCTCCGCGTGCGGAAGAAGCTGCAGCCGGCCGAGGCCGCGCGGCTCATGACCCACGTCATGGCGGGACTGACCTACGCCCACACCCAGGGCGTCACGCACCGCGATTTGAAGCTGTCGAATGTGTTGGTCGCCGCCACGGGCGAGGCCCGGCTGGTTGACTTCGGCCTGGCCGCGGTCGCGGAGAAGATGTCCGACGAGGCGCTGGCCAACTGCCCGAATCCGCGCACGATCGACTACGCTGGACTGGAGCGGGCAACGGGGGTGCGGAAGGACGATCCGCGGAGCGATATCTATTTCGCCGGCTGCATCCTGTATCACATGCTCACGGGCGAGGCGCCCCTCTTCGAAACCAAGGATCGCCTGCAGCGGTTGAGCATCACCCGCTTCCAGCAGGTGACCCCGATCCTGCAGTTGGAGCCGCTGCTGCCCCACCGGCTGGTCGTCATTGTCAACCGGGCAATGGAGCTGAATCCCAATCGGCGTTACGAGAACCCGGGACAGATGCTGGCGGACCTGCAGCACACCACTCAATGGCTCGCCCAGCAGGCGGGCGAAGACCACGAGCCTGGCGGGGGCGGCGCCGGGGAGACGGCCAGACGCGCCACGCGCACGCTGCTGGTGGTCGAGCCCAACGTCGCGCTGCAGAACGTCCTGCGCGAGCAGCTGAAGAAGCTCGGGCACCGCGTGCTCGTGATGAGCGATGCGCAGCTGGCGATCGGCCGCTTCGAAGCGGGTGAAGACGTCGCCGACTGCGTCGTGTTCAGCGGCAGCCGCGAGCCGTCACTGACGCTCGAGGCGTTCAACCTGTTCGGCAAGATGCCCACGACACGCAACGTTCCAGCCATCCTGCTGCTGAACGAGTCCCAACCGGAGGTGCAGGACCAGGCTCAGTTGGCCGACCATCGCGTGGTGGTGCCGCTGCCGATCCGCATGAAACAGTTCGCCGCCTTGCTGGACAAGATGCTGCACGCGGCCCCCAGCAGTTCTTCTCCCTGAGCCGGCCGCCCCGGAATCGGCGCGGCGGCCGGCGGGCCTACTTGCCCGCCGGCGGGGCCGGGAGCGGGACACCCATCGCCTGCATCAACAGCTTCATGTCGTCCCAGACGTACCGCTTCGCGTCGGGGTTGCGCAGCAAGTAGGCCGGGTGATAGGTGGCGATCACCTGCATCCCGCGCCAGGTGTGAAACCGCCCGCGCAACTGGCCGATCGGCCGGCTCGTCTCCAGCAGGTTGCCGGCGGCGATCGCTCCCAGGCAGCAGATGAACTGCGGACGGATGATCTCCAACTGCCGCTCGAAGAAGCCGCGGCAGTTCGCCGCCTCGTCCACCGACGGGTTGCGGTTGCCCGGCGGGCGACATTTGAGCACGTTCATGATATAGACGTCCTCGCGGCGCAGCGTGCAGGCCTCGATGATCCGCGTCAGCAGCTGACCGGCCCGCCCCACGAACGGCTCCCCCTGCCGGTCCTCGTCCGCCCCCGGGGCCTCGCCCAGGAAGCAGAGCCGGGCCTGCGGGTTACCCACGCCGAAAACGGTCTGCGTCCGGGTCGCCGCCAGCTCCGCACAGCGGCAGCAGGCGACAACCTCCTCCTGCAGCACGCGCAGCGCCTCGCGCCGCTCGTCGACCGTCGAGGCCGGGCGATCGTCCTCTGCAGCCGGAAACAACGGCCCCGCGGCCGCCTCGACCTTTGCCGCCTCGACCTTTGCCGCCGCGGTCATTGCCGCCGCCCCACGCCTTCCCGCCGACGAGGCCGCAACCGTCGGGGGAGGTCGGTTCGCCCGCGGCAACTGGCCCACCCCCGCCCGCCGCAGACTCTCCAACCGCTGAACCACGACCCGCGCAGCCCGCCCGGGGTCATCCTCGTCGCTCGTGCGTTTGGACATCGCGGAAATCCAACCTCCTGACCGGAACAGGCAGCCGGCGCGCCTTGTCCTCCAAGGCTGCGAAGTGCCGGCAGCGCCCGTTATACCGAAGCTCGGGCCGTTCGGCCGCGCGTCCATCCATAACAGTTCGTGTCCATTGACACTTGTCACACGCGGAGGGCTTGCGCCCTTCGGCACCGTCTGATTCGGTAACTTACTTGCGGACGAGGCCTCAACTGCGCGGAACGCGCCGTAACCCGCTCTATTCGCACGGCCTCTCGGGAGCCGCAAGGGACGCAAGAACCTCGTCGATCGCTTCGGCCGCGGAACCGGCTCGCCGCGCGGACCGGTTCCAGCGCTCGACTTCGTCACGCTGCCTGACATGTGCCGGGGCCGCGGCCATCACGCCCGCGTCCCGGGGGACCGGAGCGGCCGTATCCGCGCCGCTCTCGACGCCGTCCCGCGCGGTGGCCTCCCCCTCCCCGCCCAAGATGCCCGCAGCATCCGGCGCGAGGTCGGGGCCGGAGAAGACGGCAGTGACCTCCGCGGGCAGCCTGCTGCCGCTGGAAGTCCCGCTGCGCACGGTCACGGCTGAATTAAGCCGCTGGATGACCCGGAGCGCGTCCAGCGGAGCCACAACGCCGTCCCCGGTGACATCGAGAAGCTGCGGCGATTCCGCGGCGGAGGTCAGCCCAATGCTGCGGAGCGGCGTCCGCTCGGCAAGCGGGCGCTGACTGCCTGAATTCAGGCGGTTGATGACGAGCAGCGCATCGATCGGCGACACAAAACCGTCGGCATTTACATCCTCCGCCAGATCCGCATTACGCCACTCGAGCGCCTGGCGACTTGCGGCGAATTCGAAGTCGCGCTCGACAAGCTCCGCGCTGCCCGAGGCGTCGCACTGGGCCAGGTAGAGCCCGTCCTCGTGGCGAAACACCAGCCCGTACCCCGCGGGCGACGGCTCGCTGGTGACCAGCAGCAGCTGATCCAGGGGCACGTCCAGCGTCTGCCGCAGCATTTCCTGCGCGGCAGTGATCGCCGCATGCAGGCCGCCATCGTCCCTGGGATCGGGGGTCACGCTGCCCTGGATGAACACCGGGGGATCGCCGGGACTCGGGGGGTCTCCCAAGACCCGTTCGCCAAGAAGCTGCGACGGATCCGTGATCTGGACCGCCTTGATTTCGTTCGTGCCGATGGAATAGAGCACATCCTCGATGGCCACGCTCCGCAGGACCGGGGAAGCATGTTCCACACTCCCCAGGACCTGGATTGCGTCCCCGGACGCGGCGGACGCGGACGTGTCGATCGAGAAAACGCGCAGCTCGTTGCGGATCTCCCAGGAACTGTAGTCGGCAATGCCGTCGCCGTCCGCATCGACTTCCACCGGGCCGCTCGCCGCATGTGGGATGGCCAACACCCCGGCCTCCGCGAACCAGCTCACGGCGTGATGATCGTACGGGGCGCTTGACCAGCTGTAGTCGTCGAACACGAACTGATCCACCAGCACGGGCTGGGCCAGCTCAGTCACGTCAAACAGCATCAACTGCGGTGCAAAGCCGTCGGACTGGCCGATTCCCAGAATGTGGTTCTCGTCCAGGAACTGCAGATAGGAGGAAAAGCCCGGAACCTTCAGTTCACCCAGGACCTGGGGACTCTCCGGATCGCTCAGGTCGAGCGCGAAGAGCGGATCGATCTGGCGGAAAGTTACGATGAAACCGCGGGCCGCGACGAAGCGGGCGGAACGGATAAGTTCGCCCGGAGCGATATCCCGCGCAGCGCCGACCAGTTCGAGCAGGCCCGCATCCTCACGCAACGTCCAGACGTCGTTGACGTTCTGCAGCGTCCAATCCGTCACCGTGGCGTCCCGGGTCGTGGTGGCAACCCGCAACACGCCTTCGTGTTCGTCGGCCGAGAACTGGTTGTTCAATCCGCCGATCAATGCGCCTTGGGCCACGAACTGGATGGCTCCATTGTCGCCGTCCCAGGCGAACTTCAAGATGCGGGTCAGCGTGGCGTCCTCCTGGCTGTATGCCTGGTCAAAAACGTAGAGGCTGTCGTGCGCGCCGTAAATCTGCGCCACGCCGGACCCCGCGAGCGACGTGCTGGCCACGATGCCCGGCTCCTGGTCCTGCATGTCGAGCGACACGATCGAAAAGAACTGCCGGCCCTCGGGGCTGACCGGCCGGTAGAGTTCCTCGGGGGTCGTGATCAGGCCGGCCCGGACCAGCTCTCCCTGGCCGTCGTAGCTGCTGTACTTGGGCAGCAGGTCTTCAACCAGGGTGGCGATCTCTGCTTCGACACGCGCCAGGTACGCGTCGCGCGACTCGTAGCGGAAACCGCCCCCGCTGCCGCCTGCCGCGTCGTCCTCCGGCTCCGCCTTCGGACCCGGCAGCACCAGCTGGCCATTGTCCAGCATCACGAAGACGTGATCGCCGACCACTCGGGCGTCACGGTAGCCGCCATCGAGTTTCGTCTGCTGCACCACGGCCGGCGCTGTGCGGTCCGACACGTCGAAGACCGTCACGGTCGTGGTCGGACGATAGGCGAAGGGGGGGAGAATCGAAGAATCGATCGCCAGCGCGGGCCGTGCGACAATGTCGGCTCCCTGCCCCGCGTACGCCCACGGCCCGCCGCCGGACTGCGAAATCACCGTGAGACGATCGCCCTGCAGCAACTCGGCCACGGCGAAGCCGTCCAGCTGCGTGCGAGACGCAACTTCCAATCCGTCCACAGGCCAGGCGTGTACGATGGCAAGTTCGGAATTCCGCAGGACGTACAGGAAGTTCCCGTCGGTCTCCACCACGTCTCCTTCATCGACCCCCGAGACCTGTACATTCGTCGCCGAGTGCTGGACGGAGTCGCCGGCCGGAATGCCCGGTCCGCCGGCGGCGACCGGGTAAATTCCCGGGTAGTCGCGCCAGACCCATGCCGGCTGGCCAAACTGGTCGGCGTACCGCTCCAGGGCGTCCTGGATCAGGAACTGCTGCAGCGCTTCCAGGCTCTCAAAATGCGGGAACAGGGATTCCCGCGTCCCGCCGACATGGACCGTGATCTCACCGGTAAAGCGATCGTCCACGGTATACTGCAGCGTCTCGACACCCTGGAAACCCCCGGCCGGCTCGTAGAGGACCTGGGTGCCATCGAGCGAGACGCTCCCCCGACCACCGTGACTCCCATCGCTGACGGATGTCACCCGTCTCAGGCCGTCGTACTCGCGGCCGAAGCGATCGTTCAAGAGCACCGCAAACGAATCCTCCGGGCTGTCGACCGCCACGGCATACACGTCGTTTCGCACGGGCCGGATGACATCGACAATCACACGCGCCTGCTCGATTTCGTCCACCGTATAGGTGAATTCGTCGCGACCTACGAATCCCGGCGCGGGCGTGTAACTCACGCTCCGGCCATCCGCGCTGATCGCTACCGTGCCGCCACTCAGGCTGTCGCCAACGGCCGTGATCGCGCCGGGTCCGGTATAGGCAGCGCCCAGCACATCTTCCGCGAAGTCGTTCGACAGCAGGCCGATCGAGTTGGCAGCTTGATTCTGCAACAACGTGACATAGTCGTCCCGGAGATAGCCGGCGACGTAAATCGCTCCGCCTCCTTCGTAATGCCCGTCGACGGAATACGTGAACGGATAGTAACCCGGCTGAATCGCATCCGGCGAAAAGGTCAGCGCCCGACCGTCTGCCGAAACGCCCAGGTCTCCCCTGCCCTCCCCCAGTGCTGCCGCGGTAATCCGCTGCAGGCCGGCGTAGCCCGCCGCGAACGTGTCGTTCGCGAGAACATCGATCGACTGGGATGTGAGTTCCGGGGAGGCGTTCAGCGAAAAATAATCCCAATTGAGCACGACGGGCGGAATGATCGAGACGAGCACCCCGGCCGTGCGCTGGTCATCGACGGTATAGGTGAAACAGTCCCGGACGGTGGCGTCCGCCGCCGCCGTGTATCGGAGCGAGCGGCCGTCCGGCGCAATCGTCACCAGGCCTCCCTCCGAGGTCTCAGAGACGGCGGTAATGATCCCCGGCCCTGCCGGACCACCCTGCCAGAAATCGTTCTGCAGGACATCCAGCGCGCTCTCGTCGGCGCCTTGCGCGACCTCGAAGTAGTCAGGTGCCAAACCGTCCGAGGGATTCGCGATGAAAATATCGTCGCAGGCAAACAGGCGACGATCTTCCAGCGTTTCCGCGTGCAGACGCCCCAGACGCCGCAACGTGCTCCTGGACTTCGAGCGCGACGGTGAAATCCACCGCCCACGCTGCAAACCAAATATCCTTCGAGGCGCCATGGCTGAGTCTCTCCCGGTTGAGGGCCGTGCGGGCTTGACGAAAAGCACAAATCGGCAATACGCCAGCGCAGGGGCGAGCCGGCACAACGACCGTCCTGTCTGAAACTGGGCAAAAATGATGAAACTAGGCGCTTTGATGTCGGCCTTCGCCTATCTTGACGCGCCTGGCCGACTCGGACGAGGTTACGTGAAGGCTGCGCGGCTGTCAAATCGAACAGGGTGTAACTCGCGTCCCGCTCATGCTAGCACATTGTGTCATAAGGGGTTATGGCGAGCGCTAGCTTCACACAAGGCGAACCGCCTGTGGTATGTGTGAATTGTTGGGCAACAACCATACTTAGCCAACAGGAGGTCCAACCATGATCATGCCGCAAGAACAAGCGCTCCTCACGGCCCCGAAGGAATTTGACGCGCTTTGCCAATGGGTGGGGAGTATCAAAGAGTTGCGCATCGACGAAGTCGAACGGCAGCTTCTTGGCCGACTCTTGGCCATCGAAGGGGCAAAGGAGGCAGGCGCATATAGTGGCACGACTGGGTGACGTAGGTATTTGTGTGGCACGGCCAGAACCAAGCGGAACGCGCCGGGCGGCTTGATCTATCACGTGCTCAATCGGGGCGTGGGCAGGATGACCTTGTTCGAGGACGAGGGGGCGACTATCGTGCGTTTTTGCGTGTGGTGGGCGAAACGCTGCGGCTGGCGCCGATACGAATCTTCGCCTTTTGCATCATGCCCAACCATTGGCACTTTCCGCTCGGGCCCGACGGCGATGACAACCTTTCCGCCTTCATGCAGCGGATGACCAACACGCATTTCCAACGGTGGCTACGCCATCGCGGCCGGGTCGGCCAGA
>Ga0114938_1001389_pt1 | contig 16562 bp, 11 predicted proteins | sample AshMeaBigSpring_FD_88675 | JGI IMG/M metagenome (GOLD analysis project Ga0114938, IMG submission 88675) | Groundwater microbial communities from Big Spring, Nevada to study Microbial Dark Matter (Phase II) - Ash Meadows Big Spring | ecosystem: Environmental > Aquatic > Deep subsurface >...
CTCGAATGGTGCGCCGGCCTCCCGCTCGGCCTCGCGCAGCTGACGAGCCTCGAACTCCTCGCCGAGGTAGGCGCGGATCACCTCGGGGTGGCGCTGCACCTCGGCGGGGCGACCGGTCGTGATCGGCGTGCCGAAGTCGAGCACCATCACACGGTCGGCGATGTCCATCACCAGACCCATGTCGTGCTCGACGAGGATCATGGCAATTCCAAGCTCTTCGCGGATGTCGAGGATGAACCGCGCCATGTCCTCGGTTTCCTCGAGGTTCATCCCTGCGACCGGCTCGTCAAGCAGCAGCAGCCGCGGCTCCATCGCCAGCGCCCTCCCCAGCTCCACCCGCTTCTGCACCCCGTAGGGCAGCAGGGCGACCGGGTACTTGCGCCAGCTCTCGATCTCCAGCAGGTCGATGACGTCCTCCACCTTGGCCCGGTTGTCCATCTCCTCCCGCCTCGCCTTGCCGTACCACACGCTCCCGGCGAGCCAGCTCGTCCTGGTACGGACGTGGCGGCCGACGAGCAGATTCTCCAGCACGGTCATGTGGGCGAAGAGCTCGATGTTCTGGAAGGTGCGGCCGATACCGAGCGCAGCGATCTTGTCGGGGCGGAGCCCGAGGAGGCTGCGCCCCTCCCAGCGGATGTCGCCCTCCTGGGGGTGGTAGACACCATTGAGACAGTTGAAGGTCGACGTCTTGCCGGCGCCGTTTGGACCGATGATGGCGAACAGCTCGCCTGGATACACGTCAAAGCTGACGTTGGTGAGCGCCTTCACCCCCTTGAAGGCGAGCGACACGCCGTCGAACTCGAGCAACGGCTCCCGCTGTTGCGGGGTCATCGGCAACTCCGTTGCGGAACGGGCGGCGCAGCCGCCGCCAAGGAACTCGATCCGAGCCCGCTCGGATCGCAGCTCATGACAGCCACCTCTTGCGGCGCTTGTAGTGCTTCACCTCGCGGAAGCTCTTTCTCTCGCCTTCGCCGTGGAGTCCGAGGTAGAACTCCTGCACGTCCTCGTCCCTGAGGAGCTTCTGCGGTTCACCGTCCATCACCACCTTGCCGATGTCCATGATGTAGCCGTAGTGGGCGATCGCCAGTGCCATGGCGGCGTTCTGCTCGATGAGCAGCACCGACGTTCCCTGCTGGTTGATCTCGACGATGATGTCGCGGATCTGCTGTACCAGCATCGGGGCGAGCCCGAGCGACGGCTCGTCGAGGATGAGCAGCCTGGGGTCGGCCATCAGCGCCCGCCCGATGGCGAGCATCTGCTGCTCGCCACCGGAGAGGTACCCCGCCGTCGCCTTGCGCCGCTCCTTGAGGATGGGGAACAGGTCCATCACCCTGTCGTAGGACGACGAGGCCCTTGACCTGTTGCGGTTGGCGATGGAACCGGTGCGGAGGTTGTCGTCCACCGTCATCTCGGCGAACACCCTGCGCCCCTCCATCACCTGGGCGATACCGGACCTGACGATGACCGCGGCGTCCTTCCCGTCGATCCGCTGGCCACGGAGCGATATCGATCCTTTGGTGATGTCACCCTCGTGGACGTCGAGGAGCCCGCTGATGGCTCGCAGCGTGGTGGTCTTGCCGGCGCCGTTTGCGCCGAGAAGAGCCACGATCTGACCGGCCCTCACCTCGAGGGACAGCCCACGTAGCACAAGGACAACGTCGTTGTAGACGACCTCGAGGTTGGCGATCTCCAGCATGCCGCCTCAGTCCCCCACAGGTGGTTTGGGGGGTGGGGTTGGGGGGTGGGGTGCGGCCAGCCGCACCCCACCCCGATCGTCTCTAGCTAAGTGAATAGCAGGGGGCGGTGAACTCGAACTCGGCAGCGGCGTCCGACACGAAGTAGTCCTTCAGCAGAACCGACCCTGTGGTGCCGCCACCCTCCTGCGACACGGTCTGGGTGGCGCCTCCGGCCTCGGTGTACGCCGTGAGCGACGGCTGGAACATCGAGATCTGCCGCTGCACGTACTCGTTCGGCGTCCCCGCATAGCTCTGGTTGGGAGCAAGGCCACCGAAGTCGACGTCCGTGATGCTGTTGGCGGCTGCCTTCACCCCGGCCCGGGTGAGGTCGCCGCTGGCGATCGCCGCCTCGAGCACGTTGTGTATCACGATCGACTCGGTCCAGCCGATGACGAAGGCGTCTGATGGCCGGCGCTCCGGGTCGGCCGCCTTGATCGCCTCCTGCATCGCCGCCATCCCGGGGACGTCCGTACCCCAGGTCACGCCGTAGCTCGGCTGGAAGTAGACCTGCTCGAGAATGGGGCCGACCGGGGAGTCGAGCAGACGGAAGTCGTATGTGGGTACCGACCCCGTCCACAGCCCCTGGTAGCCGCCCTGGAAGGCCCCACCGAGGATCTCGGCGAACGTCGAAGGGTTGGTGGTGGCAAACACCATGTCGGCACCCGAGTTGACGATCTCGGTGATGACAGGTGTCTGATCCTGACCGGGGATCACCGCCGCTTCTCCGTCGTACACGAGCTCCATCCCGTAGAACTCGATGGCCTTCTTGACACCGGCGGCGGCGTCCTGGCCGTAGTCGCCAGGGAAGGTGACAAGAGCGACCTTCTGGGCGCCCTTCTCGTCGTGCATGAACCCGACGATGTTCATCGCCTCGATGCAGTAGTTGGTGTTCTGCTCGAGCGCCAGACCGCCGTCGAACTCTGGGATCCCCCAGCCGGAGTACCAGCTCAACGGAATGAACAGCATGTCGTCCTCGACCATCTGCGGCAGGGTGGCCACGCTCGTCGGCGAGCCGGTCGACTGCCCGAGCGCCAGCACCTCGTCGCTGATCTTGGCGTACTTCTCCTGGTGCTGCTCGACGTTGTAGGCGGTGTCCTCGACGACGAGCTCAACGGTCCAGCCGCCTCCGATGCCGCCTTCGGCATTCACCTTGTCCCAGTAGATCCGCTGGGCGTCTGTGATGTCGATGACGAGCGGGGAGAAAGGGCCGGTGAGGTCGGCGAGATAGCCGATCTTGATGACCTTGTTCTCCACGTCGACGCCGACGTCGGCGACGACCTCGGCGCCGGCCGCAGTGGTGGTGGCCGCCGCACCCGTCGTGGTGGTGGCGCTCGCTGCCGTCGTTGTTGCCGCGGCTGCGGTTGTGGTGGTGGCGCCGCCAGCCGCTGTGGTGGTCGCACCGGTGTCATCGTCGCCGCCACAGGCGGCGACCACGAGCGCAAACGCCACCATGGCGATCATCCAGGCAAATCGTCTCTTTCTCATGCGCTTCCTCCTGTTGTCATGCCATTGCATCGAACATCCCCACCCCATGGGGGCGGGAGGGTACCAAACGTTGTGCGATCAGTAGGTGAATGGCCAGCCCTTCCAGTAGTGCTTGATCCTGATCCACATGCCGAACAGCCCGAGCGGCTCGGCGATGAGGAACACGATGATGAGCACGCCGAACAGCACGATGTTGAGCTGGAACACCGACAGCCCAGGGCCGGCGGCGCCGGTCGACACCAGCCCGAAGTCGTCTGAGGTGGTGGCGACCACGAGGTTGGCCAGCCAGGAGAACGCCCCCCCTGTCTCCGCCTGGCCCGCCAGCCAGAAGGTGAAGTCCTCGACCACCCGCGGGATCAGGACGACGAAGAACGTCCCGAGCAGGGTCCCGGCAACGGTGCCAGCGCCACCGATGAGGACGATGGCGATGAACTCGACCGACAACAGCAGGTCCCACGACTCGGGGATGACGCGGCCGAGGACAACGGCATACAAGGCGCCGGCGACGCCGGCGTAGAACGACGAGATGGCGAAGGCCTGGAGCTTGCTGTGCGACTCGTTGACCCCCATGACCTCGGCGGCGATGTCGCGATCGCGGATCGAGGTCCACGACCGGCCGATCCTGGTGCGCATCAGGTTCTTCGAGATGAGGGCGAAGAGGGCGGCGAACCCGAGCACGAAGAAGTACGTCTTCGCCTCTGCGCCAAGCTCGACACCAAACCATGGTCCGGCGCTGTCGAAAGAGACAAGCGGGTCCTGGCCCCGCCACAGCGCCAGCTCGAGCGGAGGCCATTCGCGGCCCGTGGTCGGTCCGCCGGCGATCTTGCCGAGGTTGCGCCACAAGTGGAGCCCGATGAACACAAGCCCGAGCGTGACAAAGGCGAGGTACAGACCGCGCACCCTGACGGCCGTCGGCGAGACGAGCATGCCGACGAGCGCCGCTGCGATGCCCGCCGCCGGGAGCCAGATCCAGATGGGGAGCCCGAGCCCCCACACCGTGGTGCCCGCCTCTCCACCAAGCACCACCGCGGTGTAGGCCCCCACCGCCATGAAGAACGCATGACCGAGCGACACCTGGCCCGCCACACCGGTGAGCAGGTTGAGACCGAGCGCCGCCACCGCAAACACCAGGGCCCGGTTGAGGATGACCAGCCAGTCACCGTCGCCGAGAAACCCGAGGAGAGGAATACCGCCGAGGGGCATCACCAGCGCCGCCACCAGGAGGCTGATGAGGGCGACCCGTTGGGTCGTCGTCGGCAGCAGCGACATCTCCGTCTGGTAGCGGGTGAACAGACCCGGCCGGCCTCTCATACTCTGCGCACCTCCTCGGTGCCGAAGATGCCGTACGGTCTCACGAGCAGCACCAGCATCATGAGCAGCCAAGGCACGATCCCGGAAAAGCCGACGCCCAGCCATGACACGCCCGACAAGTAGCTGCCGACAAATACCTCCGTCGATCCCACGAGCATCCCGCCCACGATGGCGCCTGGGATCGAGTCGAGACCACCGATCACGACCGCCGGAAAGGCGCGGAACGCCACGAATGCGGTCAACGGGGTCACCCCTGCCGCCCGGGGCGACATCGACGCAAAGATCCCGCCGATTGCGGCGAGGGCGGCGCCGATGGCCCATGCGGTTGCGAACACCTTGCCGACGTTGATGCCCTGCGCCATCGCCGCCTCCTGGTCGAAGGCGGTGGCCCGCATCGCCACGCCGACCCGGGTGCGGAAGAACCACGCAAGACCCGCCATGGCGACGCCGGTCACCACGATCATCACCACCTGGGTCTGCGAGACCCTGAGCACGCCGATGTCGACCACTCCGGCGCCCCACGGGTCACCAAGGGCGCGAAGTTGGTTGCCCAGGTAGTCGGCGGTGATGGTGCGAACCACGAGATCGAGACCAAGCGTGATCATGGCAACGGCAAACAGCGGTTCGCCGATCATCGGTCGGATCGCCGTCCGCTCGACGACCATGCCGATCACCGCCGCTACCAGCACGGCGACAAGCGCGGACAGCGACCATTGCAGGAGCTTTGGCGCCGAGCCGATCAAGCGGCCGGGGACGTTGAGCACGGTGGCGAAGTAGACGACAAAGTACGCGCCAAGGGCGGCGATGGCGCCGTGGGCGAAGTTCACCACCTGGGTCGCCTTGAAGATGATGACGAAGCCAAGAGCAAGGATCGCATAGATCGCACCGAGTGCGATACCGGATGCCACGGTGTTGATCAGCTTCTCGACACCGCCGCCCGCCACGGCCTGCGCCACCACGGGGAGCACCGTCATCCGGCGTTCCCGCCGCCGGCGTTGCCTCCAACATGTCCTCGCTGCGCTCGGACCAACATCAAAGACAAAGAGCGCCTCCGGCGCAAGGTCGCCACCCTTTCGAGCCCTGCCCGGGCTCGACGGGCGCCTCCAACGTGTCCTCGCTGCGCTCGGACCAACATCAATACATCGACTCCACCAGGTCACCGAACATGCTCTGCATGGCATTGCGCTTGAGCTTCTGGGTGGCGGTCAGCTCGCCGTCCTCGTGGTCGAGCTCCTTTGGGATCATCCGGAAGCTCTTGATCTGCTCGGCGCGGGAGTACTTCTCGTTGGTGTCGTCGACGACCCTCTGCATCAGCTCGACAACCTCGGGCTTCTCGGAGAGGTCGCGGTACGTCGTGTAGGGGATACCCCTGCGCAGCGCCCAGTTGCCGACGGTGTCGAGCTCGATGCCGATGAGAGCCGTGAGGTACTTGCGACCATCGCCTATGACCATCGCCTCCTTCACGAAAGGCGAGGTCTTGAGGCTGTTCTCTATCTCGGAGGGCGAGATGTTCTTCCCGCCCGACGTGATGATGATGTGCTTGATACGGTCGACAATCTTGACGTGGGTGCCATCGACCCACTGACCGACGTCGCCGGTCCTGAGCCAACCATCATCGGTGAAGGTCTCTGCGGTCTGCTGCGGCTTGTTCCAGTAGCCGGCGAACACCCCTGGGTGCTTGGTTTGGATCTCCCCGGTGACGTCGTCGATGCGGAACCCGATCCCGGGGTACGGCTCCCCCACCGTGCCGACCTTGACCCGACCGTCGAAGTTGATCGTGGCGACGGCCGAGTTCTCCGTCATCCCGTACAACTCGTATACCGGGATGCCGAGACCCATGAAGAACTCGAGGACCTCGGGTGCGATCGGCGCCGCCCCTGAGCCGGCCCAGCGGCAACGGCGGAGCCCGATCCGCTCCTTGAGCGAGCGGAAGAAGAGCAGGTTGCCGATCCAGTACAGGATGCGACTGAGGGCGGTGTGGTCGCCCCCGTTGGCGACCCGAGCCTTGCCGATGAGTCTGGCCATCCCGAGACCCAGCTTGGAGATCCGCCGCTTCAGCCAGGTGGCGTCCTGCAACTTGATGAGAATCGTGGCGTGGATCTTCTCCCAGATCCGGGGAACGGCGAAGAACAGGGTTGGCTGCACCTCTCGCAGGTTCAGCTGGACAGTCTCGATCGACTCGGCGAAGTTGAGCATGGTCCCCGCCCCAGCCATGTGCCATGTGGAGAAGATGCGCTCGGCGACGTGACACAGCGGGAGATACGTCAGGATCATGTCGTCCGGCCCTGGCGGCTTGGAGCTGGGGAAACGAGCGGCGTTCCCGACGATGTTGTCTATGCCGAATGCCGCATTGGCGTTGGTGAGCATCGCTCCCTTTGGCGGCCCCGTCGTCCCGGACGTGTACACGAGCGTCATCACGTCGTCCGGCTGCGCCTCCGCCATCCGCCGCTCGACGGCGCCGGGGTCTTGGTTGCGGTGACGAGCGCCGAGCTCCATGAAGTCGTCCCAGAACACGAGACGGGGATCGTCGTAGCGGCGCACACCGCGCGGCTCGACGTAGATGATGGTCGAGACGTTGGGAACCCGATCGCGCCCCATGGCAAGCACCTTGTCGACCTGTTCCTGGTCCTCGGCGAGATGGATCCTGGCGCCGGAGTCGTTGAGCAGGTACTCGACTTCGGCGGTGGGGTTTGTCGGGTACATGCCGGTGGTGATACCGCGGATGGCGACGGTGGCGAGGTCGAGGATCACCCACTCCGGCCGGTCCTCGGAATGGATGGCGACCACGTCTCCAGGGTTTACGCCAAGGGCCAGGAGACCGTGCGCAGCAGTGAGCACCTGGTCCCACAAGCTCGACCACGTGATCTCCCGCCAGATCCCGAAGTCCTTCTCCCGCATGGCTACGGCGGTTGGCCGGCTCTGTGCCCAGTCACGGACACGGCTGGCGACCGTGGGAACACCCGAGCCAGCCATGGCCGCATCGGGACGATCCATGGTCGCGGTCATCGGCTCTCCCTTCCCTCTCCGCCGCACCGGCGTTGCGGAGCCACCACGATAGAGATCGCAACCGGGAGCCGCCACGAGCCGCGGCGACGGTTTTCGCCACCGGATCACACCGGCTTGCGCACCCCGACGATGCGGAACCTGCCGGCGACAAATGCCGGGTCGGTGAGGCTGGCGTTGCCCGCCGGGTTGGCGCCGGTGACATGGAAGTCGCTGAATGCCGCAGACTGGTTGACAAACAGACCACCGGTGAGGTTGAAGGCCACAGACACGCCGGCATCGACGGCGGCGTCCTCGGCGGCGGCGATCACTGCATCGTCCGTGGCGTACACCAGCCATGTGATCGCCCCCTGCGTCTTGGCAGACTCGACGGCCAGGGCGAGGCTGTGGGCGGTGTCGTCAGTGGCGACGACAAAGGCCACAGGTCCGAACATCTCCCGCATGTAGGCGCGGCGATCGGCGGCGTCGACGGCGAGGAGCAGCGGGGTGCGCATCACCGCTCCGGGAAACGCCGGGTTGGTCACCTGACGCGAGGCCAGCAGCAGATCGCCCGTGGCGGCGGCCTCCTCGAGACGACGCAGCGTGGCGTCTCCCTTGATGGCGCCCAGGATGTCCCCGGCCCGTTCGTCGTCGGAGAGCAGGCCCCCGACGGCGTCGGCGAGTGCGGTGGCGATGTCGTCGAAGCTGGCGTGCTCCCCGGCGACATCGATGCCGTTGCGTGGCACGTACACGTTCTGCGGTGTGGTGCACATCTGACCCGAGTACATCGCAAGCGACACCGAGAGGTTGCGCAGCATTCCCTTGAGGTCCGCCACCGAGTCGACGATGACCGAGTTGACCCCGGCCTTCTCGGTGAAGACGAGAGCATGGTGGACGTGCTCCTCCAGCCAGGCGCCAAACGCCGAGCCCCCTGTGTAGTCGACGATCGCCACCCGCCTGTCGAGCACCAACTCCTTGGCGACAGGGGCATCCGGAGTGTCGACGAGCAGGGTGACCAGGTTGGGATCGAAGCCGGCTTCGGCGATGACAACCCGGGCCGTCTCGACGAGCAGGGCGAATGGGAGGATCGTCCCGGGATGGGGCTTGATGACAACAGGGTTGCCTGTCGCCAGGCTGGCGAAGATTCCTGGGTAGCCGTTCCACGTCGGGAACGTCGACACCCCGATGGTGACGGCGATCCCGCGGGGCCGCACCCGCCACGACTTGACGAGAACGATCGGCTCCCGCTTGCCCTGCGGCTTCTCCCAGCGCATCGCCGCCGGCAGCCTGGTCTGCTCCGCATAGGCGTACGCCACGGCCTCGAGGGCACGGTCAAGGGCATGCGGGCCACCGGCCTGGAAGGCCATCAGGAAGGCCTGACCTGTCGTCTGCATGACGGCGTGGGCCATCTCGAAGCTGGCGTTGGCGAGACGATCGAGGATCTCGAGACACACCGCAGCTCTGGCGGCCGGCGAGGCTGCCGCCCACACGGGCATGGCGGCTGCTGCGGCGGAGAGCAGGTCCTCAGGCGTCGATGCCGGGTAGGTGATCCCGATGGAGAGCCCGTATGGCGATGTCTCGGCCACCTGGCGGAACCCGCCGGCCGGCTGGTCGATGACAAACGGCTTCCCGAGCCGGGCGGTGAAGGCGGCGTCGCCCTCTGCGGGCGCCGTCTCGGGGTAGGAACGCGGGCTCTCCGGATAGGGGCTCCAGTAGGCGCGGGTCTTGATAGTGTCGAGCGCCTTGTCGAGGGTGCCCTTGTGCCTCTCGGAGAAGTCGGTCATGGCGGCTCCCTTGCCCTTGTCGTCGTTGTGGTCGCCGGCGGGTCGTGGCCGGGCGCCGGGCGGTTGGCGGGTCACACCGCCTCCAGCAGCATGGCGATTCCCTGACCGACGCCGATGCACATCGTGGTGAGGGCAAACCGCTCGCCGCGGACATGGAGCTCGCGGCTTGCGGTGGCGACAAGCCGGGCGCCGCTCATCCCGAGCGGGTGACCGAGGGCGATGGCGCCCCCGTTCGGGTTGACGTGGGCGGCGTCGTCCGGCAGCCCGAGCTGGCGGAGACAGGCGAGCGCCTGGGCGGCGAACGCCTCGTTGAGCTCGACGACCCCGACGGCAACGAGGTCGACGCCCGTGCGGTCGAGCAGCTTGCGGGTCGCCGGCACGGGGCCGATCCCCATGATGCGCGGCGGGACGCCGGCCGCCGCCATCGCCCGTATCCGAGCGACCGGACGGAGCCCGTAGCGAGCGACCGCTGCCTCCGAGGCGACAAGGGTGGCGCACGCCCCGTCGTTGATGCCAGAGGCGTTTCCGGCGGTGACCGTCCCGTCCGGGGGGAACAGCACACCGAGCCGGCCAAGCACCTCGAGCGAGGTGTCTGGCCTGGGATGCTCGTCTGTGTCGACCATCGCCGGCTCGCCCCGCCGCTGCGGCACAGCGACGGGCACGATCTCATCGGCCAGCCGACCCGAAGCGATGGCGGCGGTCGCCCGCTCATGGCTGCGGACGGCGAAGGCGTCCTGATCCGCCCGGGCCACGCCAAACTCCGTGGCGACGTTCTCGGCGGTTGCCGGCATCTCGTCTCGCCCAAACCGCTCCGCGAGCCGCGGGTTGACAAAGCGCCACCCGATGGTGGTGTCGAAGATCTGCGCCGTCCGGTCGAACGGCGACGTCGCCTTTGGGATCACCTTTGGGGCCCGGCTCATCGACTCGACGCCGCCGGCGATCATCAGTTCGGCCTCGTCTGCCTTGATGGTCCTGGCCGCCAGCCCGATCGCCTCCATCCCCGACCCGCACAGCCGGTTGACCGTTGCACCTGGAACCACGCCGCCAAGACCGGCGAGGAGCACCGCCATCCTGGCGACATTGCGGTTGTCCTCCCCCGCCTGGTTGGCGCAGCCGAGGATCACGTCGTCAAGCGCATCCCAGTCGACACCGGGGTTGCGGGTGACGAGCGTCGAGAGCGTCAACGCCGCAAGGTCGTCTGGGCGCACGGCAGACAGGGCGCCGCCAAACCTCCCGATCGGCGTCCTGATCGAGTCGCACAGGAAGGCCTCGGTCACCGGTTGCCTCCTTCCCGCAGCGGCTTGGCGGCGTGGGCGCTACGCCGCAGCATGGCAGACGCCCGGTAGCGCTCCTCGCCGTAGAACGCCCGCATGTTGTCGAGAACGGTGACCACGGTTGCCGCACCAAGCCGGTCGGCCCACTCCAGCGGGCCGACCGGGTAGTTGGTGCCGAGACGCATTGCGGTGTCGATCGCCCCCGGGGCGGCGACACCGGCCAGCACCGCATCGGCGGCCACAGAGGCCAGCTGGGCGACGATCCGGAACAGCACGAGACCGGGGGCGTCTCCCACCGCGGACACCGACATCTCCTGGCTGACCAGCAGGGCGAGCCACGCTGCAGGGTGGTGCACCGCTTGCGCCGCCTCGGCCACGGCGATCCGGCCTGCGCTTGCCCAGTCGAGCACGAGGTCGAACACGGCGACCTCCTCTGTCCCGACGACACCGGACGCCGCCAGCTCGGTTGCCGTCCGGCCGTCGGTGGGAACCAGGGCGGCGCCGCCGACACGCAGCCGCCCAGGGCCGCCGTCCTCGTCGTTGGTGACGAGCTCGACACCACGGGCGGCGAGACGGTCGACGATCCCGGTTGCGTGACCGAGGTCGCCGACCACCTCGACCGGCGGCAGGGGTCCGTCGGCGGCGGCGACGATCGACCGGACAGGCTCGGTGGCCGGGCCTTCGGGTCTGTAGTCGTAGAAGCCTCGGCCGGTCTTCCGCCCCAGCCGGCCGGCGTCGACCATTCCCTGCTGGACGACGCTCGGGGCGAAACGCGGGTCGTGGAAGGTCTGCTCGTACACCGACTTCGAGACGGCCAGGTTGACGTCGAGCCCGACGAGATCCATGAGCGTGAACGGCCCCATCGGAAAACCCCCGGCGCCGGTGACAACGGCGTCGATCGTCGGCGCACTGGCCACCCCCTCAGCCAACATCCTGAGCCCCTCCCCGTAGAAGGGGCGAGCCACCCGGTTGACGATGAATCCAGGCGTCGAGGAGCAGTGCACCGGTGTCTTGCCCCAGGCCACTGCCGTTGCGGCGGCGTCGGCCGCCACCTGCGGTTCCGTGTCGCTTCCGACCACGATCTCGACAAGCGGCATCAGCGGCGCCGGGTTGAAGAAGTGCATCCCGACCACCCGCCCCGGCAGCCGCAGGCCGCCGGCGATGGCGGTGACCGACAGCGACGAGGTGTTGGTGGCGAGCACCGCAACCGGGGCGACAACGTCCTCGAGCGCGGCGAGGACCCTGCGCTTGACGGCGAGATCCTCGATGATGGCCTCGATGACCAGGGCGGCCTCGCCGAGCTGATCGAGGTCGTCGGCAGGGACCACTCTCGCCAGCATGGCGGCGGCCTCGGTCTCGGTCATCCTGCCTTTGGCGACCGACTCCTCGAGACGCTCACGCATCCCGGAGATGGCTGCGGCGGCCACGGGCTTGGCGGTGTCGTACAGCCGCACCACGTGGCCGGCCCTGGCCGCAACCCAGGCGATACCGGCGCCCATCGTGCCGGCGCCGAGCACCGCAACGGTGCGGTCAGGGGGAAGCGGGTTCCCGATCATCGCCCTCCGAAACTGGGAGGGCGCTTGTCGAGGAAGGCGGCGACGCCCTCGCGGTAGTCGTGACTCTGACCGGCAACCCTCTGCAGGTCGCGCTCAAGATCGAGTTGCTCATCGAGCGTGTTCTGCAGCGACACCGAGATGGCATGCTTGGTCTTGGCCAACCCCGAGGTGGGTCCGGCGGCGAGGGCGGCCGCGGTCGCCGTCGCTGTCGCCGCCACCTCGTCATCGTCGACGACCTTCCAGATCAGCCCCCAGGCAAGCGCCGTCTCGGCGTCGAGCGGCTCGCCGAGAAGCGCAAGACCCATGGCTCGCGGCACGCCCACCGCCCGCGGGAGCACGTAGGTGCCGCCGGAGTCGGGCACGAGCCCGATGCGGGCGAAGGACTGGATGAACCGGGCAGACCGGGCGGCGATCACGATGTCGCCGGCGAGCGCCAGGTTGGCGCCTGCCCCTGCGGCGACACCGTTGACGGCGACGACCACCGGCTTTGCCATGCTGCGCATCAGCCTTACGACCGGGTTGTAACGCACCTCGAGCGACTCGCCAAGATCCGGCGCCGCCTCACCGGGGGCGACGCTGCGGTCCGAGAGGTCCTGGCCGGCGCAGAAGCCCCGCCCCGCACCCGTGATCAGCACGGCCCGCACCACATCGACAGATGCCGCCGTCTCGAGCGCCCGGTGGAAGTCGACGAGCATGGGGACGGTGAAGGCGTTCAGCTTCTCTGGTCGGTTGAGGGTGATCGCCGCTACACCGCCGTCGATGGTGGTGACGATGTGATCGGGTTCCACGATCTCACCTCCTCGAGGGGACTGCCGGCGCTCTGCGTGCGCCGACGACCAGACCGCAACGGGAAACGAACGATCGTTCGCAGGCTACCGAGCCTCCAGGTGACGGGTCAAACCCTCGCAGTCAAGGCCCAAGGGGTGCCGTCACCGGTAGGCTCGGACCGTGGACGGGACCGCGCCAAACGATGCCCTGGCCGGGTTGGTCGACGACCCGGTGGGTTTCCTCGACGCCGCAGATGCGGTGGTGCGCAGGATCGCCGTCGCCGGCTGCAGCCCACGTCTCGGCAACGTCTCGGTGTTGGCGCGGCTATGCGAGATGCTGCGCCGCGATCCAGACGCCGGCGTCCGCACAGAGGTGGCCGAGGTGCTCGGTGGGGCAGGTTCGACCGTGCTCGCCGACGTGCTTGCGGCGACGGAGGACACCGACCCTCGGGTCGTTGAGGCGGCGGTGACGGCGCTTGGCGGTATCGCCGACCCGACGGTGGTCCCCCACCTCGTTGCCGCCGCAACGAGCCACGACGATCGCCTGGTGCGGGAGGCGGCGGTGGCGGCGCTCGGGGCGATCGCCGACCCGATCGCCCTGCCCGTGCTGCTCGACCTGCTCGAAACCGGCCCGCCCCAGGTTCGGCGCCGCACCGTCGCCGCCCTCACCGTGTTCGACGACCCGGCGGTCGAGCCTGCGTTGCGGCGCGCCAGTCACGACCGCAACCCCATGGTGCGCGAGGCGGCGGAGATGGTGGTGGGTCGGGCCGGGCCCGAGATCGGGGGATCGGAGATGGACAAACAGCCCCCCACCCCGTGATCGCACCCGCCTGGCAACCTGCGGTGTAGGCTCTTGATCGGCCGCACAGGCGGCTGCGACCCGAGACCGGTCTGGGCCACCCGTCGAGAGTTGCCGGGAATTGCATGCGTTGACACTCGCAGCGTGGGGAGTGACCACATGGGACGAGCGAACACCGGTCGCAGAGCGAACCGGACATGGATCGTGCTGACAACCGCAGTCGTGGTGACGCTCACCGCCGGGAGCGTTGCGTTCGGGGCGACGGTGTCCCCGCCACCGGCATCCATCCCACCCACCGACACCGACTTTGCGCTGACGGTCGACGTGGCGCAGTTCGACCCGACGCTTGGCACCTTGACGGCGGTCACGATCGAGCTGAGCGCCGGCGTTCACGGCGAGATGATGGTGGAGAACCTCTCTACCTCGTCGGCCGGCACCGGTGACATCTCGCTCGAGGCGTCCGTCGACCTGGCGCTGCAGACAGACGCATCCGTTGCGGTTGGACCGACGATACCGAGCGCATCGCAGCCCTTCTCGCTCACCGCATGCGACACGCCCGATCCGACCACCTTCACCGGTTGCGACGAGACACCCGACTTCGCCGGGACCGCAGGGGTCACCGTCACGGGGATCACCTCGACCGACTCGTTGAGCGGGACGTTCACCGACCCCGCCCAGCTCGCCTTGTTCACCGGGGCGGGCACGGTCACCTTCGACGTGACCGCCGCAAGCCAAAGCACCGGTTCTCAGGACACAGGCAACGTGTTCTTCCAGTTCCTCACCCAGGCGTCAGCCGACGTGACGGTGACCTACGAGTACCAGGAGCCCGGCGCCCCCGCCATCGACATCGAGAAGGCGACAAACGGTGAGGATGCCGATGCGCCACCCGGTCCGCAGGTCCTCGTCGGCGACCCCGTCACCTGGACATACGTCGTCACCAACACCGGTGCCGTCGACCTCACAGGCGTGACCGTCACCGACGACCAAGGCGTCGCCGTCACCTGCCCCCAGGACACCCTCGCCGTCGGCGAGTCGATGACCTGCACCGGCAACGGCACCGCCGTCCTCGGCCAGTACGCCAACATCGGCAGCGTCACCGGAACCGGCACGGACGGCACCGTCGTCACGGACGAGGACCCGTCGCACTACATCGCCGTCGGCCAGACCGGCGGCAGCCCAGCCATCGACATCGAGAAGACACCGGATCTCCAGGCCCTGGTGATTGGGGCGGACGACACGGCGACGTGGACGATCACGGTGACCAATACCGGTGACGTCGACCTGATGGACGTCACCGTCACCGATGCCCAGGCACCCGGGTGTGCGGCTGTGATCGGAGATCTCGCCGTCGGGGCGAGCACGAGCTACGAGTGCTCGCTTTCTGGAATCACGCAGCCGATGACCAACGTCGCCGAGGTAACCGGCCACGATGCCGGAGGCATCGTCGTCACGGACGAGGACGACGCCCAGGTCGTGGTGAGCACCCCGGTGACGGGGCCGCCACCGGTGCGCCCGCTCGTGATCCTGGGTATGACGATGCTGCTTCTCGGGGCGGTGCTCGTCCCGGAACGACAGAGATTCACCGGCAACCAGCGTTGAGGCGAACGACCTGGTGTGCCACCCCCTGCGGGTGGCACACCAGGTGTTCCATGGAGTCGCAAGTGCCGACAGGAAGGGAGGCTGACTCACAGGCAGGGTGGTGGGACCGGGGTCCCCTTGGCGGGACGTGAGGGAGCGATCCGGCGGACGGTTGGGCCATGTCCGCACCGGAGAGGGGAAATCCAAATGCCACGTGTGCACAGCCGCTTCGGTGTTGCGTTCGTCACGATCGCGCTCGCCGTCGCATCCATCGTCGTTGTGACCAACCCGGCTCGGGCGGCCGAGTTCACCGAGAGCCATACGGCCACGATCGGGTTGACGCCGACGAACTGGTCCATCGACGCCGTCCTGCCGCAGTTCGATCCGGCCAAGGGCGATCTGATCGACGTCACGGTGTCTGCAACGACCGAGATCGATGCGGTTCTGCGCGCCGAGAACCTGTCGACATCGTCGACGTGCAACGCCACCCTCACTTGGGGTGCGGATATCACCGTTGAGACCTCGACAGGACCGCTCGAGGTCATGCCCGTCGACTCCCAGGTAATGCTCCTTGGCGTCTACGACGGGGTGACCGACTTCGCCGGGACCTCCGGCGTCAGTCTCACCAGCCTGTCCGCCGCCGACGCCGGCACGCTGACGATCACGGACCCGGCCGAGATGGCCGCGTTCCAGGGGCTCGGACTTGTCACGCTCCCCGTCGCCGCCGACGGCCAGACGGATGTCACCGGGTGCGGCAACATCGCCTTCCTCACCAGCACGCTGGCCTCCGCCGAGGTTGTGGTGACGTATCGGTATGTGTCGTCTCCTGGGATCGACATCGAAAAGGCGACGAACGGGGAGGATGCGGACACACCGACGGGTCCCGTGATCCCGGTGGGCGACCCGGTGGAATGGACGTATGTGGTGACCAACACCGGCAACGTGGACCTGAGCAACGTCTCGGTCGTCGACGACCAGGGTGTCGCCGTGACCTGCCCCCAGGACACCCTGGCGGTGGGTGAAACGATGACATGCGTCGCCACCGGGATCGCCCAAGAAGGCCAGTACGCCAACCTGGGCACCACAGAAGGCACCGCCCCCGACGGCGCCATCGTCACAGACGAAGACCCATCCCACTACATCGGGGAGCTACCCCCAGACGACGAACCCGCCATCGATATCGAGAAGGCGACGAACGGGGAGGATGCGGACACACCGACGGGTCCCGTGATCCCGGTGGGTGACCCGGTGGAATGGACGTATGTGGTGACCAACACCGGCAACGTGGAC
>Ga0114938_1001391_pt1 | contig 16543 bp, 21 predicted proteins | sample AshMeaBigSpring_FD_88675 | JGI IMG/M metagenome (GOLD analysis project Ga0114938, IMG submission 88675) | Groundwater microbial communities from Big Spring, Nevada to study Microbial Dark Matter (Phase II) - Ash Meadows Big Spring | ecosystem: Environmental > Aquatic > Deep subsurface >...
GAAATCGACATTCGAAATTGAGTCGGGCGCTCCCGGGATGCTGGTATAGACCTTGCCGATGTCGTTGATTGCATTCTTGGGGATCTGCTTCGACGACCAGGTGCGGGTGACGCGCGCTGTCATCACGGCATAGGTCGAAGTGCCGAACATCGGGTTCTTCTCACCCGCCTTGGTCTTGCTCTGACCGCCCAGGCCTCCCTTGCCCTTGGACTCCTTGGGCATGAACTCGGGGAATTTCAGCGGCCCTCCCGGTTCCTCGTAATAGCCACCGTAGGTCGCCTTGATCTCCTTGAGGTTCGGGTGCGATTCAATGGGTTCCTCGGAAAAATCGAAGCCAAGGTTCCACTGCTCCGTATCCTCTGGAGTGGGCTCCTCGTCCTCGGTGTATCCCTTGTAATTGACGGTGACGATCCATCCGTCGGTGCCGTCGTTGAGCGCCTGCCACGTTCTTCCCTGCTCGACCAGCCCATGAAAACGCGCTTGGCCAACCGTAGTGACCTCGCCGATGCTCTTGGCGTGATACGACACGGCGAATGACGAAATCATGTTTTCGTCCCTGCCGCCGCTCGCGCCTTCGAGAATGGTGTTCTCAGCCATGGCTCACGCAAAGACCGCCTCCGCCGGTGCCGGGGTGTTGCCCCTGTTCTTGGTGTTGTCATGGATCTTCTTGAGCCAGTCGGTCTGCCGCTTGTTTTCCTCCAGCAATCCCGCATTCGCGCTGCGACCGAAGAGCATGTTCATGGATTGCGCGAAGCCGCCGAGCGCCGCGCTGCCGCCACCGGCGATGGCTGCCGGGGCCTGGGGCTTTTCGGGGGCCGGTGCCAAGCCGATCTTCTTGCCCGCCTTGGCCGGGGGGATCGCCGCCTTGATGCGCTCCACGGTTTCACCGAACTCGCGCTTCATGCCGGACGTGTCGATGGCCTCCGCGGTCTTGGCGAATGTCTCATTGAAGCGGGTCTTCACGTTTTCACCGGCTTCGGCCAGGCGTGCCGCAATCTTCTGTGCGGCAGGTTCCAACAGGTCGCCGGCCTTCGAGAATCGGGCCGCCGCGTCTTCATCGAGGATCGAAGCGCTCTCGCGGATTGTCTTCTGAATTCCATTGAGCGCGGCATCCTTGCCGAAGATCTCGGCCAGCGGGCGGGCCACCTCGATGATCTCCGCGAAGCCCTTTTGCAGGAAACTGATGGCTGATAGGAAAATCCCGATGATGGCATTGCCCATCCCGCTCCAGAACTCGGGCGTGGTGAGGACCTGGAAGTAAGTGACGGCTGTTTTGAAATACTCGACGATGTATTGGCCGGTGGCGGCGATGGTCGCCCGCAGGGTGGCCCACAGGAAATTCACGCTCTGCGCGAACGCGAGCTTGAGCGACGACCAGACAAGGTTGAGCGCCTCTCCGCTGCGGAACATGGCGACCAGGAACTGGCCGGCTTCGGCCAGCTTTGGTTTGGCCATTTCCACGAATTCGAGGAATTGCGGCGTGAGCGACGCGAGTGCCTCCGCCAGCGGTTTGCCGACTTCCTCAAATCCCTGATTCAGCGCGGCCTTGATCTGAACGGTTGCATCCGCAGTCGCCGCCGCCGTGCCGCCGACCTGCTTTTCGATGGCGGCGAGCACCAACGCCTGCGCCTCGTGCATCCGGTTGGATTCGGCCAGGGCTTTGATCTTGGCCTTCTCCTCTTCAGTGAAGGTGATGCCCGAACGGCGCAAGGCCGCCAGTCCGTTGATCGGATCGTTGAGTGCCTTGCCGAGTTGCACGGCGTTTTGTTCGGCGGCACCGAATCCGGCCGCCGCCATGTCCACCGCCGCCTGGGTGGCCCGATCAAAATTGCCGCCAAGCTCGTCGGCGGTGTTGGCGAGTTCCTTGAAAGTGAGCAGTTTTGCCTGGGTGAGTTGGATCGCATTGCCGTCCATGCCGGTCTGCAACTCGATCTTGTCCGCGAGGTTGTTCAGCCGCTCGGCCACCGCGTCGGACTGGTCGCCAAACAATCCCATCGACTTGGCGATGTTGCGTACGCGGGCGTCGGCGGAGTTCGCCGCCTCACCTGATAGAATCAGCTTGTAGGTCAACGCACCAACCGCGGCACCTGCGGCGGCCACGCTGGCGGCGACAACCGCCGTTCCCTTGGCAACGGATTTCATGGCGGTGCCCATCGACGCGAATCCCTTGGACGCGCCCGACGACATGCTGGCCATCGAGTTCTTGAGGCCACTCGTCGCCGACTTGGCGCTTTGCAACGCCGACTGGAATCCAGCCGTGTTGAGTGTCAGCAGTGCGGTGAGCTTGGCCATCTGGCCACGGATGGCTTGTCAATCGAAGCCGGACTTTCCCTTCACGTTGGCGAAGAAGTAGAGCAGCCGCTTTTCCATGGCGCGGGTCTGCACCCGGAGCGCGGCATTCACCCGTGCTCGCAGGCCGTTGACCTTGGAAGACCACTCCACCGCGTTGGTGATCGACGCGCTGATCTCGCCCTCCCTCACCTGAATGTCGGTGCTGCCAGGCGCGGCATGGCGCGACACCCATGCGGGCACGCGGATCTTGCCGACACTTTGCGCCGCCGTCGCCCATGCCGATGCGAGATAACCGACCCGTGCCTTCTTGGCCTTGATTAGTTCCGCGATCAGCGCCTTCGGTGCCTTGAGCTTGGTGCCGCCCTTGGCCACGCGCATGCTGCCACTCTTCCGGCGAGACTTGATGACCGAACGCATCTGCGCCAACGAATCCACATCCGCCCGCTTCGGATCAGACACACCGCGAAATACGGCGCGGATGTCACCGACAATCGCCTGCTCGCCGAGTTTCTTCGCCTTCACCCCGCGTGTGCTGCCACGGTTCGGGGGCGTAAAATCCAACAGATGCCGGATGAAGCCGCGGACCTGTTCCTTCATGAACGTCTCGCCATCGCGCTTTGAATAGGCGGCGAGCCGGTCGGCAGCCCGCTGGAACTCTTCCACATGAAGATCGAATTTCACCTCATCACCCATCGTCCTCGTCGCCATCGTCAACCATGCGGTCGATGAGCCCGATCAACTCGTCGGGCGCGAGTGCCTGGATCGCCTCTTCGGTCGGTGGCTCAAGCGTCCAGAGGTTCGCCGCCTGCAGGGCGCAGTGGTAATACTGAAGGGCACGCGCCATCGGCAGTTGCCAGATGATGAAGTCCTCGTTCCAGCCGGTGTCCTTGGCGATGGTGTAAACCGCGGCCGCCAGCCAGCCGGGGTTCAGGACTTTCCCGGCGCGTCATCCTCGTGGGACGGATACTTGCTTTCGACGCGCACGCTGGAAGCGGCGACCATTTCACCGATCCGGCTGATCTCAGCCATCAGCGCGGGGAGCATGTCGAAGGTGATGCCGAACGAGAACTTGAGCACGCATCGTTCCACGGTGCCATCGCGGATCGCATCCGAGATCTCATCCTCATCGGCGGACTGCATCCATGCGAAGGTCATGATCTGCCGTTGTTCCTCCACTTCATCAAGCTCCAGCGGCGGCTCGTCCTTGCCCCGCGTAAATGTGCTGAGTTTGAAAAGATAGGCCAGTTGCATCGATCCAAAGGAGAACGGACGCAGCTTGATGCCGCCGATCCGGCATTCCCCGTTGTCGATCATGCTCAGGGCGAGGTTGTGTTCACGGTCGTTCATGGTGGTCAGAACTCGGAAAGGATTTGCTCGCGGGTGGCCTTGCTCGCCTCGTCGGACCCGCTCGGAACGATGGCGATGCGCTTACCTTTGCGAATGAGAAGCATCGGGCGCATGGTCTTGACCTTGTCGAGCAGCCGGTTGTGCTGGTCGTTCATCGCCCGCAGGTAGGCGATGGGGTGGTTGGCGTTGGCCTCGCACCAGGCGAGTGATTCGTATCGCTTGCGGAACTCGTCGAACGTGATGCTTTCCGCTCCCTCGATGGGTTCGAAGCTGATCTTCGCAGCGCCGTCCATGAGCCAGGTGACAGTGCGCTTCGCGCCGTTGGGCGTCTGTTCGACCGTATCGGAAAACGCCGCATCGGTGGCGAAGATGCCGCCGCTGGCGAGTGCCGCCGCGACCAGCCGGGTATTGCGGCTTTCGGTGGGTTTCGTGTCGTGATCGCGCACGACGCTGATGGTGATTCCTTCTTTCATGGGTGATTTCTGGGGTGATCTGTTGGATGCGTCAGGACGCCGCGGGGTGGTTCACTCCGGACACCTCGAACGAGTCGTAGTCCTCATTGCTCTGAGAGTTCTTGACCGAGGTGATGATGGTGGTTCCGGTCGTGATCTGTTCGGGAACGTAAGAGCCTGAGGAGCCGCCGAGCTGGGATTCATCGGCAACGCCCCGGCCTTTGACGGTGAAACTGAAGGACGGGTCGTAGCGGTTGCCCGCCTCGAACGCGCCGTCGCTCTTCTTGATGATCTTGTGCTCAAGCTGCTTCTGCACGTCCACGCTTTCCACCAGGGCGGCGCTGACACACTTGACTCCGATTTCGTTGAACGCGGCGGGCATGGAAGTGGTGGGTGTTAGATGTCGTCGTAGGCGACGGCCTGAATCTCGAAGGATGGGAAGTCGTCATTGCTCTCGGTCACCTTCACGGAGGTTACGAAGGATGTTCCCTTGGTGATCGTCCCGGCAGCCACGTCGCCAAAGTTCACGGTGCCCTTGCCGGAAAGCGTGATGCTACGGGTGATGAGCTTTTTCGGCTTCGCCACCACGGTCACGCCGAGCGAGTCGCGCAGCGTGGCCACTTCGATGGATGCGTCGGCGGATGCCTCCTGGGCGTGGCCGGTGGCGGGCGCAAGTCCGTGCAGGTTGGTGACTCCGAAGGTGGCAGACATGACGCCTACGGCGCGGTGTCAACCGCAGTCCAATCCACCCCGAGAATCCCCTCGATGGTGGTCAGCCACCGGTCGTCATCGGTGACGGCGGTGAGGTTGGCCTTCGTCCTGAATCCTCCGATGGTGAAACCATTCGCCGCAGGCAGGACACCTTCGATGATACCCTTCACCGCATGGGCGAGCGCGGCGTGTTGCGTCCGGTCGTCGGTGGGTGACGAAACCAGGATCTTCACCGTCGCCCGGTGCAGCGGGCCGACCACGTTTTCAATCGAGTCTGCCAGCACGAGAATCGCGTGGGATTCGGGCGTGTGAACATCGGCGGAGGTTCCGGTGAACACTTCGGGCGCAGGGGTGAGTTGCGCGGAGGTGAACAGTCCGGCCAGGTAATCTTCGATGGCTTGGTTCATGATGGTTTCAGCGGCGGGCCACGCGGTATTCGATGATGCCGGAGCCGGGTTTGCGGATGATTTCCTCGATCTTGTGGCGCTCGCCGCCGATCAGGATCGTGTCGTTGTGAGCGGGCAGCGGCGTCGGCAGGTGTGCCACAAGGAGCTTCACCGTGAGTGAGCCGTCCTGGGTGAATCCGCCTTCCTCAAGATCGACTGCAAGACCACTCGGCGAGACCATCGCCTGATATACCCTGCCTCCGATGGTCACCGGCACGCCCGCGTCTCGCAGGATTTCGACAAATGCCTCGGCGGCGGCGGCTTGGAGCGAGTTCACGCCACGCGTGCGGTGTCAATCCGCACCGGATTCCCGGGTTGCAAACCGGGTAGCTGCCTGTTAGCAGATATGTGTCATGAGTGCAATTGCCAGCGCCTTCGCCCGGCACTCGCGCTGGGGCCTGCTCTCTTGTCATGGGAGAGCGGGCCACCGGGAACTTTCCTGAAAAGCGAACACCCCCTCCCGGTTTTCCGAGAGAGGGTGCTGATGCACAATCGACCCAAGAAGATTGTTTATCCAACCGGACGGATGATGCGTTCCAGCATCGGCTTGTTGCCCGGAGCGAAGCCATACATCAGGGTGAAGCTGACTTCCTGCTTGCCGAGGCGGCCGTCGTAGCGGTCGCGCACCTGCATCGACAGACCGGTGCGCGGGTCGGTGACGACGCGGATCACGGTGTCGCCGGTGTTGGCGGGAACGTCCGGCACACGGGCGGCCATGATGAGCGATTCGCGGATGCCGGCGAAACCAACCAGGCGTTCGGAGTTTTCCGGCAGGGCCGAGTATTCGATCACGGTGAAGCCGTTCACATCGGGCAGCATGCCCGAAACTACCACGTTGCTCGCGGCCGGGGTGATGTAGGCCTTGTAGAGCGCCTCGTCCTTCTGGAGCGCGTTGTAGTAGTCCGAGTTGACGAACATGAAGCGGCCCATGTCGGGGATGAAGCGCTTGTTGAGCTTGGTGCCGATGTCCACCACCGAGTTGCGCCCGAAGTCCGCTTCGGCCACTTCGGTCTTGTTGTTGAAGTTGGCGTTCACGATGAGCGCCATGAGGTCGTCGCTCACCTTGCGGCCGAGGGCGTAGGCCACCTTGTCGGCATAGCGTTGGTTGAGGTCGATCTCGCTGGTGGAGCGTTCCACGTCGGTGATCGCGTAGCCCGCGTATGCGTGCTTGTCGATCTTGACGGTGACATCGACCTGCGCCTGGTCATCGGGGACGTAACCGGTGGCGGGATCAAAGTCATGCGCCACGGTCGGGGTGACGATGTGGGTGACGATGTCCTGATTGAACTTCACGCTCGCGGACGAGAAGTCCGTGGCGATGCGGCTCAGGATCGGGAACTTCGCGAGCAGGGTGGTGAGCGCCGTTTGGGCGATCAGCGGGGAATTGACGGTGGCGTTGCTGTTGGACATGGCAGATTAGCGGTTGAAGTGGGAAGCGAGGTGTTGGTGATAGAAGGCGGCGGCTTCGTCGGGCTTGTTGGCGTTCACCAGGCGCGTGTATTCGGCGACGAGGTCTTGGAGAGAGGTGGACTGGGTGACGGCGGCCTTGCTGTCCCCGGCGGGAGTGACCTGGGCGGGAGTCGTGGTGCCGGTGGAGGCGACCACACGGGCGACTTCCAGTTGCAGCTTCCGATCAAAGTCGGCTTGCGACGCCTCAAGCTCGGTGATGCGGGCTTGCAGGGTGGCGACCTGTTCGTTGGCCGCATCGCGCTCGCCGGTCAGCGTGTCGAGTTGGGCCGAAAGCGTTTCCACTTCGCCGCGCAGGGAAGTAACGGTGGCCGACTCCTCGTTGAGAAGGTCGGTCTGTGCTTGGTGGTCCCGCTGGAGATTGGCTAGATCGGCGCGGACTTGGGCGAGTTCGTTTTCGACGGTGGTGTCCATTGCCCGTGATCCGGTGTCAACCGACGCGTGATAGACCCGGAGGCGCTGCATGGCGGCCGCGCGATCCGCGACCATGCCCGCGAGGTTGTGCCGCTGGGCCTGCTTGCCGCTGAAGGTCTGGCCTTCCATGGCCTCGGCGGGAATCGAACGCCCCTTGGCCAGCACGGCGGCATGGAAGTCGCGGGCGATCTCTGCGAGGTTCGAGGAAATCAACTCACGCTGGTCGTCGGTGAGTGGCGTGCCCGGTGCGCCCATCGCCTTGTATTTGCCGACGGAGAAGACCTCGACCTTGATCCCGGCCTTGTCGAGGGCCGCGCTGTTATCGATCACGGCCTGCACCACACCGATGGAGCCGACCTGGGCGGAGGGCGTGGCATAGATGGCGCGGGCCTGGCTTGCCACCCAATAGGCGGCGGAGCACATGAGGCCGGACGAAAAGGCATAGACCGGCTTCTTCTTGTCTAGCGCGGCGACTGCATTCGCCAGTTCCGGGGTGCCGGCCACCGTGCCGCCCGGGGAGTCGATGTTGAGAAACACCGCCTTGATGTCCTCGCGGCCCGCAGCCTCGCGAAGCGCGTCGCCGATTTCCTCGGAACTGGTTGCGCCGAAGAAGATCCTGGCGAACAGGTCGGGTTTGCGAAGGATCGGCCCTTCGATGGCGACCACGCCGATGCCTTCCTCGACGGATAACAGGGAACTTTCCGCCGCCTGCTTGGGGAGCATCCCGCCGCGATCCACCAGTCCCCGCAGGGATTCGGCCATGGATTGCAGGGCTTCAGGCTGGATCAGCCACTCGCGATGTTGAATTACCGGACTCACGCCCGGTCGGCGGTGTCAACGCGCTGCCTGACGGCTTCCAGAGCATTTCCACCGGCACGCCATGCTTCTCGGCGGTTTCGAGGATGAGCCTCGCATCGCTGGCGCGGCGTTCGATTTCCTCACCGAAGTCGGCACCGAGTTCCTGGAAGTGATCGGACAGGGTTTTGAGCCCCATCTCCACGTCCGCGCGATTCTGTTGAGCTTCACGTCCCGCATCCACGGTCACGCGCTTCGGTGGCACCGTGCAGATTTTCCACCAGCCTTCGATGGGTGGCAGAAGTCCGCGTGAAATCGCGTCGCCGACAACGTAGGTCCACACCGGCCGGATCAGGCGGCGTTCTAGGATCATCTGGCGGAACGAGAATCGCCGATCCGCTTTTGCAACGATCAACCGCACGCCCGCGCCACCGACCTTGCTGGAATCGGCCGCGAACTCGAACGGGATCATGCCGAGCGCGGAATCCCGCCGCAGGTGTTCGAGGAAGCCGGTGAAGGTAGGCGACGGGCGGTTGGATTGGAAGCTGTCGAGCGATTCGTCGGGTTTGAGCGCCACCAGCTTGCCGCCGATGATCTTTTGCAGGGACACGGGGTCGCTCGGTTCGCCGCTGCCCCCCGCGCCGCCAACCACGAAGTCGCCGTTGTCATCGATCTCGCCACGCGCTGTTTTCAGAATGCGCGACACGTCGGCGTTGTCCTTCACGGCATGCTTTTCCAGGGCGAGCAGTTCCATTTCATCGAGCACATGATTGATCGAGTGCTGGATCGTCGGATGCGAACGCACGCCGCCGGCCCATTCCGGCTCATGGATATGGAGCACCGAGTCGGCAGGCAGGTCGCGGGTTTTGCCGCTGTCCTCGATCACCCGGTAGAATACCGGAGCGCCGTAGGCATCCAGGCCGATGCCGTCCACGGTGTCCTTCGATCCGAACAGATCCCCGATGCGGTGGCTTTCGAGCAACTGGATGCGTGGCGCTCCGGAGCCATCTCGCGTCTTGTGGACGAAGTATTCGCCGTCGATGTCCATGCCCCGGCAGACGAGCGCCTGGCATTCCTCAAACGAAAACCGCCGCGTGACTTCGCAGCGCGCCGACCAGTGGGCGAAATACGCTTCGGCGGCTCGATTCCAATCCGGGTCGAGGGACTGCGCCTGGACGCGGATGCCGTCGCCGGTCGAGTAGATTGCCATGTTGGCGACCAACTCGCGGACGAAACCCGAGTTTTTGTGCATGTAGCGCGACTTGCGGACCAGCTCGGTGCGCACCGTGGAGGTCAGCTCGTTGCGGGAATCCGTCGGCGCGGCACCCGGCACCGATCCACGGCGCGGCGACCAGTTGGCTGCCTCAAACGGCGAACCCCATGCTCGGGGGACGAGCACGGGGGGCAGCAGAAGGCAGGCGATGGCTTTCAGGCGGTTCATTTCGGCAGGTATCCAGAGACTTGTGAGACGGCGACATTCCGCGGGCGGCCGTAGGTGGCGGGATCGAGCACGCGGAGCGCATGGCCGCATTCCTCAAGTATCTCATCGACCGGCATGGTGAACTGCTTCGATGCCGAACTCCCCGCCTCGTTCCAGGTCATGAGGGTCTTGCCTTCGAGCAGGAATTCCTTCGCCCGCTGCTGGATGGCGAGCACCTCGGAAATCGTGAAGCCGGTGATGAAGAGTCCGCGTGCCATGGATCAGTTGCCTTTCCAGGTGGCGTTGCGACGGCGCGTGTCGATGTGGACGAAACCGGACGATGGATAGAGACCGAGACCTCCGATGAACTTGCCCGCCTTGCGCCATTCGAGGAGCCGGTCATAAATGCGCTGCGGGCTGACGCCGTCGAATGCGATGTCGAGCGCGGTGAACTCCTTGTGCTGGCTGAGCGGTGCTCCGCCGACCGCACGATTGTAGTCTGGTGCCCGGTAGGAACTCAGGATGCGACAGGGTTTGCCGAACGATTCGCGGAGTTCATCGACGATGCGAAGTGTCGGCACGATGTTCTTCCACAGCTTGCGCGGCGGCGGGCTGTTTTTCACGCCGTTGCGCTCGCGGTTGAAATAGCTGGTGAATTCACCCGCGCCGAAGTGGCGGAATTTCTGGGCGGCGAACCATTCGCTGAATGTGTCGGTGGCCATGGCTTACTTCGAGGTGCGGGGTTCAACGATCAGTTCCACGCGGCCGTCCGGGTGGATTTTGAATCGGCCATCCTTGCTGATGAACTCACCCGTGACGGCGGGCGGCGTGGTGCAGGACGTGAGGAACGGCAGCGTCAGCACCGCCATGGCGAAGCAGAACACGCCGATCTTGAACGATTTGTTCGGCTTGCCGTCGTCGAAGAGATCGCCAAGCACGACGACGAGTTCTTTCACAGCGAGCGCGGCGGGACCCGCGGCGAGCAGGTATTTCGACATGCCGGGTTCAAGCAAACTGGCAACGCCGGTCAGATCGAGGGCGGCGAGCGTGGAGAGGCCGGAACCAACAAAGGTGAGGAAGCGAAGAATGGTGACGGTTTTCATTGCCCCCCGTCCGGAGTGTCAACCGGTGCGGCGGCGATGGACTCACGCCCGACGATCTTGAGCATGGTCGCCGCGGCCGCCTGTTCCGCTTCGCAGTCCAGGTAGTGGTTCGGTCGGGAACCGATCTGCTTCCACATCCACTGGCCCTTTTCCTTCACGCGCTGCTCGCTTTCGAGTTGGGCAAGATAGTCGTCGTCGATGTCGTCGGGCACTTCCCACGTCGGGCCCTGGGCCGGATCCTGATTGCGACGCAGGCGGGCGAGCGTGTCCTTGATGTTGAGGTTGCTCCAGTAGTGGACGTGGCAATGCTGGCGGTGAGACAGCACGACCTTGCGCCGGGGTGAATAGAACCGCTGGATCGTTTTGCCGTCGCGCCCCTTGTGGGCATAGACCGGGCGGCGATCACCGATGAGCGCCACCCATCCGCGCTTGGCGCACTCGCGATACACATCATAGGTCGCATAGCCGGCGTCGAGAAAGACGAGGCTCGAATGCACGCCGAAGCGTTCCTGCAGGACGTCGATGTCGGTGAAGGTCAGGATGCGCTCGTTCCACACGAGACGACTCGATCCCTCCGCCGACCATGAGCGGACCACGACGAACAGGTGATCCATCTGGCAGTCCACCGTGATGAAGCGAAGCGGGATCAGACCGGTGCGCTCGGGCAGCGGTGCGGCGAGGATCTTGCCCGTCTTGGGATCAATCGCGCCCTCTTCCTCCCACGTCTCGCCGCGCTTGTAGCCGGATTTGACGATCTCCAGCTTGTAATCCTCGACGTATTCGCGCCATGGCAGCCCGAGACGCTTCTGGTAGAACTGTTGGAGCAAACTCACGTCGCCCTTCCGCGCCGCCGCCTTCGCCCGAAGGTAGAGTTCGGCCAACTGTCCCCAGCTCATCGCGCACAGGGCATTCCAGTGAAAGCCGACGTTTTCCGCCGATGCCTTCGGGTTCTTCTTGATGAACTGGCCGGTGGCGTTGAGTTCGCGCCGGGTGCGGTCGCTGTCGTTGAAGTAGTGGTTGCACGACTCACAGCGCATCGCGGTGGTGCGCCGGACTTCGTCGAAATCCCACTCGCCGGTTTCGTCGCGGGCCGACTTGCTCCACTCAACGCATTCCCATTTGAACGGCTGGCGGTGGCCGCATTCCGGGCATGCGAATGTCCACTCGCGCTGGTCGGTCGTCTCGAACTTCCGGTGGGTGTCGTCATCCTCCTCGCCGCCCTGGCTCATGAAAATGCATTTGCCGAGCCATCCGAATGCGGTGACGCGGGCTTCGGCCTCCGCCATGTGGCCCAAAGGCCAACGCCAGGTTTCGTCACCGATCAACCAGCGGATCGAACGCCGTTGCAGGTTGGTTTTGTTGTGCGCCCCGAGAATCCAGAGCGTCATGCCGTTGTTGAACTGGATCGCGTTGTTCTTGCGCTTATGGCGGTGAACGCCGGTGGGCATGAGGCGGGCGACCGGCTCGCATTGGTCGAAGAGCTTCTGCATGCGCGACTCGGAATAGTCGCGGGCATCTTCGTCGGTCTGGTCGAGCCACAGCGCGGGACCGGGCAGGTTGGAAATGATGTAGCAGAGCGTGAGTTCGGGAGCCGTGGTCTTGGACGACTGCACCGACGCGATGATCGAGACGAGCCGGACGCGTGGATCGACCAATGCCTCCATGACCTCGCGGATCCAAGGTGAGTTTTCCGAGCGGAAGCGTCCCGGGTTCGGCGAATACGGGATGGCCTCGATGTGATCCTCACACCATTGCCAGGCGGGACGGCGATCGGGCGGCTGCCATGCCTCGCGCCAGATGTCCTTGAGCGCGTTCATGATTCGTGGAGGCAGCGGAGGACTTCATCAATGGCGCGGCGGCATTCCCGCTGGATGCCGGTGGCGTCGAGACCGGAAAGGACGGGCGGAAGCTCATTCTCGAACTTGGCGCGCAGGATGGACGTTGCCTGGGCGACCAGGCCGATCCATTGCTCGCGAACTTGGGTGAGCGCGACGTATTCACCCTTCTTCACCGCGATGCGCAGCTCGCGCTCCTCCACCTCGGCCAACAACTTGCGGGCCTTGAGCGCCTCCTCGTTGCCGACGGGCACGCGGCCGGCGTTCAGCCCGCGGATGCGGACGAACTCGCGCCAGTCCGCCACCGGCCAGAGTCCGTTGGAAAGCGCCTTGGGTGCGCCTTCCATCTTCTGCCACGTCGAAAGCGTGCGGCGGGACACCCCAAGTGCGGCGGCCAGTTCCACGAGGTTCTTGGCATAGGCCAGCGTTTCCGCGCTGCCCGCCGCCCGGGATTCGATGCGGGCACGTTCGGCCACCGTGAGCGGCTTGCCCGCCGCGACCTTTTTGACGATGTTCTGGAAGTCGGCATCGAGGATTTTCCCGGCGACCTCCGGATCAAGCGACGGCCGTCCGTCATCATGGGAACGTGGCTTGCTCATGGTTTCACCGCCACCCATCCGGCGAAGTTCAGGTGCCGCCAGAAGCAGTCCACCGACGTGAAGCCTTCCTGATACAGCAGTTCCTCGTTCCAGCGGGCGGTGACCGGGACCAGCACGCCTTCGAGGGACATCCGCTTGCGGTCGATCTGCTCGTCGCTGTATCCGTTCTCACGCTTGATCTGGAGGAACAGGTTCACGAATGCCTCATCGAGCTTCGAGGTCGCGCCGAGAACCTTTTCCACGAGGATGAAGGCACCGCCGGGGGCCAGTGACTCGAAGACGCGGCGGATGATCTGCTGGCGGTATTCGATGGGGGTGAATTGCAGGGTGAGCACCGAGAGCACGAGGCTGGATGTCACACCAGGGAACTCGTGGCGCAGGTCGGCAGACTGGATGCTGACGCGGTTGCCGTGCGGGTGGTAGTTGAAGTTCTGCCGCGCCGCCTCGATCATCGGTTCGCTGATCTCCAGGCCGATGTAATCGTTTTCCGCGCCGAACTTGGAAACGAACGGCAAAAGCGCCTGGCCGCGGGAGCACCCCATGTCGATGATCGTGGTCCAGGGCTGCACGAAGCGCCGGCCGACCTCGAAGGTCACCATCCGCATCGCGTTGTATTGCGGGATGCTCCGCTGGAGCATGTCGTCGAAAGCTGCGGTCACCTCCTGGTCGAACTGCCAGGCACCGCGTGGCATCACCTCGTCACGTTGGGCGTCACTCATGCCCGCGTGGCGGGTGTCAACGCGGCAGCCGCTTCACGATCCGCGTGCCCTCGGTCAGGCAGGTGCCTTCCTCTGTCACCCAGAAGCACGGGATGGAAAACTTCGCATACATTTCGCGAGTCCGCGGATTGCTCTCGATGGCGAGGTATCGGGCATGTTCGCCGTGGATCGGGAACACGTCCTTTTTCAGCAGATGCTCTTTGATCGCCGGGGGATTCCACCAGCCCTTGGGAGCGAAGCACGCATCCTGCGGACGCCAGCCGGTCTGCTCCTCGATGCGGTCGAGGGTTTTCATCATCCAGGTGACCGGGCGGGCGGTGATGATAACGACCGTGTGTGGCCGCACCAGTTCCACCAGCCATTGCCGGTATTGCTCGTTGGCGAGGCGCTTTTCCATGCGTTCGGGCGTGGTGCCGCGTGCCGGATTGTTGGCCACCAGCGTGTAGTTGAGGTCTAGCAGGATGATCATAGGGTAATCTGAAGACGTTGGGCGAAAGAGTCCATGGCGCATTGCACGAGATCCATGCGGGTGCCGTCCGGATAGGGCAGGTTGAATTCAAACTCGATGGCCGCACGCAGGCGGGCGGGATCGACGTGACGGGCCGCCGCGCAGGCCGCGTTGATGTTGTTGGAGAACTCTTCCACCTTCACCGAGCGGAAGAACGTGCCGAAGAGATCCTTGAACTCCGCAACGGTGTGATACTTCTGGACCTTGGGCTTGTCCTGAAAGTCGCCGATGCGGATGCCCGGTTCATAATCGAGGCGGAACGCGATATTGCCCGCGTTGCTCTCGTTCATGAACGCCTTGCCATTGACCTGCCGCCAGCCGGACTCGCCCGCCGACGAGGCGCAGGCATAGACCTTGGTGAACGGCTTGCAGAGGGCGGAGCAAAGACAGGCAATGTGGTCGCGGTCCTCGCGGAACGGCACGGAGTTCAGCACGCTCGCGATGAAGATGCTGGTCCACTCTTTGCCTGCCGCTACCTGAGCGAGGAAGTCACGGGTCAGTTCCACACTCTCGGCCTTGTTGATGCCCCCTGGTCCGAGGCGGTATGGCTCGAACGGGGTGCAGTCGATGCCGACCTGGCGCAGGAGGAAGGTTTCCGTCAGGTGGCCGGCCCCGAAGTCGAGAATGGTCGTGCCGTGTTCCTTCAGCCAGCGGGCGCGGTCGGTGGCCTTGCCGATGTCGAAGTCCTTGCATGGCTTCGCGCCATGCGTCGCGAAGATGAAGCCGTTGCCAAGTTCGCGCCTCACGCGGCGTGCGCGGCGGAACGAATTGAAGCGCAGCATGTCGGCATAGCGCGTGTGGATGTCGAAGTCCATCGACAGCAGGTTCATCATGGCCCGTGCAAATTCGGCCTCTTCGTCGGTGACAAACACGACCGGCGCGAACGCCGTGCCTTTTTCGGCCAGCATTTCCAGCCTGCCGATGCCGTTTATGACCGACAAATCCTCGCGGCAAACGATGGGCATGAGGATGCCGTGGCGATGCAGCGTGCGGGCGAGGTTGCGTGCATACTGGATCCAGCGGCCGGCGTTCACCCGGCAGAGATCCTTCACGGCGACTTCCGCGGGCTTGAGGCAGCGCAGGAATCCATCGCCGCCGACCACCTTGTCGGGGATTCGTGCGGCGAGTGCCTGGATGTCGAGCGATTGCAACTCGCTGGTGACCCGGCCGGGCGTGCTGTTGAAATCGAAATCGTTGGTCGCCCGATTGAAGACGATGTTGAGCGCCTTGCGCTGGTCGAGATCGAGCGCCTTGGTGCGGAACACCGGGACGTGCGTGGCACCCATGCGGGAGGCGACGAGGTGGCGCTGGTGGCCGGATAGGATTTCGCCGTCAGAGTCAGCGAAGATCGGGGCGATGAAGCCGAGCTTGCGCAGCGAGAGTTCGATCAGGTCAAGCCGCTCGGGCACCGCCGACCGTGGGTTGTAGGTCGATGGTCGAACGGCGTCGATGGGTTCGAGGGTGATGTTCATAGTCCGAGGCGGCTGCGGATTTCCTGAATGACCGAGTCCTTGTCGAAACCGGCGTCCTGCTTCACTCGGTCGCACCACGCGATGAATTCGTCCTGGGTGATGCGGAACCGATAGAGGCCGACCGCCACCGTGACATCGCTCTTGTCTAGTTCCTTGTCGTGGCGGTCATCGTCATCCTCGTCATCGTCGTTGCCGCCCGGATTGAGCAGCCCATCGAGATCGGCAGGCTCGAATCCCGCGAGGATCGTATCGAAGTCGGCGGCCTTCCATTCGCTGGCGATCTTTTCGAGTTCGTTGAGATCGACCGTGGAAAGTTCGGCCAAGCGGTTGTCGGCGACCAGCACGGCGAGTTCGTCGTTCTCGCTGGCGAAGTCCTGATAGTCCACCGGCACGACCTCGACGCCGAGGTGCCTGGCGGCCATCAGGCGACCATGGCCGGAAACGATCAGTCCGGTGAGATTGGAGACGGTAATCGTCTGCCGCCAACCGAAGTAGCGGATGTTCTTGGCGAGCAGTTCAATTTGCCGCTGCGGGTGGGTGTTCGGGTTGCGCGGGTTGGGTTTGAGTTCACCGACCGGCACCAGTTTGTCGAAAGAACACCAGACTTCGATGCCATTGGCGAGGGTCCGGGCTTTGGGAGAATCATCCGTCATCGCCGTGGATGCGGCTGTCAACAGTCGCTGGCATCCAGCCAGGATTCCAGATCGGCGAGTGCGGCCCGGACGCATCCGCCAGAGCCGACCGCAATCCGCAATGACGTCGCTCCATCGACCGGCCAGTTGCGGCGGAGCATCGCGGCGATTTCCTCGGTGGAGGGTGCCGCGAGCTTGATCGACTGGAAGCGCGTTTGGAACCGCTCGGTGAGCAGATCGAGTTGCAGGTTGCTCGTGCCGATCACGGCGCGCCCTGGTGGCAGACGGTCGAGATAGCTCAGGAGCAGGTCCTGTGCATCCCGCGTGCAGC
>Ga0114938_1001393_pt1 | contig 16534 bp, 18 predicted proteins | sample AshMeaBigSpring_FD_88675 | JGI IMG/M metagenome (GOLD analysis project Ga0114938, IMG submission 88675) | Groundwater microbial communities from Big Spring, Nevada to study Microbial Dark Matter (Phase II) - Ash Meadows Big Spring | ecosystem: Environmental > Aquatic > Deep subsurface >...
AGGCGATGTACGGTGCTTGTCATAGTGCATAGACCTTGAAGAAGAAATTAGCAAATAAATGCTCCGTATCCATTGCGATACAACAGAAGGGATTTTTAGAAGAAAGATAATAGAAAGCAGAAAACTTTCAACTTGCTCGTCACCCGCCATTGCGGCAAGGTGTTGTTAGCCCCAGCCGTTTTGTCTTTCGTTGTCGTGTCGGTCAGCAGCAAACTGTCCCAAGTTGTATAGAGGGACATTTTGTATCACCGTAATTGCAATAAACGCAACAGTCCCCGTGTTTGGGTTTTAAAACTGTCTTACAGTTTGTGCATTCATAGAAAAACTGACAAGCATCGTGTGGCATTGTTTCTTTTTTGCTGTGTCCGCAAGTCGGGCAAGTGATAACGGATTGGAAAATTAAAACTTTGTCTTTAGGAATTGTCACACAATTCGGGCAAGATTTTGCTTTTCGCTTTGCGAAGTGATTTACAACTGTTGCAATGAGCAGTCCGAACATTCCGCTGTAAATAATTGGTTGGGAAAAGTAAAAATGATAAGAGCCGAAAATTAATGCTGAACTGATTAATGCAATGAGTAATGGAAAAATGTTTTTGTGTTTGCTGTATGACCAAAACTGTCCGAAAAGTGCAAGGGCAACAAGTCCTTGAAAAATATACCAAGTGTAACCGCCAAATAGTTCAACGCTGCCAAGTCCCAAAGCAGATAAAGCGAAACCATAAAGCGGAAAGCAACACGGTGAAAAGATTGCAGTAACAAAAAGTCCAGCCGTTGCGAATTTGTCTATGATAGATTTGTTCATTGTATCAAGTTGTTAAAAAATCAAAGGGGGAACTTGTCTCCCTTTGAATAGTGAATTTACTTTTTTGCACAACAACTTGGTTTCCCTTTTTTGCAACCACTCGGCTTTCCATTGTCGGAGTTTTGAGCCGTTGTAGAATTGTCCGTTGAAGCACTTGATTTGTAAGGACAGTCAGCAGTTCCTTTTTTTGGACAATTTTTTACAAGCGGACAGTCGGGCGTTCCTTTGAGCGGACAGTTGTCCAGTTTAGCTTGTGCTGTTTCAGCGTTGTTGTCTTGTGTCTTGACAACTTGTTCGGTTTTGCTGTCACCGTTTGTTTGTTTGTCGGCTGTCTGTGCCGATGCTGTAAAGGCAACAAAAGTTACCATCATCAGCAAAGCTAAGATTGATTTTTTCATTTTGTTTTGATTTTTTAATTGTTAATAATTGAATTACGATACAAAGGTGCAACGGATGAGGGGGTGGTCTCCAAATTTTTTTAAACATTTTTTTTGTTATGCTCTTTCACCCGCTCACCGATTTTTGTTATTTCTTTAAATCTCTTTACGATTTCGTCAAGCTTAAACTTTGGAAATTGTGTTTTGATGAACTCAATTTTTTCTTCGTTACCGCAGTTGCCAGGACAAGCGTCCGCCACTTCCACAATTTTCATTGCAAGGGCTTTTCTGTAAACTTCATCAAGCAAAAGATTGTAAGCCGTGTCCAGTCCGCTGTCCACCGCTTTGAATTGCGTGATTATTTTTTCGGGGTCTGCTTCGTTGTCAAGCATTTTGATAAGTCCACCCACTTGTCCCTGAACGGTTGCCAACCGTGTCTTAATGTCTGCTGTAAGGTCTTTCGGTAACATTTTTAAATTTTTGTCAAAGTTACAAATTGTCAAGGGGTGGTCGCCAAATTTATTTTTTTGTCGTTAAAGTTCCACGAAACTGTCCACGAAGCACGGTCGTCATAGGGTTGCTGGTAACGGTTGAGGCTTGGCGTAGTGGCGGAGTACGGGGCGCTTTTCTGGCCACAAGTACCAAAGTTGTTGCGAGGTACTAGGTTTCAAGCTGGTTCACCACTCGCCATTACGCTAAGCCGATGTGCCTGTTGCACAACCAAAGATACAACTTTTTTTATATAAACAAAAAATGTGGATAAAAAATTTTAAAAATATTGTTAGTATTGGGTCTTAGGCACTATTATTGCTCCTTTTTTATATGCAAGGACACAAACATTTTACCCCACAATTATTCTATCAGACCAACCTCGAAGAACTCGTTCCAAAAGAAAATTTTTATCGAAAGATAAACCAAAATCTTGATCTGCATTTTCTTTATAAAGCCACTGCCAAATATTATGGCAGCGAAGGCCAAGATAGCATTGACCCCGTTGTGTTCTACAAAATCCTTCTCGTTGGTTATCTAAACAATATCAATAGCGATCGCAGGTTGATGCAATTTTGTGCCGATAGCTTGAGCATACGCTTGTTTTTGGGTTATGACATCAACGAGTCCTTGCCCTGGCACAGCACCATTTCACGCACTCGTCAGCTCTATGGCGAAGAAGTATTTATAGATTTATTTCAAAAAATACTCAAACTTTGTGTGTCCAAAGGTATGGTGCGTGGCAAGCGTCAATGCGTGGATAGTGCCTACGTGAAAGCCAATGCCAGCATGGATAGTTTGTTAGAAAAAGAAATAATAGACGATGCTTCAGTCTATGTAAATGAGTTGGAAGAAAACAGTGAACATAAGGTTACTTCCAATAGAAAAAAAATAGTAGAGCAGCATCATGAATGGAAGAAAGAAGCCTACAAAGACATGCCTGGCAATACCCAAACAGAAAGGGTAGATGAGGATGGCAATCTTATTCGCCCTAAATTTTTAAGTAATCACACCCATTACAGCCCCACCGACCCCGATGCTAAAATAAGCGTTAAACCGGGTAAAGCACGCCAACTCAACTATGCAGGGCAGCTTGCAGTGGACGACAGTCTGTGAAAAAACTTTATAAATCCACAAACTAAAGTTACAAACAAAAGTATAAAAAAAGTATAGATTTACGAAATTTGCATCATCAAATAAAATTAAGATGCAGCACATCACCGGCACCGATAGAGACCAATTATTTTTTACTAGTTTAGCGCAAGATATCAGCAGCGATAACCCTGTCCGATTCGTTGAGGACTTTGTAGAACAAATAGATTTGCTACGCCTAGGGTTTCAACTGCAAACCATAAAGGCCGAAGGACGCCCCAGCTTCGCAACTAAACTGTTTTTAAAAATATATTTATACGGCTATCTCAATGGGATACGCAGCAGTCGTAGCTTTGATAAAGAATTTAAAAAAATATAGAGTGGCAATGGCTCACGCAATGCTCTGCGTCCAAACTATCATAGCATTTTCGATTTTAGAAAAGAAAATCCTAGTGCATTGCGTAATGTTTTCAAGCTTTTTGTATGTTTTTTAAAATGACATAAACCTTGTAAGTAGCGAATTTATAGCCATCGATAGCAACAAGCTGCGAACCAGCAACAGCAAGAAAAACAATTTCAGTCCCAAAAAAGTAGAACGCCATTTACAATACATAGAAGACAAAACAAATGTATATATACAAGCCTCAGACACTGCCGACAAAAACTATGAAACTATTGCCATAAGCAAGATTCAAGAGAAAATGAAACGATTAAAAATCAACAAAATAAAGTATTGAACTGCTACAGAAACAATTAGCCGAAACAGGCGAAGCGCAAGTGAGCAGCACCGACCCCGATGCCCTTGTCTTGCTCTTTCAGGGGCAAGTGGTAGAGGTGTCGCACAATATGCAAGCGGCTGTAGATGCCCAGCACAAGCTCTTTGTAGCCACTCACATCATTAATCGAAATGATCACAATGCTTTATCAGCCATAGCTTTGGAGGCAAAACAAAATTTACAAATAGATACTTTTACAGCCATATTAGACAAAGGCTAGCACAATGGAGGCGAGCTACAACAATGTAAAGATGCTGGTATTACAAGCATTATAGTTACTCCTGAAACTATGAACAGCTAGGAAAAAGGAAGCACAGCAGCTTATTTACTTACACAATTTACTTACAATACAAGCGATGATACTTACACTTGTCCTGAATGTAAAATACTAAGCACAACTGGCATCTGGCACGAAAAGGAAAATGAAAAGAAGCACTTGCTATTTGCTTTAAAAAATAACGAACAAAGCTTGTAAGAATTGTCCTGTAAAAAATTTATGCACTGCAAAAACTGATGGGCGTAGGGAAATAGACAGAAGTGAATATGCAGAAGCAGTAGAAGAAAACAACACAAGATATAAAAACAATCATAAATTATACAGCAAAAGGCAAGAAATAAACGAACACATCTTCGGTACCATCAAACGACAATGGGGATACGACCACACCAACCTCAGGCGACTTGAAAAAGTAAATGGCGAACACAGCTTAATTATGCTGGTGTACAACATCAAACGAACGATAAATATTTTGGGCTTTGATACATTAATGGAAAAACTCAAAAATTGGACACCAAGGTATCCTTGGCCTTTAAAAAACACTGCTTTAAAAACGCATTTTAAGCAACATAGCGAAGTGCATTTTTTAGCCTACAAATTAGCAGCATAAAACCAACCCCTTCCTAAAACTCATTTATTGAAAAACTAAGACCATTCAAAGTCCATTTTTTAAAAAATTACCTAAAAAATCTGAGTATTTTCACAGCCTGACGTTCCGGGGGTTTGCGTTCGGGAGGGGGTTTCGGAGCACTTCACTGTCAAAATAGCACAAAAGTTTATTATAAGAACTACACTTCAACTAACCACTGCACCCGCCATTTCGCCATACCGCTGTTATGCACAGGGCTTTATTGTCGTCTGTGTTGTGCGTTTCTTGAAGTATTCCAAAATTTCGTCTTTGGTCATCTTAGATAACTTCTCGCTCAATTTGTCTCGCTGTTGACGCATAAATTTTACAGCATCAAATGTTTTTTCAGTCGTCTTCATATTTTTCAAATTCTCTTGGTGAACGTATTTCTAATTGTTTGTATCCGTTTTTAATGTTGATAGAGTTATAACCCCTTATTCTTTCAATGTTTACAATGTGTTTGAAGTTCCAACTTACTAAAAAGTCTGCTCTGTTTATGGTTGCCAATGCAATATGTAAACAGTCTGCATAATTTGTTTGTCCAACAACTTTTTCTGTAATGTATTCAATTGCTAAGTCAACTGCTTCGTCTGTTGTTTCAATAAAATCAGTCAGGTCGGCTCTAAGACTTTTTACAAGTTCTTTTACTTTGTCAGGTGCGTTTTAAAGTTCGTCCTGCGTAACTGTCGAGTATAGTATGATAAATTCTCCTGATTTTATTCTGTCAAAAAGCGAAATTGTATGTTCCTTGAACTCTTCGTCAACATGTCCCCCGAATACTGAAGTGTCTATATAAATTCTTTGTTTCACTTTTTTCTTGTCTTATCGTTTACAAAAATACGATTTTTATCTGGTCAGTTGGTAACTTCGGTGTTAGTTGGGTGCCTTTTTAGCCTTGTGCATAACGGTTCCGAGCTTTACGCCGTCCCGCATAACCGATTTCCGCTGAGCAAAGATAATACTTTCGAGTTGCTATTTACAATAGTCCGAAGAATATTCCGTTGGGGCAGGATGGCGTAAAGCTCTTGTTATGGGATGTTATTTTTTTGACCATGGCATTTACTGATCACAAAGATATATGGTTATTACTTTTGTGCTAAATTATGCTTCTTTAATGTCCCATAACTTGCGGCGGATTTGCGAAGATACGAACTGCTAATGTTATTTGCAAACCTAGTAATCTTCTCAAGCTGCTTGCTTAATATAGGTATCCCTAGAATCAAGAATTCTTTTGAAAGATAATAATAATTATACATAATCCATGTTTAGTTTATCTGGTGTAATTAGTAAATGTATAATATATGATACTTTTGTATGATGAAGGCTGCGATGCATATATTTTGGGAAAGCTTTACTCAAGCCATGAATGAGCTGAAGGGTAATAAATTACGTACCTTTTTATCTTTGCTAGGTGTTACTATTGGTATATTTTGTATTATATCTATCACTACATTTGTTGACAGTCTTGAACGTAATATCAAAAGTAGCGTAGCTAAGTTAGGCAGCAATACTCTATATATTGAAAAATGGCCTTGGATGGAGGAGGACTATGCGTGGTGGGACTATCTCAATCGCCCCAATGTATCTTTGCAGGAATGGAAATCATTACGCACAGAATTGCCTTCGGCTGCAGCCATATCTATGCTGGCAAGTAAAGATGCCAAGATCAAATTTCAAGAACAAAGTCTCGAAAATGGTACTATAGTGATGGTGACAGAGGATTTTGATAAAACATGGAATCTAGATTTTCGTGATGGTAGGTTTTTTGTAACTAGCGAGCTCACTACAGGCAGTGCAGCAGCTATAATAGGATATACTATTTATGAGGAGCTGTTTCCGACTGGGGTCAATCCTATAGGTAAAGAATTGAGTATAGATGGCCGTAAGGTGAGTATAGTAGGTTTATTACAAAAAGAAGGTAAAGGGCTTATAGATATTAGTTTTGATAAAACGGTAATCATCCCGATGCAGTATGGATTACAATTTACAACCCTCAAGGGGAATATAGAGAGTAATCAACAGATACTCTGCCGAGCACATGATGGTGTGACCTTAGATGCATTTAAAGATGAGATACGTGGGGCTATGCGCAATATACGATCATTGAAGCCCAAGGAGAAAGATAATTTTGCTATAAATGAAATGAGTATGATAGCCAATGCTATGCAACCTATATTTAGTATTATCAATTGGATCGGTATATTTATAGGTGGTTTTTCATTACTTGTAGGTGGATTTGGTATTGCCAATATTATGTTTGTATCCGTAAAAGAGCGCACCAATCTAATAGGTATCAAAAAAGCCCTAGGAGCGAAAAAAATAATGATTGCATTTGAATTTTTGATAGAGGCTGTGATACTCTGTATTTTTGGTGGTATCATAGGCATGTTAATAGTATATCTGTTAGCACTGGTTATCAATAGAATGGTCGATTTTGAAGTATTTATGAGTCTGCGTAATTTTAGCATTGGTATTATTATATCTAGTATTATAGGTGTATTAGCTGGCTTAATACCTGCTATCCTGGCTGGCAATTTAGATCCTGTAGAGGCTATAAGAAGTAAATAATCTTTTTTAAAAAAAAATGATATTGGAATGCTTGCTTACGATAATTCCGTATATTTTCGCATTTATTATTTTCAATTTATAATACATGCCAAGTATTTTACCTGTTCGTAATTGTCTCGTATCTGTATTTAATAAAGAAGGGCTTTTGCCAATGATAAGTCATCTAAATACTCGTGGGGTAAAATTCTACTCTACAGGAGGTACAGAAAAATTTTTGAGTGAAAATAATATCCCCTGTAAAGCAGTAGAGGATATAACAGGATATCCGTCTATATTAGGGGGTAGGGTAAAAACACTACATCCCAAAATCTTTGGAGGCATACTCGCACGTCGTCATGAGCTTGAAGACATCAATCAAATCAGTAGCTATGAGATACCAGAATTTGATCTTGTTATAGTGGATTTATACCCATTTGAAGACACTATACATACACCAATGGCTACACCACAGGATATAATAGATAAGATAGATATAGGTGGAGTATCACTAATACGTGCCACTGCCAAAAATCATCAAGATGTTTGTATCATTAGCAATCGCAATCAATATGCTTCATTTCTAGAATTATTTCAAAAACAAAACGGTACTACATTATCACAACGAAAAGAGTATGCTATAAAAGCATTTATCGAAACATCACAATACGATACACTTATATATAAATGGCTGAATAATACTTTAAAAAAAATCCCATTGCGATATGGGGAGAACCCACACCAAGAAGCGTATTTTGATGGTGATTTAACACAAGTATTTGACAAATTACAAGGGAAAGAACTTTCATATAATAATCTTATCGATACAGATGCTGCTTTGAAGTTATTGGCAGAGTTTCAGGAGCCTACTGTTGTCATTGTCAAACATACCAATGCCTGCGGAGTGGCAAGTGATATGGTATTGGTAAATGCATGGCATAAGGCATTATCCAGTGACCCTCAGTCAGCTTTCGGTGGGGTAATCGCTATCAATTCTCCTATTGACTCTGCTACTGCCACTGAAATCAACAAATTATTTTTTGAATTGCTCATCGCTCCTGCTTATGATACTGAGGCTATCGCTATATTACAGACCAAAACAAATCGTATATTATTGCAAAATAACCCTGACTATAAACCTAATATGAATCAGTACAAGAGTATTTTTAATGGTACTATAGTACAACAATGCGATCTACAAATAGCCCAAGCTGCGAGTTGGGAAGTAGTGACTAGCTTATCTCCTAGTGATACCCAGTCTGTAGATTTGATATATGCCTCTAAAATCGTAAAACATCTTAAAAGTAACAGCATAGCTATTGTGAAAAATAAACAATTATTAGCTATGGGTTGTGGTCAGACAAGTAGAGTAGATGCGTTACAACATGCTATAGCTAAAGCCAAAAAATACATGTTGGATATACGTGGAGCTGCTATGGCCTCGGAGGCCTTTTTCCCTTTTTCTGATTGTGTAACTATAGCAGCTTCATCACATATCGCAGCTATATTGCAGCCAGGCGGTAGTATAAAAGATCAAGAGTCTATTGATGCTGCTAATATGAATAATATTGTCATGGTGATGACAGGTATTCGTCATTTCAAACATTAATTATAAAAGTATACTTAATGACAGAAATAAAAGATTTAGGAGAATTTGGACTTATAAAACATCTTACCCAGGATTTGCCAAGCTATGATAATGGTGTAATCAAAGGTATAGGTGACGATGCAGCTATTTTGCTAATAGACGGAAGCAGTGTCATTACTACAGATATGCTTATTGAAGGTGTGCATTTTGACTTAATATATACACCTCTCAAGCATCTTGGCTATAAAGCTGTTGCGGTAAATATTAGCGATATATGTGCTATGAATGCGACTCCGCTGGGAATCACGGTGAGCTTAGGTATCAGCAATAGATTCACGGTTGAGGCTTTAGAAGAATTATATGATGGTATCAAGTTGGCTTGTAAAAAATATAAAATCAATATCATTGGAGGGGATACTTGTTCGTCACAGAAGGGTCTTGTGATAAGCATCACTGCAATAGGCAAAGTATCGAAAGAAAATGTAGTATATCGTAACACAGCCCAACTCGGTGATTTGCTATGTGTAAGTGGTGATTTGGGTGCTGCGTATCTTGGATTACAATTATTGGAACGAGAGAAACAAGTGTATATCGAAGATCCCAATATGAAACCTAATTTTGAAAATAAAACCTACTTATTGCAGCGACAGATGCGCCCCGAAGCACGTATTGATATTATAGAAAAACTAGCAGAAGTAAAAATAATACCTACAGCAATGATAGATATATCAGATGGATTGAGTTCTGAGATATTTCACTTGTCGGAGCAATCACGCATAGGATTTAAAATATATGAAGAAAAACTCCCCATTCATGATGAAGCGAGAGAACAAGCTTACGCCTTCAATATAGACCCTACCCTATGTGCATTGAGTGGTGGCGAAGATTACGAACTCCTATTTACCATACGACAAGCCGATTATAATCAACTCATGCTTGTGCATGACATACATATAATAGGTCATGCTGTACCCCATTCAGAAGGGAATACAATTATCACTCGTGGTGGCAATATACATCCTCTCAAAGCACTAGGATGGAATGCATTTACTGAAAACACCAAGGGCTAGAGCGTATTGTTATGCATTATTTTGCCAAACATCTATTACAATGGTATGAGACAAGCCCCAAAAAAGAAATGCCCTGGCGTAGCAGCCGCAACCCCTACCATATATGGATTTCAGAGATTATATTGCAACAGACGAGAGTAGCACAAGGATTGCCTTATTATAAAAAATTTATCAAAAAATATCCTACAATTAATGACCTTGCAAAAGCCCCCGAAAACGAAGTCATGAAACTCTGGGAAGGATTGGGATATTATTCTAGAGCAAGAAATCTACATGCTACTGCAAAATATATTTCTCAATATTATACTGGTATATTTCCAAATAAATACAGCCAAATAATTGCTTTGAAGGGCGTAGGAAGCTATACTGCTGCTGCTATAGCAAGTTTTGCATTTAATTTACCCCACGCCGTAGTGGACGGCAATGTAGTACGAGTATTGGCTCGCTTTAAAGGTATTCATTATGCTTATAATACAGCTTTGGGTAAAAAAACGTTTGGATCACTCGCTCAAAGTATGATCAAGGACACACCTATAGCTATATATAATCAAGCTATAATGGAATTCGGTGCTGATATATGTACTCCTCGCAATCCTCAATGCACACAATGCCCTTTACAAAAAAAATGTGTAGCTTATATCCTAGACAGTATTGCGATATTACCTGTAAAGTCAAAAAAAATAAATATTAAGGTGCGTCACTTGTATTTTTTTGATTTTTATGTTTCTGAAAAAAAACAATTTACGCATCTTATACACAAACGTGATACGAAAGACATCTGGCAAGGATTACACGAGTTCCCGCTAGTCGATAGTTGGAAAAAAATTGATATAAAAAAAACGCTCTTTTGGAAAAAAAACATAACCATACTTAATACAATCACAATCACTGAGTCTACTATCTTGAAGCATAAGCTCAGTCATCAGCATTTATATATACAGTTTTTTACTATCCATTGTAAAAAGCTACCCACGATAAACACGTATTATGCTATATCACGTAAAAAATTGTTAAACTTGGGTTTTCCAGTATTTTTTTTACAATATTTTAAAAAATATTAGTAATTTAGTAATTCTTTTTTTTATCAAACAATAAATAATTGATTATGCGTGGATTAAATAAAGTAACATTGATCGGTCAGCTAGGTAAGGATCCTGATGTAAGATTGCTCGAAAGCGGTATCACAGTAACTAAGTTTCCTCTTGCAACAACCGAAACCTATAAGGACAAAAATGGTAATCGTCAAGAACAGACAGAGTGGCATAATATAGTACTATGGAGAGGATTGGCAGAAGTAGCTCAAAAATATCTACACAAAGGGAATATGGTATATGTGGAAGGTAAACTCCATACTCGTAATTGGGAGACTGAAGGGCAACGACGGCATACAACTGAAATTGTTGCGGATAATCTTATTTTGCTCGAGCGCAAAATTAATACATTACCCTCCGATCCCAAATTGACAGATATTAACTCGCTAAATGACCCGGATCTACCACCTATAGATAGTTTTATATTAGAAAATAAAGATGATGATAATTTGCCATTCTAATGCATCCTGTTTTTGTATTAAATATATTTCATAATAAGTCATCCTACTGCATATCAATGGTGTAACTTAATCCCACTATTTTGGACCCCGAACCCTCTGCCACATTTTCTTATTTTCTCAGTATCATCAATGCTCATTTTGAGATTGATGTATTACTATGGATCCCTGTTGCTATTCTTCTTTTATTGTTATCCGCTATTACATCAGGCTACGAAGTTGCTTTTTTTTCATTGGATGCTTCCCGATGGAAAGAGTTGGAAAACGAAGTAGAAAGCGATAGTTTCGCAGCAATAAATAAGCTAGGGACCAATCCAAAAAAATTATTAGCTACACTATTAGTGGCTATTTGTTTTATCAATTTAGGTAATATCATTTTGATGGAATATTTACTACATAGTATTTTTCATTTTGATAATAGTACTTTAGAGTTTATTTTTAAATTAATAATAGAGGCCTCCTTGTTATTGTTATTTGCAGAGATATTGCCAATTATATTTGCCAATCATGAAAACAAATGGGTTGTAAAAACATTCCACCCTCTGATTACTTTCTTTGATAAATTATTTTTTCCTATTGTCTATTTGATGAGTGTTCCTAGCAATTTTTTGGAGAAAAAATTAAAAATATTTGCACATGATTCTCTTTCTTTGGAAGAGATAGACCATGCTATAGACCTTACCGTAGAAGTCGAATCCCAAAACAAACAAGAAATAAATATACTAAAAGGAATAGTAAAATTCGGGAATATAACTGTAAGCGAAATCATGCAACCCAGATTAGATGTAATCGCACTAAATGACACTTTAGATTTTACCACTATGATGCAAACCGTGAGGCAGTCTGGCTACTCTCGTATACCAGTATATCATGAAGACCTCGACCAAATAAAAGGTGTAATCTATACTAAGGATCTAATAGCTCATATACAAAAGGAAAAAGATTTTGCTTGGCAGAGCCTCATACGAGAGCCCATATTTGTACCACAAACTCGCAAAATAGACGATGTACTGAATATGTTTAAAAGCAAAAGAAGTCATCTAGCCGTAGTAATCAATGAATATGGCGGCACAGAAGGTATCGTCACACTAGAAGATGTACTCGAGGTCGTTATCGGTGATATACGTGATGAATTTGATGATGAGCAAATATATAATTTTAAACGAATCAATGACACTACTTTTACATTCAATGCTCGTACTCCAATGCATGAATTCTGCAAAATATTTGATATAAGCCGAGATTATTTTGAAGAGGCCTCAGAGGAGGCAGATTCCTTAGCAGGGGTTTTACTCGAATTATTTCAAAAAATACCTACAGTACAAGATACTATTGAATATAAAAATTTTATATTCAATATTGATAAGATGGACAAGCATAGAATAGATAAAGTAAGAGTGCAAGTAAATACATCTCAATCTATTTTATGAAATACAGGTGTCTATTTATAATCTCTTTGATTATACTTATGACTTCTTGTGAGGTAGAATATACCCCTAAGCCGAAGTCATACCCTAGAGTGGTGTTCCCTACCAAAGCCTATCGTGATTATATTGATGACCATTGCCCATTTACATTTCGTTATCCTACTTATGATACTATTTTACACGCTGCTTCTTTTTTTGATCAACATGCTCAGAATTATTGTTGGATGAATATAGAATACCCTCCTTTTCAACAACGTATTCACTTAAGCTATATGCCTATCACAGTTACTATGACACTTGAGAAACTAGAAGCAGATGCCCAGATATTGACCAATAAGCATATCATCAAAGCCGAAAGTATTGATGGCACTAAATTTATCAATCCCTATGGTGTAGAAGGTTTGATTTTTGATGTAGGAGGTGATGCTGCCTCAGCTATACAATTCTATATGACAGATCGTTATAGACACTTCATACGGGGAGCTTTATATTTTTATACGACCCCTAATGCAGATTCGCTTCAGCCCATGATAAGATTTACTCGCAAGGACTTAGATACCTTGATCAAGAGTTTTAATTTTAAAAAGTAATAAATAACAAAACTACAGATTTCCTCTCAATTCCTGTTCTCGCTCTATAGCTTCAAAAAGTGCTTTGAAATTGCCTTTACCAAAAGACTGTGCCCCTTTACGTTGTATAATCTCAAAGAAAAATGTAGGTCGATCCTGTACAGGCTTACTAAATATCTGTAATAAATAGCCTTCATCATCTCGGTCTACCAAAATACCTAATTGTGTTAATTCTTCTATACTTTCATCTATTTTACCTACTCTACTCTCTATCTCATGATAATAAGAGCTAGGAATGCTAAGAAACTCCACCCCTCGTCGTTGCAATTCGCTCACTGTACTGAGTATATCGTCAGTGGCGAGTGCGAGATGCTGACATCCTTCGCCTTTATAAAAATCTAAATATTCCTCTACTTGAGATTTACGCTTGCCTTTAGCTGGCTCATTTATCGGAAATTTTATACGACCATTGCCATTACACATAACCTTACTCATCAGTGCAGAATACTCTGTAGATATGTCCTTATCGTCAAATGATAATATATTGCGAAAACCCATGACATTTTCATAAAAGCTCACCCATTTATTCATCTGATTCCACCCTACATTACCAACAGCATGATCTACGTATTGTAACCCCACAGGTCGGTAGGGGTAATTGGGTGTCCATGGCTTATATCCTGGCATAAATACCCCTGTATAGTTTTTACGCTCCACAAAAATATGTATAGTTTCTCCATACGTATGTATACCAGACAATACTACTTCGCCATCTTTATCAGTGATGCGCTCAGGTGTTTTATAAGATTTAGCACCACGCTGCATAGCTTGATCATAAGTGTAGGTAGCATCATCTACCCATAGTGCAAATACTCTGATGCCATCACCATGAGCAATGTGATGAAGGGCTATGTCTGTATCTGGAGTAAGCGATGAGGTAAGTATAATTCTTATTTTGTTTTGCTCGATTACATACGAGCAACGATCACGAATTCCCGTTTCCAATCCGGCAAATGCAAGGGGTTTAAATCCAAATGCCGTGATATAGAAATATGCTGCTTGTTTTGCATTCCCTACATAATATTCAACATAGTCCGTACCATTCAGAGGCATAAAATCTTCAGCAAGTACTGTTGTATTCTGTGACACTATTATGTTTTCCATCTTTTATAATAATTTTCGAAATGTAATTTAATAACATCTTTATAATTTATTATTAATTTTTGACACAATTTAGCAAAAAATATTCCTCCTATCACATCTATAGTATAATGGATATGTTGTAGTATTATCATAATAATCATAGCTATAAGAGCAAACAAAAAAAATTGTTTCATCCATTTATTCTGTTCCAAAAAATAGAATGTGCTCATAGTAGCAACATGTCCGGAGAAAAACAAATCCCTTGTGTAAGCATTACCCTTATAAAATGTCATTTCTAATAGTGGATCATGAAGAAGCACCAAATGTGTGGGTGAATCTAAGGGCACCATTATTAAGGTAATTAATCGTATAACTTGCACTAAAGCATAAGTCTGTATCGCAAATAATAATAACCGTGGTCGCATACTACATGATATAATCCCTACTATAGCACTTATATATAAAGTAAAAAAAATGGGTATAGAGAAATCATAACATGGCAAAATCGCCAAAACAGGATCATTATAAGGAATCACAATCTTACGAAATTCTACAAACTCTAATATAGGTGCGTGGATAGCTATTATATTTATCCATATAAATAATGTACCATATAGTTCATACCGAAAGGAATAATGTTTCCATTCCCGCTTCCATGCAGCCTTACTATCTCTATATAATTGATTCATAATGACCTGCAAAAATACTCTTTCTTAATAATTATTTTCATGTTTTTTTATAAGAATAAGTAATCATATTATTACATGATATTTTGCCTAATTTTACTACATAAAGTAATTATTAATACATTATGATAGAAAAAATGACAGCATTAGTGGAAAAATAGCGTGATTTAAAAGAAGATTTTTTCATTGCAGAGAAGTCTGATATTATTGCAGAGCTTAAAGAAATAGGATTAGAAAAACTAAGCAATATACTTTCTAATATTAATAATACAGCGGGTTTTATGAAAGAAGCCGCTTATAGCATCGCTGCTTTTGATGTGGATCTAGGTATACCTCCTGCTATATCTCTTACTCTAAATTATGAACATACCATACCAGAAGAGGATCACAAAAAAATAATGACAACTTCTGATGACAATAGATTACTTTCTGTAGTATTACGTTGCCTATTCAAAACTGATGCCATATATACTTCTTTACAAATGGGTAATTTTAAATTTGTAAGTGTGACGATACACTTAGGATTGATTCCAGACATCAGGCTAAAATTTGCCCACAATAATGAATCTTAATTGATTAGTTTTTTATAAATTGCTACAGATTGTAATATACCGAAATCATGTACATGCAGTCTATAATATCGCAATAATATATCAAGCAATATAGATTGCTGATCAGAGGGTATGCTTACTTGAATGATAGACTCCGTATTATACCTCATTAATTGTTCTAAAAGATTAGCTTCTGATATATCAAGCACATCAAAGTGTAATGGCATTTCTTCACAAAAAACTCCTGCTCGCATGTCAAAATACATTGGCATTGACACCTTCTTAAAGGCAGGTTGCACACCAAGATAAATCATCATTTCATACATAAATCCCAAAATAAATACTTGATAGTTTTCTTTTGTCTTGTCAAATAAAATCAATTTATCTTGTATAAAATGAAAAAGTATTGATGGCTCTGCTACGGACTTTAAAATATGCAGTAACCATTCACTCAATACCATTGCAGTAGCTTGTTTGAATGGATCAGAATACATCGTTAGATATACATAATACCATTTCATCTCTTTGATCAAATCTATCTCGCTCAATGGCTTGTGATACACTTGCATCTCTACTATGCCAAGCGGCTTTAATATTGCAGCCTTATGAGCATACTTACTTTGCCTTACTCCCTTAGCTATAAAAGATCGCAATCCATACTCCACTGTAAATGCCTGTACAATAATACTTGTTTCACCATATTTGATAACTTTGAGTATTAAGGCTTGTACGGCTTGTAGCATAATGAGTGAGTAATTATTGGTGGTCTTTTTAATGTTCTATTTACAAAAATATAGCAATCTGCCTGCAACTAAGTATAGCGAGTATAATAAACCAAAATAAGGCTTAATGGACAAAAATGGGTCAAAAATTTGCTGTAATGCTTATTAGCATTAGCTTTGAGTTCAATCTAAGGTTATGAATAAAAAAACTGCTTTTATTGCAACAGCAAAATTGTACGTAAAA
>Ga0114938_1001394_pt1 | contig 16512 bp, 20 predicted proteins | sample AshMeaBigSpring_FD_88675 | JGI IMG/M metagenome (GOLD analysis project Ga0114938, IMG submission 88675) | Groundwater microbial communities from Big Spring, Nevada to study Microbial Dark Matter (Phase II) - Ash Meadows Big Spring | ecosystem: Environmental > Aquatic > Deep subsurface >...
GCGCTGCTGCAGCTGTCGGTGTTCGCGCTGGGGATCATGCCCTACATCACCGCGAGCATCATCCTGCAGCTGCTGACCGTGGTGATCCCGCGGCTGGAGGCGCTGAAGAAGGAGGGTCAGGCCGGCCAGGCGAAGATCACCCAGTACACCCGCTACCTCACCATCGGGCTGGCGGTGCTGCAGTCGGCGAGCTTCATCACCCTGGCCCGCACCGGGAACCTGTTCCCCGGCTGCCCGGAGCAGCTGATCCCGAACGAGTCGGTCTGGCAGATCTCGCTGATGATCCTGGTGATGACGGCCGGCACCGCCGTGGTCATGTGGCTGGGCGAGCTCATCACCGACCGGGGCGTCGGCAACGGCATGTCGGTGCTCATCTTCACCTCGATCATCGCGAGCTTCCCTGCGGCGATGTGGAGCATCCAACAGCTGCGCGGCTGGCCGACGTTCCTGATCGTGCTCGGGCTGGGCGTCGCGGTGGTCGTCGCCGTGGTGTTCGTCGAGCAGTCGCAGCGACGGATCCCGGTGCAGTACGCCAAGCGGATGGTCGGGCGGCGGATGTACGGCGGGTCGTCCACCTACATCCCGCTGAAGATCAACCAGGCCGGTGTCATCCCGGTCATCTTCGCCTCCTCCATCCTCTACATCCCGGTGCTGCTCACCCTGCTCAACCCCGACGCCGGCTGGTCGGTGTGGCTGCAACGGGCCTTCACCCCGTCCGGGGACACCCCCTGGTACATGGTCACCTACTTCCTGCTGATCATCTTCTTCACCTACTTCTACGTCGCCATCACGTTCAACCCGACCGAGGTGGCCGACAACATGAAGAAGTACGGCGGCTTCATCCCCGGCATCCGGGCGGGCAAGCCGACCGAGGAGTACCTGGACTACGTGCTGTCCCGGCTCACCTTCCCGGGATCGCTGTACCTGGCTGTCATCGCGCTGCTGCCCAACATCGCGGTCGCGCTGCTGGGCGTGTCGGCGAACCTGCCCTTCGGCGGCACCAGCATCCTCATCATGGTCGGGGTGGGCCTGGAGACCGTGAAGCAGATCGACAGCCAGCTCCAGCAACGCAGCTACGAAGGGTTCCTCCGCTGATGCGACTTCTCATCATGGGCCCCCCCGGGGCCGGCAAGGGCACCCAGGCGGGACGGATCGCGCAGCGGCTGGGCATCCCGACCATCTCGACCGGCGACATCTTCCGGCGCAACCTCGCTGACGGCACCGAGCTCGGCCGGCAGGCGAAGACGTACATGGACGCCGGGGAGTACGTCCCCGACGACGTCACCAACGCCATGGTGGCCGACCGGCTGGCCGAGCCCGACGCCGCCGGGGGCTGGTTGCTGGACGGATACCCGCGCACGCTGGCGCAGGTGGCGGCGCTCGACGGCATGCTCGCCGCGGCCGCAACCGGTCTCGACGCCGTCATCGAGCTCACGGTGGACACCGACGCCGTGGTCGAGCGGCTGCTCAAGCGGGCCGAGATCGAGGGCCGGGCTGACGACACTGAGACCACCATCCGGCGTCGGCTGGAGGTCTACGCCGAGCAGACCGCCCCGCTCACCGACACCTACGCCGCCCGCGGCCTGCTGGTGCAGGTGGACGGGATGGGCAGCGTCGACGACGTCACCGACCGCATCGCGGCTGCGGTCGCGGCCTGAATGCCGCTGCTGGTCAAGACGCCCGACCAGGTCCGCCTCATGCGGGCGGCCGGGCTGGTCGTCGCCGAGACGTTGGCGCGGGTGCGACAGGCGGCGCGGCCGGGCGTGACACCGCGCGAGCTCGACGACCTCGCCGCCCGGCACATCGCCTCGCGGGGTGCCACCCCGTCGTTCCTGGGCTACCACGGCTACCCGGCCACCATCTGCACCTCGGTGAACGACGTCGTCGTGCACGGCATCCCCGACGACCGGCCGCTGGTCGACGGCGACATCATCTCGATCGACTGCGGCGCGGTGCTCGACGGCTGGCACGGTGACGCGGCGGTCACGGTGGGGGTGGGGGAGGTCGCCGACGAGGTCGCGGCGCTCGTGCGGGCGTGCGAGGACGGGCTGGCCGCCGGCATCGCCGCCATGCGCCCGGGCGGGCGGCTCGGGGACATCGGCGCTGCCGTGCAGGGCGCGGTCGAGGCGGCGGGTCCGTACGGCATCCTGACCGACTACACCGGCCACGGTATCGGCACCGCGATGCACGAGCCGCCGTTCGTGCCCAACCACCGCACCCGCCGCCGCGGCCCACGACTCGACCCAGGGGTGGTGCTGGCGATCGAGCCGATGATCACCCTCGGCCGTCCCGATGTCGACGTCGACCCCGACGGGTGGACGGTGCGTACCCTCGACGGCACCTGGTCGGCCCACGTCGAGCACACGGTGGCGGTCACACCGGATGGGCCGTGGGTGCTCACCGACCTCGACGGGCACCACCCGTGAGCGAGTTGCGCGCCGGCGACGCCGACCGGGACCGGACCGCCGCGGTGCTGCGCGAGGCTCACGCCGAGGGCCGGCTCGACCTCGACGAGCTCGACCAGCGCTTGAGCGCGACCTACTCCTCGCGGACGCTGGGTGAGCTGGCCCGGCTGACCGCCGACCTGCCGACACCCAGCCTCCCCGACCGGCCGACACCGGCCCCGGTCGCTCGTCCGGGGGACGCCGGGCAGGAGCGGCGGGCCTGGACGGCCTGGGCGGCGGCAGTGGCGATCAACGTGGTGATCTGGGCGGTGGTCTCGGTGAGTGCCGGGGCGCCGGTCTACTTCTGGCCGATCTGGGTGGCCGGGCCGTGGGGAGCGGTGCTCGCCATCGGCTGGCTGTCCCGGCGCAGCTGAGTTTGGGATGGGCGCCCACCAGGCGTAGACTCGACCGACGGCCGGGCGTCCGCTCGGCCGATCACCATGCCCTGGCCCCTGCGGCACCCCGCTGCACGCCAGCCGAAGCAGCAGAAGCGCGGAGGACATGCCGAAGAAGGAAGGGGTCATCGAGCTCGAGGGGACCATCGTGGAGGCGCTGCCGAACGCCATGTTCCGGGTCGAGCTCGCCAACGGGCACAAGGTGCTCGCCCACATCTCGGGCAAGATGCGGCAGCACTACATCCGCATCCTCCCCGAGGACCGAGTGGTCGTGGAGCTCAGCCCGTACGACCTCACCCGCGGACGCATCGTCTACCGCTACAAGTGAAGGACCCACGATGAAGGTCAAGCCCAGCGTCAAGCCGATGTGCGACAAGTGCAAGGTGATCCGTCGGCATGGTCGGGTCATGGTCATCTGCGAGAACCTGCGGCACAAGCAGCGGCAGGGCTGAACCACCGCCCCGGCCCCCGGGGCACCCCAGCGCACCTGCACGCCGGCCGACGAGGCCGGCGCCACCCCCGGAGCGGAGGCCGGGGCCCAGCGGTCGCCCGGCGACCGGACGGGACGCGGTGCGCCCGACACCTCCGGCACGACACGAAGGAGAGGAGTCAGCCAGATGGCTCGACTCGTCGGCGTCGACCTCCCGCGCGACAAGCGCCTGGAGGTGGCGCTCACCGCGATCTACGGCGTGGGACGCACCCGCGCCCGCCAGACCCTGGAGGCCACCGGCATCAGCCCGGACCTGCGCGTCCACGACCTGGCGGACGCGGACCTGGTCAAGCTCCGGGACTGGATCGAGGCCAACTACAAGGTCGAGGGTGACCTGCGTCGCGAGGTCCAGGCCGACGTCCGCCGCAAGGTGGAGATCGGCTCGTACCAGGGGCTGCGGCACCGCCGTGGCCTTCCGGTGCGGGGCCAGCGCACGCACACCAACGCCCGCACCCGCAAGGGCCCCCGCAAGACGGTGGCCGGCAAGAAGAAGGCCGGCAAGAAGTAGCCGACCACCCTCGACCTAGGAGAGCCATGCCCCCCAAGACCCGCGCCCAGGCTGCGAAGAAGGTCCGACGCAAGGAGCGCAAGAACGTCGCGCACGGCGTCGCCCACATCAAGAGCACGTTCAACAACACCATCGTCACCATCACCGACCCGACCGGCGCGGTCATCGCCTGGTCGAGCTCAGGCCAGGTGGGCTTCAAGGGGTCGCGTAAGTCGACCCCGTACGCGGCCCAGATGGCGGCCGAGGCCGCAGCGCGGCGTGCCCAGGAGCACGGCATGCGCAAGGTCGACGTCCTCGTCAAGGGTCCCGGGTCAGGGCGGGAGACGGCCATCCGGTCGCTGCAGGCGGCCGGCCTCGAGGTCGGCACCATCGCCGACGTGACCCCGCAGCCGCACAACGGCTGCCGTCCCCCCAAGCGCCGCCGCGTCTGAGCAACAGGAGAAGCCGATCCCTCATGGCCCGCTACACCGGACCCATCACCAAGAAGTCCCGCCGGCTCGGCGTCGACCTCGTCGGCGACGACAAGGCCTTCGAGCGTCGCCCCTACCCGCCGGGCCAGCACGGCCGCAGCCGGCAGAAGGAGAGCGAGTACCGCACCCAGCTGCACGAGAAGCAGAAGGCGCGGCACGCCTACGGCGTCCTGGAGAAGCAGTTCCGCCGGTACTTCGAGGAGGCCAACCGGCGCTCCGGCAAGACCGGTGACAACCTGTTGCAGATCCTGGAGTCGCGGCTGGACAACGTCGTCTATCGAGCCGGCTTCGCCCGGACCCGCCGGCACGCCCGGCAGCTGGTGGTGCACGGCCACTTCCTCGTCAACGGCGAGAAGGTGAACGTGCCCAGCTATCGGGTCGGCGCCCACGACGTGGTCGACGTGCGCCCCAAGTCGGCGGAGATGACGCCTTTCATCGTCGCCCGGGAGACGCACGGCGAGCGGACCGTACCGGCCTGGCTGGAAGTGCTGCCCAGCCGGATGCGGATCCTGGTGCACCAGCTCCCGGTGCGCGAGCAGATCGACGCCCCGGTGGCCGAACAGCTCATCGTCGAGCTCTACTCCAAGTAGCCCTCTCGCGCCCGCTGGGCGCGGTACGTCGCGACGTCATATGGCGGTCGTCGCGGAAAGGATTCCTCGTGCTCATCACCCAGCGTCCCGTCCTGACCGAGGACGTCGTCTCGCCGACCCGGTCCCGCTTCACCATCGAGCCGCTCGAGCCCGGCTTCGGCTACACCCTGGGCAACTCCCTGCGGCGCACGCTCCTGTCGTCCATCCCCGGGGCGGCGGTCACCTCGCTGCGCATCTCCGGGGTGCTGCACGAGTTCTCCACCATCCCCGGGGTGAAGGAGGACGTCACCGACATCATCCTCAACCTCAAGGAGCTCGTGGTCTCCAGCGAGCACGACGAGCCGGTGACCATGTTCCTGCGCAAGCAGGGCCCGGGCGCGGTGACGGCGGCCGACATCGCCCCGCCCGCGGGTTCTGAGGTGCACAACCCCGACCTGCTCGTCGCCACCCTCAACGAGGAGGGCCAGCTGGAGATGGAGCTGACCGTGGAGCGCGGTCGCGGCTACGTCTCGGCCGTGATGAACAAGCAGCCGGACGCCCCCATCGGGGTGATCCCGGTCGACTCGATCTACTCGCCGGTGCTACGGGTGACCTACAAGGTGGACGCCACCCGGGTCGAGGGTCGCACCGACTTCGACAGCCTGGTCATCGACGTGGAGACCAAGCCGAGCATGCAGCCACGGGACGCGCTCGCCTCGGCCGGGTCGACGCTGGTCGAGCTGTTCGGCCTGGCCCGCGAGCTCAACCTCAACGCCGAGGGGATCGAGATCGGCCCCTCCCCGGTCGACGCCCAGCTCGCCCAGGACCTGGCCATGCCGATCGAGGACCTGACCCTGACCGTACGGTCCTACAACTGCCTCAAACGGGAGGGCATCCACTCCGTCGGCGAGCTCATCGCTCGTAGCGAGGCGGACCTGCTCGACATCCGCAACTTCGGGCAGAAGTCGATCGACGAGGTCAAGGCGAAGCTGGCCGAGCTGTCGCTGGCGCTCAAGGACAGCGCGCCCGGCTTCGACCCGACGGCCGCCGTGCACGCCTACGACGACGACGACCAGGATCTCGGCTACACCGAGGACGAGCAGTTCTGAGCCCACCGGCTCCTCATCACCGACAGGAGACCTGCATGCCGACGCCTGCCAAGGGATCGCGACTCGGCGGGAGCCCCGCGCACGAGCGGCTCATCCTGGCCAACCTCGCGACCGCCCTGTTCGAGCACGGCCGGATCACCACGACCGAGGCCAAGGCCCGCCGGTTGCGGCCGTTCGCCGAGCGGCTGATCACCAAGGCCAAACGTGGCGACCTGCACGCGCGGCGCCAGGTGATGGCCGCGGTCCGCGACAAGTACGTGGTGCACGTGCTGTTCACCGAGCTCGGGCCGCGCTATGCCACCCGCCACGGTGGCTACACCCGCATCACCAAGCTCGGGCCGCGCAAGGGGGACGCCGCCCCGATGGCGGTGATCGAGCTCGTCGAGCCGCTGCCGGAGCAGGCCGTCGCCGAGGCAGAGGCAGCCACTCGTCGCGCCGCGGCCGCGAAGGCCGAGCCGGCCGCCGCTGGTAAGGCGCCTGCCGAGCCGGCGCCTGCCGAGGCGGCGCCTGCCGAGCCGGCGCCTGCTGAGGCGGCGCCTGCTGAGGCGGTGCCCGCTGATGCCGCCGGCGAGGTCGAGGCCGGCCCGGAGGCGAAGGACGCCTCGGCCTGACCGCGGTCCGGCTGCGCCTGGACCTCGGCTACGACGGCACGGACTTCCACGGCTGGGCCGACCAGCCGGGGCTGCGCAGCGTGGCCGGGACCCTGGCCGACGCGCTGCGGACGGTGCTGCGGCTGCCCGTCCCACCACCGCTCACGGTCGCCGGGCGCACCGATGCCGGCGTCCACGCCCGCGGCCAGGTGTGCCACGTCGACGTCTCGGTGCTGGCGCTCCAGCCGCTGCCCGGGCGGTCGTCCCGCGACCCGCAGGCGGCCCTGCGCGACCGGCTCGTCGGAGTCCTGCCGGCCGACCTGGTGGTGCGCAGGGTCACCCTCGCACCGGAGGGCTTCGACGCCCGCTTCAGCGCCGTCGGCCGGCGCTACGCGTACCGGCTGGCCGACACCCCGTACCGCCCGGACCCGCTGCGCCGGCACGACGTCGTGTGGCACCGCCGGCCCGTCGACGTCGAGGCGATGCGAGCGGCCGCGGCGCCGCTGCTCGGTGAGCACGACTTCGCCGCGTTCTGCCGCCCTCGTGCCGGGGCGAGCACGGTGCGGACCTTGACCCGGCTGGAGCCGGGTCGCGACACCCTGGACCCGTCCGTCGTCGTCGTCGACGTGGAGGCCGACGCCTTCTGCCACCACCAGGTTCGTGCGCTGGTCGGCGCGCTGCTCGCCGTGGGCACCGGCAAGCACCCACCAGCGTGGCCGGGACAGGTGCTGCGGGCGCGGCGTCGGGACGGCAGCGTCCAGGTCGCGCCGGCGCACGGGCTGACCCTGGAGGAGGTGCGCTACCCGCCCGACTCCGAGCTGGCGGCCCAGGCGGCCAGGGCGCGGCGGCGGCGGGAGCCCTGAGGTGGGCGAGCACTACTTCGCTGCCGACCCCCAGGTACCCAGCCAGCCGCGGGTCGTACACCTCCGGCTGGACGGGCGCGACCTCGCGCTCACCTCGGACCGGGGCGTCTTCTCCTACGGGCGGCTCGACGCGGGCACCGGAGTGCTGCTGCGGGAGGCCCCACCGCCGGCCGGAGACGTGCTGGTCGACCTTGGCTGCGGCTACGGACCGGTGGCCTGCGTGCTGGCGCTGCGCCGTCCGAGCGCGACCGTGTGGGCAGTGGACGTGAACCCTCGGGCCCGGGCCCTCACCGCGGCCAACGCCGCCGCGCTGGGGCTCGCGGACAGGGTGCGCCCCGCGTCCCCGGACGAGATCGGCGAGGACCTGCAGGCCGACGAGATCTGGTCGAACCCGCCGGTGCGGATCGGCAAGGCCGCCCTGCACGACCTGCTGGCGCAGTGGCTGCCGCGGCTGCGTCCGGACGGGCGGGCGTGGCTGGTCGTGGCCCGCAACCTCGGCTCGGACTCTCTGGCCCGCTGGTTGGCCGAGCAGGGGTGGCGGGTGGACCGGCACGCCAGCGCCCAGGGCTACCGGGTGCTGCGCGTGCGCCCGCGGCCCGTCCCAGGGCCCTCGGGGGTCCCGCCGGCGTTTTGACCGCTTCATCAGCGCTGCCGTATCCTGGCAGGCCGTGGTCCGGCGTGCGTCGCCGGGCAGCCCCCGACGACGACGAAGGCGAACACCTGTGCGCACGTACACCCCCAAGCCAGGCGAGGTCGAGCAGACGTGGTACGTCATCGACGCGACCGACGTCGTGCTGGGTCGGCTGGCCAGCCAGGTCGCCACCCTGCTGCGTGGCAAGCACAAGCCGGCCTTCGCGCCGCACGTGGACACCGGTGACTTCGTGATCGTCGTCAACGCCGACAAGGTCGCTCTGACCGGTGCCAAGTTGCAGCAGAAGCAGGACTACCGCCACTCCGGCTACCCGGGTGGGCTGCGCGCGACCAGCTACGCGACGCTGCTCGAGCAGAACCCCCGGCGCGCGGTCGAGAAGGCCGTCCGTGGGATGCTGCCGCACACCACCCTGGGCCGGCAGATGCTGAGCAAGCTCAAGGTCTACGCCGGGCCCGACCACCCGCACCAGGCTCAGCAGCCGGTGCCGTTCGAGATCACCCAGATCTCCCAGTGACTGTCCAGCGCCCGAGCAGCGAGGAACAGAGCGTGACCCAGAGCCCCCAGACCACTCAGACCGCCGAGACCGCCGACGAGCCCGGTGGAGAGGCCGCGGTCGACAGCTACACCACCCAGACCTCGCGGGAGCGGGTCAGCGGCGTCATCGGCGCGGGCGCGGCGACCGGCCGGCGCAAGGAGGCGGTGGCGCGGGTCCGGCTCGTGCCCGGCTCAGGCACGGTGACGGTCAACGGCCGTCCGCTGGACGTGTACTTCCCGAACAAGGTGCACCAGCAGGTGGCCCTGTCGCCGTTGGTCGAGCTGGGCCAGGAGGACGCCTACGACGTCGTGGCGCGACTGCACGGCGGAGGCGTGACCGGTCAGGCCGGTGCGCTGCGCCTGGGCATCGCCCGGGCGCTCAACGAGATCGACGTCGAGGCGAACCGGCCGGTACTGAAGAAGGCCGGCTTCCTCACCCGTGACCCGCGGGTCAAGGAGCGGCGCAAGGCGGGGCTGAAGAAGGCCCGCAAGGCACCTCAGTACAGCAAGCGCTGAACCGCCGGCGCGGCACCGTCCGGGATGGGACGACTGTTCGGCACCGATGGGGTGCGAGGTCTGGCCAACGTCGACCTCACCGCCGAGCTTGCGCTCGACCTGTCGGTCGCGGCCGCCCACGTGCTGGGGGAGCGCGGGGTCTTCACCGGTCACCGGCCCTTCGCCGTGGTGGGCCGTGACCCCCGGGCCAGCGGGGAGTTCCTGGAGGCTGCCGTCGTGGCCGGGTTGGCCAGTGCCGGGGTCGACGTGCGCCGGGTGGGGGTGCTGCCCACCCCGGCGGTGGCGCACCTGACCGCCGCCTGGGGCGCGGACCTCGGCGTCATGCTGTCGGCCTCCCACAACCCCATGCCCGACAACGGGCTCAAGCTGTTCGCCCGCGGCGGGCACAAGCTCGACGACGACCTCGAGACGCAGATCGAGGACCGGATGCGCGAGCCGTGGGACCGGCCCACCGGTGCCGACGTGGGCCGCGTCCACGACGAGCCCGGCGGGCTCGAGCGCTACGTCGCCGACATCGTGGCCGGCGCCCCGGCCCGGCTCGACGGGCTCACCGTGGTCGTCGACGCGGCCAATGGTGCCGCGTCCACGACCACGCCGCTGGCACTGGCCCGGCTCGGCGCCACCGTGGTCCCCGTCCACGCGCAGCCCGACGGGCTGAACATCAACGCCGGCTGCGGCTCCACCCACCCCGAGGTCGTGGCCGCCGCCGTGGCCGAGCACGCCGCCGACGTGGGCATCGCCCACGACGGTGACGCCGACCGCTGTCTGGCCGTTGACGCCGACGGAGCACTGGTCGACGGCGACCAGATCCTGGCCGTGCTGGCCCTCGCCCTGCGCCGGCGTGGGGCGCTGCGGCGCCGGACCGTCGTCACCACCGTGATGGCCAACGAGGGGTTCCGGGTCGCCATGCGTGCCCACGGCATCGACTACCTCGACACCGCGGTGGGGGACCGCTACGTGCTCGAGGCGATGCGGGCCGGGGGCTACAGCCTGGGTGGCGAGCAGTCCGGGCACGTCGTCCTGCTCGACCACGCCACCACCGGGGACGGCCTGCTCACCGCGGTCCACCTACTGGGAGAGATGGCCTCCACCGGACGCAGCCTGGCCGAGCTGGCCTCGGTCGTCCACCGGCTGCCCCAGGTGCTCGTGAACGTGTCCGGGGTGGACAAGGCCCGCTGCACCGACGACCCGGAGGTCTCGCAGGCCGTCGCGGCCGCCGAGCAGGAGCTGGCCGGGTCGGGCCGCATCCTGCTGCGCCCGTCCGGTACCGAGCCCCTCGTGCGGGTGATGGTCGAGGCGCCCAGCCAGGGCCAGGCCGAAGAGGTGGCCGGGCGGGTCGCGGCGGTCGTCACCGACCGGCTGGCGCTGGCCTAGTCTCCGCGTCATGTGCGGCATCGTCGGGTACGCCGGGGACCGGCCGGCCGTCGAGGTGGTGCTCGGCGCCCTGCGGCGGCTGGAGTACCGCGGGTACGACTCGGCCGGTGTGGCCGTGGTCGATCCGGCCGGAGCGCTGCACGCGATGAAGCGGGCCGGCAAGCTGGCCGTCCTCGACCAGGCCCTGGCCCTGGCCCCGCTGCCGCAGGCCAGCACCGGCATCGGGCACACCCGGTGGGCGACGCACGGCGCCCCCACCGATCCCAACGCCCACCCTCACCTGGACGAGGGTGGCACCGTCGCGGTCATCCACAACGGGATCATCGAGAACTTCGCCCAGCTGCGCCACGACCTCGAGAGCAGCGGGGTGAGCATGGCCTCGGAGACCGACACCGAGGTCGTCGCCCACCTGCTGGCCCGTTCCATCACCGCCGGGGCCGACCTTGCCGAGGCGATGCGCGCCGTGGTGGCGCGGTTGACCGGTGCCTTCACCCTGGTGGCCGTGCGGGCCGACGAGCCGGGCCGGGTGGTGGCGGCGCGGCGGAACTCGCCGCTGGTCGTGGGGCTCGGTGACGGGGAGAACTTCCTCGCCTCCGACGTCTCGGCGTTCATGGAGTACACCCGGACGGCTCTGGAGGTCGCCGACGACACCGTCGTCGACCTGACCGCCGGGCGGGTCGTGCTGACCGACCCGGCCGGCACGCCGGTGCCCCGCCGTGAGTTCGTCGTCGACTGGGACCTGGAGGCCGCCGAGAAGGGTGGCTTCGAGTACTTCATGCTCAAGGAGATCGCCGAGCAGCCGAAGGCCGTCGCCGACACCTTGCTGGGCCGGCTCGGCGTCGACGGCAGGCTCTCGCTGGACGAGATGCGCCTGTCGGACGGCGAGATCCGCGACATCGACAAGGTGGTCATCACCGCCTGCGGGACCGCCTTCCACGCCGGGCTGGTGGCCAAGTACGCCATCGAGCACTGGACCCGGGTCCCGTGCGAGGTCGAGATGGCCAGCGAGTTCCGCTACCGGGACCCGATCATCGACCGGCAGACCCTGGTGGTCGCGATCAGCCAGTCGGGGGAGACGATGGACACCCTGATGGCCTTGCGGCACGCCCGCGAGCAGGGGGCCCGGGTGCTGGCGATCTGCAACACCAACGGTGCCACGATCCCGCGCGAGTCCGACGCCGTGCTCTACACCCGGGCCGGGCTGGAGGTCGCGGTGGCCAGCACCAAGGCCTTCCTCACCCAGCTGGTGGCCTGCTACCTCGTCGCGCTGTACCTCGGCCAGGTGCGGGGCACCCAGTGGGGCGAGGAGGTGAGGGCGAACGTGGCCGCCCTCAGCGACCTGCCGGCCAAGGTCGACCAGGTGCTGGAGACGATGGAGCCGGTGCGTGCGCTGGCCGCGGAGTTCGCCTCGGCGACCTCCGTGCTCTTCCTCGGTCGGCACGTGGGCTACCCGACCGCGCTGGAGGGTGCGCTCAAGCTCAAGGAGATCGCCTACATGCACGCCGAGGGCTTCCCGGCCGGCGAGCTCAAGCACGGTCCGATCGCCCTGGTCGAGCCGGGGGTACCCGTGTTCGTCGTGGTCCCCTCGCCGCGGGGCCGAGACATCCTGCACGACAAGGTCGTGTCCAACATCGCCGAGGTGCGGGCCCGGGGGGCGGTCACCCTCGTGATCGCCGAGGAGGGGGACGAGGCCGTCACCCCGTACGCCGACCACGTCGTGCGCATCCCGGCCACCCCCACGCTGCTCCAACCGGTGCTCGCCGTCGTCCCGTTGCAGGTGTTCGCGGCCGAGATGGCGGCCCTGCGTGGCTTCGACGTGGACCAGCCGCGCAACCTGGCCAAGTCGGTCACGGTCGAGTAGCAGGCCGCGCCGCCGCGCCGGGGACCAGTCGTGGGAGTCGTGGGTATCGGGGTCGACGTGGTCGACGTGCCCCGGTTCGAGGCCATGCTGGCCCGCACGCCGCGCCTGGCCGAGCGGGTGCTGACGCCGGGGGAGCGTTCCGGCCGACCGGTGCGGATGGCGGCCCGCTTCGCCGCCAAGGAGGCGCTGGCCAAAGCTCTCGGCGCCCCTCCGGGGCTGGGCTGGCACGATGCCTGGGTGGACAGCGCCAGCAGCGGTGCGCCCAGGCTGAACGTCTCCGGGACCGTCGCCGCCGCCTGTGCCGAGCGTGGGGTGCGCCGGGTGCACCTGTCGCTGTCGCACGACGGCGGGGTGGCGATCGCGTTCGTGGTGCTGGAGGACTGAGGCCGTGCTGCGCGCACACGCCGTCGCCGATGTCCGGGCCGCCGAGCAGGCGTTGATGGCCACGCTGCCGCCGGGGACGCTCATGCAGCGGGCGGCGTTCGGGCTGGCCACCCGCTGCGCCGGGCTGTTGCGGCGGGTGTCCGGTGCCCGCGTCGTCCTGCTCGTGGGCGCCGGGGACAACGGAGGTGACACGCTGCACGCCGGGGCGCTGCTGGCCCGGCGCGGCGCCCGGGTCGACGCGGTGCTGCTCGCGCCCGACAAGGCCCACCCGCCGGGCCTGGCTGCCCTACGGCATGCCGGCGGCCGCGTCTGCGCGCCGGACGAGGCCGGTCGACGGATCGCCCGTGCGGCCCTGGTCGTGGACGGGATCGTCGGCATCGGCGGCCAGCCCGGGCTGCGCTCGGCCGCGACGGCACTGGCCGAGGCAGCCGCCGCGGCCGGTGCGATGGTGGTGGCCGTCGACCTGCCCAGCGGGGTGGCGGTCGACTCCGGTGCTACCCCGTCCGGCCACGTGCTCGCGGACGCGACGGTCACCTTCGGCACGCACAAGGTGTGCCACCTCGTCGACCCGGCAGCAGCCGCCTGCGGTCAGGTGAGCCTGGTGGACATCGGGCTGGGCCCCTGGCTCGCGGCGGCGGCGGTCGAGGCCCTCGAGCCGGCTGACGTGGCGGCCCTGTTGCCGGCGCCGCACCGGCAGTCGGACAAGTACCGGCGCGGCGTGCTCGGCGTGCAGGCGGGAGCGCCGGCCTACGCCGGCGCCGCCGTCCTCGCGACCGCGGCCGCGAGCAGCAGCGGAGTGGGCATGGTGCGGCTGAGCGGCGAGGAGTCGGTGACCACCCTGGTCCGCGCTCGCTGCCCGGAGGCCGTCCTCGCCCCGGGGCGGGTGCAGGCGTGGCTGGCGGGCCCCGGCCTGCTGCCCGAGCAGGCCGGGGCCGTCGTCGAGCGGGTCCTGGCTGCCGGGGTGCCCGCCGTGCTGGACGCGGGGGCGCTCGAGGCGCTCGGAGCGCCGGTGGCCGCGCCGGTGCTGCTGACCCCGCACGCCGGCGAGCTGGCCCGGCTGCTGGCCTGGGACCGTGAACGCGTCGAGGCCGACCGGCTCGCCGCGGTCACCACGGCAGCAGACCGGTGGCAGGCCACGGTGCTGCTGAAGGGCTCCACCACCCTGGTGGCAGCCCCGGGTGGCCCCACCCGGGCCAACCTGACCGGGACGCCGTGGCTGGCGACGGCAGGCTCGGGTGACGTGCTCGCGGGTGTGGCCGGCGCGCTGCTGGCGGCCGGTCTGTCGCCGCTGGACGCCGGCAGCCTCGCCGCCCACGTGCACGGCCTGGCCGGTCGGCTGGCCGCGCGCCGGGTCGGGGCACCGAACGCGCAGGACGTGCTGGCGGCCCTGCCGGCGGCGCTGCTGGCCGCGCGGTTGGCAGAATCGGTCCCATGACGTCCGGGGTGCGGCACGCCGAGGTCGTGGTCGATCTCGCGGCCATCCGTGCGAACGTGGCGACTCTGGCCGCCGCGGCGGCGCCCGCGGCCACCATGGCGGTGGTGAAGGCCGACGGCTACGGCCATGGGCTGGTGCCGGCGGCTCGAGCCGCCCGGGCGGGCGGGGCGAGCTGGCTGGGCACCGCCGTCCTCGCCGAGGCCCTGGCCCTGCGGGCTGCTGGGGTGGACGGTCGGATCCTGGCCTGGCTGGCCGCTCCCGGGGAGGACTGGGGTGCCGCTGTGACCGCGGACGTGGACGTGAGCGCCTACGCCGACTGGCAGCTGGAGGAGATCGCGGCCGCCGCGCGCGCCGTCGGGCAGGCTGCCCGGGTTCACCTCAAGGTCGACACCGGCCTGGGTCGCGGTGGCGTGATGCCCGCCGACTGGCCCACCGTCGTGGCCCGGGCCCGGGCTCTGGAGGCCGAGGGCAGCGTGGCCGTCGTGGGGGTCTGGACCCACTTCGCCTACGCGGACGCGCCCGGCCATCCCACCATCGCCGCCCAGCTCGCGGTGTTCGACGAGGCGCTGGCGATCGCCGCCGCGGCCGGGCTGCGGCCGGAGGTGCGGCACGCGGCGAACTCAGCCGCCACCTTGACGCTGCCGGCGGCCCACTACGACCTCGTCCGGCCCGGGCTGGCGGTGTACGGGCTGTCCCCGGTGCCGGAGGTCGCCGGCCCGGCCGAGCTGGGCCTGCGTCCGGCTATGCGGCTGCAGGCGCGGGTCGCGCTGGTGAAGGCCGCGCCGGCAGGGCACGGCGTCTCCTACGGCCACACCTACACCACGCCGGTGCCGACCCGGCTGGCGCTGGTGCCGCTGGGTTACGCCGACGGTGTGCCTCGGCACGCGTCCGGCGCCGGACCGGTGCGGGTGGGCGGGCGGACCGTGCCCGTCGCCGGGCGGGTGTGCATGGACCAGGTGGTCCTCGACGTCGGGGACGCTGCGGTCACGGCCGGGGACCTCGCCGTGCTGTTCGGTGACGGCAGCCAGGGGGAGCCGACGGCGCAGGACTGGGCCGAGGCGGCCGGCACCATCTCCTACGAGATCGTCACCCGCGTCTCGCCTCGACTGCCCCGCCGCTACCTGTCGGAGGAGCCATGAGAACCGCCGGCAGCGCACTGCTGGCGCTGGCCCTCGGAGGTGCAGCAGCCAGCCTCGGCGCGGGCCTGGGGTGGGCGGCCGAGCGCTACGTGTTCGGCCGGTCGCTGCGCGGACCCGACGAGTACGTGGACGAGCCCCTCGGGGGGCTGCGCGGCACCCCGTACGCGCTGGCGACCAGCGACGGCGTGCAGCTGCACGTCGAGGTCGACCACGAGGGTGCCCCCGGCCCCACCGTGGTGTTCTGCCACGGCTACGCGCTGAACCAGGACGTGTGGCACTTCCAGCGTCGGGACTTGCGAGCGGGTCGGATGGTCTTCTACGACCAGCGGTCCCACGGCCGCTCCGGCCACGCCAAGGGCTCGACCATCTCGATGGCCCGGCTCGGGCGCGACCTCGGGGAGCTGCTCGACGCTCTGGCCCCCGACGGTCCGGTGGTGCTCGTCGGCCACTCCATGGGCGGCATGACGGTGATGGCGCTCGCCGACCAGCGGCCCGAGCTGTTCGGCGACCGCGTGGTCGCGGTGGCGCTGCTGGCCACGAGCGCGGCCGACCTCGGGGAGGGGATGCTCAGCCTGCGCGGAGCAGCCGCTGACGCTGCCTACAAGGTGGGCCCGGCCGCGGTGGCGATCGCGTCCCGCCAGGCCGACCTGATCGAGTCGGTGCGGCGGTCGGGCAGCGACCTCGGCTACGTGCTCACCCGCCGGTACGCCTTCGGGCGCGCCGAGGTCGCCCCGTCGCTGGTGGAGTTCACCGCAGCCATGAACGCGGGAACGCCGGTCGACGTCATCGGGGATTTCCTTCCCCACCTCGGCGGGCACGACGACCTGGAGGCCCTCGCGGCGATGAGCGACATCCCGGTGCTCGTGCTCGGCGCCGCCCGGGACCGGCTCACTCCCGTCGAGCACAGCCGGGTGATCGTGGAGCGGCTGCCGCACGCGGACTACGTCGAGATCCCCGACGCCGGCCACATGGTGATGCTGGAGTACCCCGACCTGGTCACCGCCCACCTGCAGGCCCTGGTCGCCCGCTCGGTGCAGGGGACGACGGCCGCGATCGCCGACCCCGGCCCGCCGCCGGTGCCGCTGCGGCGGCGCACGCCGGACCGGCGCCGAGGCGCACGCCGTCGGTGACCCACGCCGGCCCGGTCCCCTCCGGCAGCCTGGACGTCCCCGACCGGGA
>Ga0114938_1001395_pt1 | contig 16502 bp, 17 predicted proteins | sample AshMeaBigSpring_FD_88675 | JGI IMG/M metagenome (GOLD analysis project Ga0114938, IMG submission 88675) | Groundwater microbial communities from Big Spring, Nevada to study Microbial Dark Matter (Phase II) - Ash Meadows Big Spring | ecosystem: Environmental > Aquatic > Deep subsurface >...
CGAAGCGCGGCTGTCGGCCGGGGAGCAGCCCTAGTACCGGCCATCGCAAGAGGGAAAGGCCCATGAGCGACCATCCGGATCCATCCGAGGGGGATACCAACCGTTCCGCGGCGCGCCGCCGCTGGGAGTCCCGATATATCGACGTCCACACCCGGCGCTGGCTGGAGGAAGACGCCGCCTATTTCCTGCACCAGGCACTCTCCACCCCGTGCCTGAACGTTCTCTCAGCCTGCAGCGGAAGCGTCATCGAAGACCTCCGGGGCGGCCGCTTTCTGGACTTTCACGGCAACAGCGTCCACCAGGTCGGCTTCGCCAACCCCGCGGTCATCGCGGCCATCATTGCGCAGCTGAAAACGCTTCCGTTCTGCCCGCGGCGCTACACCAATCTCCCAGCCATCGGGCTCGCGCGCCGGCTGGCGGAGCTGGCGCCCGGAGGGCTTCGCAAGGTGCTTTTCGCCCCCGGCGGCACCACCGCCGTCGGCATGGCGCTCAAGCTGGCCCGCGTGGCGACCGGGCGGTTCAAGACCGTCTCCATGTGGGACTCCTTTCACGGCGCCTCGCTGGACGCGATCTCCATCGGCGGCGAGGCCCTGTTCCGCAAGGGCATCGGGCCGCTCCTGCCCGGCAGCGAACACGTGCCGCCGCCGGATCCCTACCGCTGCCTGTGGGATCCCGAGGGGCGCTGCGATCGCTGCGGGCTCAAGTGCGCGGCCTACGTCGAATACGTCCTCGAAAAGGAACAGGACGTGGGCGCGGTGATCGCCGAGCCGATCCGCTGCACGCGGATCACGCCGCCCCCGGCCGGCTACTGGAAGCGCATCCGGCAGGCCTGCGACCGCCACGGCGCCCTGTTGATCTTCGACGAGACCGCCGTCGGCCTGGGCCGGACCGGGAAATTCTTCGCCGCCGACCTGTATGAGGCGGTTCCCGACGTCATCGTCATCGGCAAGGGCCTGGGCGGCGGGATCTTTCCCTTGGCCGCCATCCTCGCCCGGGAGGATCTGGACGTGGCCGGCTCATCCGCACTCGGCCACTACACGCACGAGAAGAACCCGGTGGCCTGTGCGGCGGGGCTGGCGGCGGTCGACTTCATCGAGAAGGAGCGCCTGCCCGAGCGGGCCGCCGACCTCGGCCGCTACGCCCTGGAGCGGATGGGGGAGCTGATGCAGCGCCATGCGCTGATCGGCGACGTGCGCGGGCAGGGCCTGATGTTCGGCGCCGAGCTCGTCACGGACCGTAGCACCAAGGCTCCTGCGGCCGCCGAGGCCGAACAGGTCATGTATGCCTGCCTGGAGCGCGGGCTGAGTTTCAAGGTCTCGGCCGGCAATTTCCTGACCCTCACCCCGCCGCTGACCGTCTCGCGCGCGGAACTGGATCAGGCATTTACGGCCCTGGATGCCGCGCTCGCGGAGGTGGAATCCGCGGCGCGGACCTCCCGAAAGGAATCCCCATGAGCATCCCGCAGCTCCCCGAGAACCCCTACCTCCTGCTCACCCCCGGCCCGCTGACCACGACCCCCGGCGTCAAGGCGGCGATGCTGCGCGACTGGTGCACCTGGGACGACGACTACAACCGGATCGTTCAGGAGATCCGGCGCAAGATCACGGCCCTCGCCACGGCCGAGCCGGGCTTCACCTCCGTGCTGATCCAGGGCAGCGGCACGTTCGGCGTCGAGGCGGTGGTCACCACCGCGATTCCCGAAGACGGCGCGCTTCTGGTGCTGGCAAACGGCGCCTACGGCCGCCGGATCGGCCAGATCGCCGCGCGCTGCGGGGTCGCCTTCGAGATCCTCGACTTCGGCGAGACCGCCCCGCCGCAGATCGACCGGATGATCGCGGCCCTCGATCAAAACCCCCTGATCTCCCACGTGGCGGTCGTGCACTGTGAAACCACGACCGGCATGCTGAACCCGGTCGCGGAGATCGGTGCGGCGGTTCGATCCTGCAGACGCCGGTTCATCGTGGATGCCATGAGCAGTTTCGGGGGCATCCCGATGGACGCAGCGGCCATCGGGGCGGACTACCTGATCAGCAGCGCCAACAAGTGCATCCAGGGGGTCCCGGGGTTTGCCTTCGTGGTCTGCCGGCGCCGGGAGATCGAGACCACCAAAGGGCGCGCCCGCTCCCTCAGCCTCGATCTGCATGACCAGTGGGAGACCATGGAGCGGCATGCCGGCAAATGGCGGTTCACCTCCCCCACCCACGTGGTGCGGGCCTTCCATCAGGCCCTGCGCGAGCTCGAAGCCGAAGGCGGCATCGCTGCGCGGCATGCGCGCTACTGTCAGAACCATCGCGTCCTGGTGAGCGGTATGCAGGCCTTGGGGTTCGAGCCTCTGCTGCCGGAAGCCTATCGATCGCCGATCATCACGGCCTTCCGCAGCCCGGCCAGCCCGCGGTACGACTTCCATAAGTTTTACGGCCTTCTGAAGGACCGCGGGTTCGTCATCTACCCCGGCAAGGTCACCGATCAGGAGAGCTTCCGCATCGGCAGCATCGGCGATGTGCACCCGCAGGACATGCGCCGCCTGCTGAAAGCGGTTGCGGACTGCATGTTCTGGAAGTGACCCGGGAATCGCCCCCGGCCGGCTTCCGCATTCCAACGGCTGGCGCATCCCGGGCGCCCCCTCATGTTCGGCGCCTTCTGCCGGTGGCGCCGTTCGGAATCCTCGCAACCCGCGGCTCCATATTGAAACCCTTCAACGGATGCGCTAAGAACTCCCTGCTGGAACGGTCCTCCCCCGTGCGCCGGCGGCGAGGCTGTCTGCGGGAGTCCATTTTTCACGAACGTGCAGTTGCCCCATGTCCGAGGGAAGGCAGCCATGTCGAAGACACATGCCATCAAGCGGTCCGCGGTGCTCATTTTGGTCGTTGCCTTTTTCGCCTGCAATCAGAATCCGGAGGAGAAGGCCGCCGAACGCTACAGGGACATGGTCAAATCCTCGACCGGCAAGACCATCAGCGTCAACGAAGCCAAGGACATGCTGAAGGATCTGGAAGACAAGAAGGCCGTCAAATCGAATGAGATCGGCCAAGCGCTCAATCTGTTGAAAGCCAAATACGATTACAAGATCTTCCCCCCTGAGGAGTTGCAGGGAAAAATGATGTACACCTTCGTGATCAGGGATTATCTCATAAATGACGAAAAGAACATTCTGTTTGTCGGTCAGCTGGAGGACATCACCAACGAGGAGGGTCAATTCGTCATCCACCTGTTCTCGCAGCTGCAGCTGTCGGACTGGCGCGGCCGGAAAAAGGCCCGCTTCAACCTCCGGACTCCGCTTGAGGGCATCGAATCCGTCATCAACCACCCTCCGAATGAACCTCAGCCGACGATCGGCTTCCAGAAGCAGTACTTCGTGATCTGCAGGGTCAACGACCTGAACAAGGCGCAATCGTATCAACAGCTGAATGCGGACAACGAAAGAACCGGCCCGGAAATCATCGTCGACACCGCGACGGAGTACCAGATCGAGGGGGAGCTGGTCGAAATTATTCCGTATCCCCAGTGAAGTTAAGCTCTCATCGAATGGAAAATAAATCAGGTAAAACTGTATAATTAGAATTCTATCATACAGAAATAATTATATTATAAATTTTTGTATTGAAACCTTTGGGGGCTGGCACGCATCATGCTTAAAACGGAGCGCCTGCATAGCTTCAGTTGCAGCCTGATCAAAGACGTTTTTCCACCATTGAAAGAGAATGGCTATGCCGCTGCCCCTGGGACACCTCGCGATTGGATTGGCCACCCATGAGTTGGGGTCGGACCGATCCGCTTTCGGCCGCTGGAAGCTGTTTGCTGCGATCCTGGCCCTTTCGAACCTTCCCGACATCGATGTGGTTTTCGGCCTTCTGCTGCAATGGAACGGTTGCGCATTTCACCGCGGGCCGACCCACAGCCTGCTATTTGCCCTGGCGGCGGGCTTAGCGGCATGGAGGGCGTCCGAAAGGTGGCCGTGGCTCCCGCGCTTGGGTTTTTGGAGTTGCTTCGCTTTGATCTTCTCCCATGTGGCGGCCGACGCGCTGCTTTCGAATTCGGCCGTCTCATTCCTCTGGCCCCTCGAAACCAACTGGTCGATAGGGTATAGGGGCTGGAGGGACGTCTTCAGTATGGTGATCAACGGCAGCGCCCAGGACGCATGGATTATAATGGGCTCGGCCGCTGCCGTCATGGCGAACCGAACGGTCCGCTCCCTGCGCGCCGCCCGCTTTCAGCGGCCGCGGGGCAAGGGCTCGGTATGATCGGATGAAGGCGGAATCGTTTTCAGCCTGCCCCGCAAAGAGCCTCCACCTTGCGGACATACCCGTGGATGTCGCACTTGCGCTCTAGCCCCGAGGCCATCATGCTGCGGACCTTGCCGTAGACGGGTCGCTGGGGCCAGGCCCGGTCGTGGATCCCATAGACCCACCCCACGCCGGCGTAGGAGTTGGGATCGCGGCCGTCCAGGAAATAGCGGTTGTTCAGCGCCAGGGTGACCGCATAGCCCTCCTCGGGAGTCCGCGACCATTCCAGGATCTTCTTGCCCCAGTACATGCGCATGTAGTTGTGCATGAATCCGGTGCAGACCATCTCGCGCATGGCGGCGTTCCAATACGGATCGTGGGTGTCGGCGTTTTCGAGCTGTGCCGGGGAGTAAAGGTGTCCGCGCCGGTCGCGCCGGTGCTCGGCCAGACTCTGACGGGCCCAGATAGGGATGCAGTCATATGAATCGTAGCCGGGAGTGAAGTGCGTGAAATTGCAGGCGAGCTCCCGGCGGACGATCAGCTCTTCCAGAAACGCGTCCTTCGCGGAACGGGGTGCGGATGCCTTGCCGATCTCCAGAGCCAAGTAAAGCGGGGAAATCTGGCCGAAATGCAGGTAGGGACTCATGTGGGAGATATCGTCGGTTTGCGGCTGATTGTGGTTCTGATCGTAGCGCTCCAGACGGTCTTTGATGAACCCCGCGAAGCGGCGCTTGGCTTCGGCCGTTCCGGCTTTGAACCATTTGGGTACCGGCCCAGTCCGACGGTCGATCCTCATGCTCTTCAGCATGGGACCGGGGTCGTTCAGATCGAGCCCCCGGAGTTGCAAATCCCCGGTTCGCCGGCGGACCGGAAACGCCGGCAGCTCGGCCAGAAAGCTCGCCAGCTGCCGATGGATTCGGGGCCGCAGGGTGCGGGCGCCGATCTCGGCCTTTCCGGAGGCCGCCTCTACGGGCACGACCGTGTCGCTTTCCACCTGGACCACGCGGCAGGCGGCCCGCTCCGCCACGCGGGAGCGCCAGGCGCGCTGATGGCGCAGGTAGCCCCGGTCGCAGATGATGAGGCTCGCCCCGCGGCCCAGCTCCAGGGCGACCTCCGGCGGGGATCCGCGCCGCAACACGAACGCAATTCCGCGCCGGCTCAGGGCCTGCGCGGTTTCCCTGAGGCCGTCCAGCATGAAGGCGTAGTGCCGCAGGTTGGCGTCGGGGTAATCATCGGCGAGCCCGAAGCCGACCACGACCTCCTGCTCCCGCCGGTTCGCCTCCTGGATGGCGTGTTCGAGCGCATGGTTCATCTCCGCGCGCTGGGACTGCTGCATCCAGTAGAGCACGTAGCGCCCTTGCACGACCTCGCGGTCGTTCAGATTCTTGATTCGCGTGTCTTGAATCGGCGATGCGCTCATCCGCCTGCAGCCCGTCTGCTTCGTGAGACCCAAGCGGCCTCACGGTTTTCGTGAGGCCCGCTTGGGTTGACGCAGCTCCAGCCAGTCGTGGAGCTCCATGATGCTCTTGTTCAATTCATAGCGGCCGTCGGCGAACACGCCGTAGTCCCCGCCGCAGCCCATGGCCGACGAAAAGCGGATCGTGTTGGCATGGATCAGCCAGGTGTCCGCCCAGCGCCGCTCGACGGCCTCGTCGAAGGGGCTGGCCTTGCGCGCGGGGCCCTGCGCGAGGCCGGACGCCCAGGCCTCTTTGAGGATCCGAGTCGCGCTTAAAGTTTTGGCATTGGTCTCGCGGATGGTGTTTTCGAAGCGCGCCCACTGGCCGTCCACCCAGGACGTGCCGTGGCAGTTCCGGCACACGGCCTGCAGGGTTTGGCGCCGCTGGTCCATCTCGGCCTGGGTGATGAGATGGTTGGAGGCGAACCCGCCCTCGAAATCCGTCGGCAGCGGCTGGCCGTCCTTGTTGCGGATGACGGTGGTATCCGGCTCGATGGGGTGGGGGTGCGCATAGATCAGGCCGAAAAGGCGCCAGGGCAGCCGGTCGTCCATCTGGTGCGAGCGCTGCGCCACCACGTCGCCCTCGGTGTTCACCACCAGACTGACGTGGCAGGCCGCGCAGGTGGGCGCCGCGAAGTCCTTGCCGATGGTCCAGGGCACGGCCTTGAACTCCCAGTCCTTGTGGTGGGTCGAGAAGATGTTGCCGTGCTTGCTCGCCTCGTAGACCTTGGCGACCGGCACGTCCGGCCCGACGTGGCACTCCTTGCAGGTGTAAGGCTTGCGCGCCATCTCGATCGAAAACTGGTGCCGGGTGTGGCAGGCGGCGCAGGAGCCCTGGGTGCCGTCCAGGTTGACGCGGCCGACGCCCTGGTTCGGCCAGCCCTCGATTTTAGGAAACTCGAGCTCGCCGGCCAGCTCGGTGCTGCGGGTTTCCTTGCCCGTGAGCTTGAGCCGGGTCCCGTGGCAGTAGTAGCAGGCCTCGGCCTTGGTGGCGGCATTGGCCGGCTGGATGGAGATCTTGCCCTCCGTGCGCTGGACGCCTCCCAGGATGGTGTTCTCCAGATCGTTGTAGACCGTATTGTCCGCGAGGTTCTTGTAGGCGTGGGCCATAATGTTCCGGGAGTACTGCTCGGCCTCCTGGATGTGGCAGATGCGGCAGTCCCCGGGGGTGACGACGGTATGGATGTCATAGCCGTTGTGCTCGTACGTATCGGGGTGTTCGCTGGGCCGCAGGGTGTGGCACTCGGCGCAGCCCACGGCGGTCTCCCGCAGGGCCGCCGGCACGTTCGGGCTCGACACCTTGAGCCCGAGGCCGGTCACCGCCATGGCCGTCTGGGGGGCGACCTGGGCGTGGCGGCTGCGCTGCCAGTCGGCGACGATGCCCGGATGGATGATCTGGTGGCATTCGATGCAGGCCTGGGTGGCCTCGCTCCGCTTGGCCTCGGCGGCATCGAGCCCGCCGTGATTCAGGATGATCCCCGCTGCCACTGCCAGCATGCCGACGAGTTTCATGTGCGACCCTCCTGCCGTTGAGGTTCCAGAGAGAAAGGCGATCGAAGGCGATTCGCGAGCTGCGGCCGCAGCTGCGGTTACTCTGTCAAAATAAAACGAAAAAGGCAACGCCTGCGGCGCTGCCTTTTTCGGGAGCGGGTGAAGGGGTTCGGAAATCAGCCCGGAATCGAAACCGGAGCGTATTTGCCGATATAGTCCATGGTCTGTTCGTACTTGCCGCGCATGTCCACGCTGCCCTTGTCGATGTCCTTCTTCTGGGGGGTCCACTCGGTCGGGCATTCGTTCTTGAGTTGTTCGATGCGGGTGGACATATCCGTGATCAGCATGTTCAGGTCCTGGATGTTGGGCAGCACCTTCTCCCTTTCCTTGGAGCCGAGGCTCTCCACCTTGCGGGTCAGGTCGTACATTTTGGCCTTCCAGGTGATAAGCTCCATTTCCATCCCCTTGCAGTAGTCGACTACGTTCATCGCATCCTCCTTACGTTCTGTAAAAGGGTTTGATTCAGCGTGCACCAGAGATCGGTTCACGTTCGATGCCGAAATTCTAACCACACCGGATGATCTGTCAAGCCGGCCGCGGCGGCCCCGGGCCGCCGCTGGGGTTTCATCGGGCGCGCAGCCTCACTGCGGCGGCAGGAAACACGCGTCCTTGTCCGAAGGCTGCCAGCGCTCCGGCCCGCGCAGGGCCGAGCTTGCGGCGGCACGCAGGACGCCTCGCAGCATGCCGCGGAAGATCATGTGGTGGAAAGGGGAAAACCCGTACCAATAGAGAATCCCGGCCAAACCGCGCGGCAGGAAGCGTGACATCAGCTGCAGCTCGCATCGGTTTTCGCCGAGCGGAACGATCGTGAGGTCGAGCAGCGCGTCGCCGGGCGCCTTCATTTCCGAAAGAAGCCGGAGCCGGCGTGGCGGCTCCACCGTGAGCAGCCGCCAGAAGTCCAGCGTGTCTCCCGGCCGCCGCTCATCCGGCGGCTTCGGGACGCGCTCGAGCCCCCGGCCGCCGAGAACACGGTCGGCCTCGACGAACCCGCCCTTCTGGGCGATCATCGAATGCACCAGGTAATAGACCGCCTCGCAGCCGGCGGTCGCCGCCCGGAGGGAGGATCGATCGAGAACGTCGCCCGTGGCGAGCTCGACCCCGGCATGGTGGGCCCAGGGGCGGCAGGCCAGCTTGTCCAACCACCGCCCCATGGCCCGCACCCGCCATCCGGCCTGCAGCAGGGCCGGGATCAGGCGCCCGCCGACATAGCCGGTGGCGCCGGTGACCAGGATGGGAGCGGAGCGTCTCATGCGATTCCTCGGCTTGCGCCTGCGCGCCGGGGGCTTATGGAACCAGCGGTCATCGGGCACCCTCCCCTTCAGGCATGATTTCTCAGCTTGAGCGCGATCGGATGCGGATGGAGATGGACCTGCTGCTTCAGGTAAGGCTGATCGTACTTGCGCACGTAATGGTTGAAGAGGGTCACCGGCACGATCAGCGGCAGGTACTCCCGGCGGCATTGGTCGAGGACTTCCAGAAGCTCCTGCTTCGCGCCGGCGGTGAGGCGAGCACCCCGACCCCTTTCTTCTCCGCCATGCCCTTGTCGTTGCAGACCTTCACCCGCATCAGCCCGCTGCTCGGAGAGTCGCTCTTGAAAATGAACCCGCAGAGGTTCTCCTTCTCCAGCTCCCGCACCCGGCGCTCAGCCCATTCCGCCATGCGCCCGGTGTGGTCCACCTGGGTGCGGGTGGTAACGAAGCGGGGGTTCTCCGGGTCGCCCACAAGGCGGAAGGTCTCACGGGGGATGGGGAACCCGGCCTCCACTTCCGGACATACGGGCACGAACTCCAGGTAGTCCCCCAGCGTGCCGGTGAGGTAGCGGTCGTGCTTGTGGCTGCCGTCGAAGCGCACCGGCTGGCCGAGAAGTCAGGCGCTGACTCCGATTCGAATTCGGTTTTGCATGCGCGGCTACTTGCGGGTGTTCCATCGATAGCATAAAAATGGTAAAAGGCATAACGACGAGTTGAACGAAAGGGGGATCGCCCATGCTGGCGGAGATGAAGCAGCTGGTAACGGGGAAGAATATCTGCGTGTTGGCCACGCTTGCGGGAAGCAGGCCCTACTGCTCGCTCATGGCCTATGCCGCGAACGATGACGGCAGCGAAATTTATATGGCGACCCACCGATCGACCCAGAAGTTCAGAAACGTTTGTGAAAACTCCGCCGTGAGCCTCATGATCGACACCCGCGAAAAGGCCCCCCGCGCTCAAATCCAGGCGCTCACGGTCGAAGGCACCTGCGTCCCGATCGAGGATGCCGCCAAGCGAGAGTTCGTCCGGGCCCGGCTGCTTTCAGCGCATCCCCATCTCGAGGAGTTCCTGGCGCACATCGACAACCAGCTCCTCTGCGTGAAGATCAGATCCCTTCTGCTGCTCAAAGGGATCAGCGAGGCCCACCACGCCGTCCTGGAGTGAGCATTTTCACAGCTCGCCCGCCCCGACGGTGACGATGCCCAGATAGCCGTCCACCGTGAGCCAATCGCCGCTGCGGATCAACGTTGCGGCCTCCGGAACCCCGGTGACGCAGGGGATCCCGTACTCGCGGGCGATGATGGCCCCATGGATCAGCATGCCGCCGCGGCGTTCGACCACGGCCGAGGCGAGCGGCACCACGAACGTCATGTTGGGATCGACGGCATCGCACACCAGCACCTCGCCGTGGACGAATTCCTCCAGGTCCGCATGCCGGGAGACGACCCTCGCCCTCCCCCGGGCCAGTCCCGGCCCGGCCGGTTGGCCGGTGAGCTGCCGAGGCCGAACCGGCCCTTCCGGCGATGCGGCGGGGGGTGAAGGGTGCATCCGACTGCTGAAGTCGAGTCCCTCGAGCGCCGCCTGCAGCTCGCGGCGCCCGGGGCGCTCGATACCGTCCGAATCCAATCGCTTCCGGCCCTCGGCGACGGCGGCGGTCAAATGGGACTCGATGCGGCCGAGATGGATGTTGTCGTCGTCGCGCAGCCGGTAGCTCGCCCGCGCCAGATCGAGAAGTTCCGCGGCTTCGCTGCGCCGGTTCTCCGGGAATGAGTCCATGAAGCGCTGCGTGAGCGCCGCGACCGGCAGCTGGCTGGCGGCCATGCCCCCCCCTGCCGGCCGCGCGGCCATCGCGAGCAGAACCCGGACCAGCGGCCGCGCGGCCCCCTCGCATTGGGTTCCGCCCGTCACGCTGCAGGAAAGATCTCCGAAGCGCTCGATGAAGGCTTCGATGGCCTGGCGGAATTCCGGGGCGTTTTCATGGCAGTCGCCCGCTTTCAGGCAGTCGGCCAGACCGGGCCTCTCCCGCACCCGATCCGCGAGCGCTTCGAGCAGACGGTTGCGCTCCAGGCTCGCCAGGTCCGTGGCGGTCAGCAGATTCACGAACTCGTAAGGGTCCTCGGGTTTGAGCCGGTCGTTGTAGACCTGCCCGAAAACGCGGATGCCGTGCGCGAAGGGGATGAAATCAACCCAGTAGATGTTGGCCCAATGGTGGTTGATCTCCCAGCGCCGCCGGATTTCGGCGGCAAGCTCGCCCTCGCTCAGCTGACCGAGGTCAATGCCGGCCAATGCTTCGGCGGTCCGGATCATGGCGGGTATCTGCTCGCCTTCGATTTTCCGGCGAAGCTCCTTCAAGCTTTCGAAGCTGCGGTGCAGGCTGAGGTACCAGGCCCGCCGATCGCCCGCGGGCGCCTGCGCCCGCGCGGTGACCGGCCGCGACTGCAGCAGATGCAGACCGCCGCCGCACAGGGTCCACTCCAGGTCCTGGGGCCGGCCGAAATGCCGTTCGGCCCTCAGCGCGAGCTCATAGACGGCGAGCACCTCCTCCTGGCCCAGGGGCGCACGGCCGCGCAGGTCGTCGGGCAGCTCGGCGAATTCGATCCCCTGCCCGGTCGCCGTCAGTTTGCGCGTGCGCGGCGCCGGCGCATGCGCGAGGATCCGGCCGAAATCGCGGTCGAGGATCCAGCGGTCGGGCTGGACGTCGCCGTCGACCAGCGCCTGGTTGAGCCCGTAGGCGCCCTCGACCACCGCCTGGGAAGGCTCGGTGGGGCTCTGCGAGAAGCAGACCCCCGAGACGTCGCCTTCAGCCAACTCCTGCACCACCACCGCCATGGCACTCCGCCCGGCGTCCAGCCCCAGTTCCTGCCGGTAGAGCAGCGCGGCATCCGACCACAGCGAGGCCCAGACTTTGCGGATATGCTCCAGCACGGCCGTCGTACCGCGCACGTTGACGTAGGACTCGTGCAGCCCTGCAAAGGACGACTCGGCGGCGTCCTCTTCCGGAGCCGAGGATCGGATGACGACCGGCCGCTCGCCGAAACGCTCCTGCAGCGCCGGTTGCAGGACAGCCTCCAGCGATGCGGGCCAGGGCTTGCGCAGAAAGAGGTTGCGGATGCGCGTGGCGCAGTCCCAGATCTCCTCCCAGCGCATTTCCTTGAAGTCCTTGCGGTGCAGCTCGAGCAGGATCCGCTCGCGCAGGCCGCTGCCGTCGACGAACGCCCGGTAGGCATCGGCGGTCAGGCAGAGGAAGGCGGGAACGCGGAAACCGGCCCCCGCCAGCGACGCCAGCGCCAGGGCCTTGCCCCCCACCCGGGGGAGGTCGGAGGCCGTGATGTCGCCGGAGGAAAGGATGAGCTTCATGGCGCGAGGTGCAGCTCCATGACCTGCTGAAAATTCTTGACCAGGATGCAGGTGCGAACCTGGACTTTCACGAACGCGCAGGTGGGCGCATGCACGAAATCTTCGAGATAGGGGTGCTTTTCGATGTAGCGCTTGGCTGCGGCTTCTTTTTCGGGTCCGGTGATTTCGGCGGCGCTGCCCAGCAGGGTCAAGGCCGCGGCCTCGTGGAAATCGGCTTCCTGATTGCGGCTGCTGCTGACGAGCAGCGCCACCCGGCAGTCCCCCTGGAGATTGCTGAACTTCCGGGTGCTGCGCGGGGTGACGAAGTACAGGAAGCGCAGGTCGTCGGTTGCGGCGAACGCGACCAGGTTCGCATAAGGCTGGCCGTCGCGATGGGTGGCGAGGGCGGCCAGCCTTTGACGGTTCAACAGCTCGCGCAGCAGTGGCCGAATGTCTCCGCTGGCTTGCATCGGCTTCAGTGGGGTTGCCCGCTGCCGATCAGGGGCAGCTCCTTCTCGAGGGTGAAAAACACCAGGAACTTAGGCTCCTCGTTGTCGTCGGTGTATTTCCGGCGCTTGATCCGGTTGATGAGCTCCGGGTTCTGCTCCTCGCGCACTTTCTTGAGAAACAGGCGCCGGCCGTTGTATCCGGGGCCGTTTTCGATGAACAGGAACGTTGCATGGGGGTTGCTTAGCAGATTGTGATGGGTCAACCGGTCGCGCATGATGAACGCGATGCTCCCGTCTTCCATGAAATGCGGGCGCGAATAGACCGCCGCGTCCACCTTGCCGGAGCTGTCGGCCGTCGCCAGCACCCCCGTCCCCTTGTGCTCCTCGAAATATTGCTTCAACGTCATTGCAAAGATCCTCCTTCCGTCGGTTGTCCTATGGACGTCATGCGACAATATAATGCAGGCGACCGGAATGCAAAGCGCCCGGGGAGGCGCGATGGGAACGACCCCCGGTGTCTTTCGGGCGGAAGGCCTGGAGCGGAAGCGCCCGGGGAGCACGGCTCATGGCCGGGTTGAGCCGAGGGTGGTGAGGTAAACTCCCGAGGAAACCAGGGCCGCGCCGATCAGCAGCGAGAGCGTCACCGGCTCGCCCAGGATCAGATACGCGAGGAAGACCGCGCTGACCGGCACGAAATTGATGAAAAGCCCGGCCCGCACCGGCCCTATGCGCTTGATCCCTTCGTAGTACCAGACAAAGCCGAGCACCGTTCCGAAAACGCCGAGGTAGAGGACACAGGCCCAGGCGGCCGGCGAGCATCTCAGGGAATCCCGGAGGCCTTCCATCATCGCCGCAGGAAACAGGCACACCGCACCGATCACCGAGCTGTAGGTCACCGCCACCAGCGGCGAGAGCTCGGACAGCGCGGATTTGCCGAGCAGGGAATAGGTCACCCAGCTGGCCACGCAGCCGAATATGTAAGCCTCCCCCCACCCGAAACCGCCGCCCAGACCGGCCGAGAACTGGCCGCGCGTGATCACGGTGACCGCTCCGGCCACCGATATCAGGATGCCGCTCACCTTCAAGGGATTGAGGCGGTCGCGGAAAACCAGCGCCGACATGATGGCGATGAAGATCGGGTTGTTGGCGATGATGATGGCGGCGCGGCCGGCCTCGATCAGCTTGAGCCCTTTCAGGAACAGCACGTTGTAAAGGAAGACCCCGGTCATCCCCATGAGCAGAAGCGGGATGAGCTGCTTCTTTCCCGGTCGCGGCAGTCTTTTTTCCATCCGCAGCGTGACTGCCACCAGGCAGATCGACGCGACCAGGAAGCGCAGAAAGGCGCCCGAATAAGGACCGACCTCCATTGCCAGTCTCTTTCCGGCTATGAAGGTGCCGCCCCAGAAGGCCGCCATCATGAAGAGTTTTAGATGGGTGGTGAACATGGGAGCGTTCCCGGCGACCGGTGTCGCAGGCCCGTTTGCTTAGCACGAACCCCGCCGCCTGTCCATTTCGACGCCCCCCCGCCCGTCCCGCCCTTGCGTTGCCTCTATCCGTTGAGTATAGAATCTGGCCAGAACGTCTCATTCCACGGTCGGAGGCCGCCGCCATGCTCGACTTTCACTTGACCCCGGAGCAGCTGGAACTTCAGAAAAAGGCGCGCGAGTTCGCGCTGAAGGAACTTCTGCCCATCGCCTGGCACTACGATGCGATCGACGACACGCCCCTGCCGGCCCTGCGCAAGGCGTGGGAGGCGGGCGTCATGAACGCCGACATCCCCAAGGAGTACGGCGGCAGCGGCTGCGGCCTGATAGAAAACGTCCTGATCACCGAAGAACTCTCCGCCGCCTGCGCGGGGCTGGCCACCTCCATCTTCGACAACTCACTCGGCATGGAGCCCCTGCGGCTTTCGAACAACACCGCACTCAAGCAGAAATACTTCCGCGAGATCGCCCGCACCTTCAAGCTCATCTGCTTTGCCACCTCCGAGCCCACCATGGGCTCGGATGTCTCCGCGATCCGCTGCCTCGCGCAGCGCGACGGTGACGACTGGGTCCTCAACGGCACCAAATACTGGATCACCAACGGCGGGCTGGCCGACTACATGTCGATCTTCGCCACGGTCGACCCGGCCAAGAAGCACGACGGGATCTGCGCCTTCCTCGTTGAAAAGGACTGGGAAGGGGTTTCGATCGGACGCCGCATTCCCAAGCTCGGCCAGCGCGGGTCGAACACGGTCGGCATCCGCCTCAGGGACGTGCGGGTCCCGCGGGAAAACGTGCTGGCCCCTCCCGGCGAGGGGTTCGTGCTGGCCATGAAAACCTTCGCGCGCACCCGGCCGGCGATCGGCGCATTTGCCGTGGGAGCGGCCCGCTCGGCCATGGAATTCGCCATCGACTACGCCAGGCGCCGCCAGGCATTCGGCACCGCGATTGCCGGCTTTCAGGCCGTCCAGCACAAGATCGCGGACATGTACCAGAAGGTGGAAACTGCGCGCCTGCTGGTCTGGAAGGCCGCCTGGGAAGCCGATCAGGGGATGGACCCCACCATCGCCGCATCGGTCTCCAAGCTCTACGCCACCGAGATCGCGCTGGAGGTCGCCAACGAGGCGCTGCAGATTTTCGCCGGCTACGGCTACACCAAAATGTTCCCGATCGAAAAAATCCTGCGCGACTGCCGCCTGTTCCGCATCTACGAAGGCACCAGCGAGGTGCAGCGCCTCATCCTCTCGGGCTACGCCCTGAACGCTTACCAGCCCGTGATGCCGCCGCTCGAAGACCTCCCCATCCACCTCGACCGGGACCCCGTCAACCGCGAGCCGGGAGCAATCGCCTGGCGCTGCCGCGTCTGCGGCCACGTGCACTACGGCGACGAGCCGCCGGAGGAGTGCCCGTATTGCTTTTTCCCGAAATCGGCCTTCAAGGAAGTCTGAAGCGCCCCCCGGAACGGGACGGATCGTAGTCCAGCGCTTCATGAATACGGCAGCGCATGAAACCTCCTGTCAAATCCCTCCCGACCTCCCTTTACGAAAGGGAGGGGAAGGTTTCCTCCCTCCATTAAAAGGGGGTGGGGGGGATTTTACGTGACCATATTTATGAAACGCGGTACTTGGGCTTCGGACCGCGGATTCCCCCCCTGATCCAGTGCACCGGCCGTAAACTTTTTGGCGAGGAATGCGTCTAATCCGCTCAGGAGCCGGTGAAAAAGGGCTCCGGACCTGTTGCCACAAAGGCGGATGGAATGAAAAGGTCGATCGCAGCCTTCATCGTTTTGTTGACGCTGCTTCTCGCCGTTCCCTGGGTAAGTTATGCCGGGCATGGTCGTCATGGCGGAACGCGGGTGGTAATCGGAGGCAATTTCTGGTTCGGCCCGCCGCCCTTCTGGGGCCCGCGATTTTACTACGGCGGACCGGTGTGCTGCGCACCGCCGCCGGTATGGGTGGCACCCACCGCCGGATACGTGGATAGGGACCGGGAGGAATCGGAATTCTGGTACTACTGCGAAGATCCGCGCGGGTACTTTCCGTATATCCGGTCCTGTCCCGGGGGGTGGATGAAGGTGGTGCCGCAAACCGTGCCTTCCGATCGCTAACGAGCACAGAAGCGGGGTGAAGGGTATGAAACGGACCCTTTGGAGAGCGGCGGCTTTGATGGCGGTCGTGGTCACCGGGTGCGCAACGATCCCTCCCGGTCCGAGTGTCATGGTGATGCCCGGCCAGGGCAAGCATTTCGAGGCGTTTCAGGTCGATGACTCCACCTGCCGGCAATGGGCCCAAACCCAGGCCGGCTGGCAGGCCAACGAAACCGTCAATCAGAACCTCGCCGGCGGAGCGCTCGCGGGGGGCCTTCTGGGCGCTGCGGCCGGGGCTCTGATCGGAGCTGCGTCCGGCGATGCCGGCCCGGGGGCCGCCATCGGCGCCGGAGCGGGCCTTCTGGCGGGGACGCTCATGGCTCACAACCCGGCATACGGATCGGGATGGGAAGTCCAGCGGCGCTATGACAACGCCTATCAGCAATGCATGTACGCCAAGGGCAACCAGGTCCCGGGGGCCGGACCGATATCCGCCCGCAGCCGCTATGTTCCGCCTCCGCCCCCTCCCCGGCGCTACCCGTCCGCTGCGCCCATCCCGTCTCCCCTGCCGCCGCCCCCGGCCGCCTACTACCCGCCGCCGCCCCCGCGTTGGTATTAGGGGCCGGCATCAGCCACATGAGCAACCGCTGAAGCTTCAGCAGCCTTC
>Ga0114938_1001396_pt1 | contig 16496 bp, 14 predicted proteins | sample AshMeaBigSpring_FD_88675 | JGI IMG/M metagenome (GOLD analysis project Ga0114938, IMG submission 88675) | Groundwater microbial communities from Big Spring, Nevada to study Microbial Dark Matter (Phase II) - Ash Meadows Big Spring | ecosystem: Environmental > Aquatic > Deep subsurface >...
CAAGACCTCAGCCTGGTCGAACAGCTTCAGAAGCAGCTGCGCAGCCGGTATACGTTCGAAGACATCGTCGGCCGCAGCCCCGCCATGATGCGCCTGTTCGAGATGCTTCCCCAGATCGCGGCCAGCCGCAGCAATGTTCTGATCGAAGGCCCCAGCGGAACCGGCAAGGAGCTGTTTGCGCGCGCGATCCACAACCTCTCGCCGCGCCGTAAAAAACCGTTTGTCGCGGTAAACTGCGCCGCCTTGCCGGACACGCTGCTGGAAAGCGAGCTTTTCGGCTACAAGGCCGGTGCGTTTACCGACGCCCGGCGCGACAAGGCCGGCCGCTTCGCCCTGGCCGAAGGGGGCACGATCTTTCTGGACGAGATCGGAGACGTATCCGCCGCCCTGCAGGTCCGGCTCCTGCGGGTGCTTCAGGAACGGGTGGTGGAACCGCTGGGATCGGTCAAAACGATTCCGGTGGATGTCCGCGTGGTGGCCGCGACCAACAAAGACCTCGCCAAACTCGTGCGCAGCGGAAAATTCCGCGACGATCTTTACTACCGCATCCGCGTCGTTCACATGCAGCTGCCGAGCCTGAAGCAGCGCCGGGAGGACATTCCACTGCTGATCGATCACATCGTGGCCAAGTTCAACCGCCTTCAAAACAAGGACATTGCCGGAATCTCGGTGGAAGCCATGGCCCGCCTCATGGAACACGACTTTCCGGGCAATGTCCGCGAGCTGGAGAACATCGTCGAGCAGGCGTTCGTGCTGTGCCGCGGCGGCATCGTCGAGCTGCACCACCTGCCGCCCGAACTGCGGCCGGCGGCGGCCGGTCCGTCGGAAGCCATCAGCCCCATGAGCCTTCAGGCCATGGAAGCCCTGATGATCACCGAAGTCCTCCGGCGCCACCAGGGCAACCGGCGCAGGGCGGCCGCTGATTTGGGCATCGATGCCAGCACCCTGTACCGAAAGATAAAGAGCCTCCGGATCGACGTGCCGGAAACCGACGGCCGCACCCACCGCAAATAGTCTTTATGAACCCGTAAAAAGCAATTTATGGCGCGCGGCGCCATCCCGCTCGGCAACGAAATCGACAAGCTTTCTTCCCTCGGCCTCCCCCTTTGGCAAAGGGGGCGGGGGGATTTTAAGATCGACTTCTTTGGAAGTCATCAGTCTTGCGCTTTGCAACAGTAAGCCGGCGCCGCGGCCTCCGTTCCGGCCCCCATCATCTTGCCCGCCGTTCTAATACTCCGAAATCACATTAGAACCACCTTTTAACGCGACCTTCAGGCGGCGTGGCATATCCTTTGCGAAAGCGAAAGGCGGACAGCCGCAGTCAAAGGAAGAGCCTTGTATTTTCTTGAAGCAGCAGGAGGCGCCATGATCACCACTAATTTTTTCGCCGATCGAGTCAATAGGCTGCCAGAGGTTGTCCCATCGAAGGAAAGACGCCAAATTCCCAGACACGCGCACCGGCTGCCGTTGACCCTTTCCGTGTTCAACCGGGCCCAGATCTTTGAAGGCTGCATGATCAACTACAGCCCGGACGGCGTTTGCGCGGAAATCTGCCACCACATCCGGCCGGGAACGAGCGTTCATTTTCGCCTCGATGAACGCCTGATGGCTGCGCCAGAAAGTGCCACTTGCCATTGCTTCCGAACCACCGCGCTCGGTGAGGTGAAATGGTGCCAGGCGTCAGGTCAGGGTCCACCGCAGCGGTATCTCATCGGCATCCGGTACTATTCGTATTATTGAGCTCTGTCGTTGAACTTCATAAAGGAGGATCGCACATGGCGGAAGTCAAACAACCCACGGAATCCAAGGCTCCCAAATTAGCCGATCCGGAAGCGGCCTCGATCGACGCGGCCACCCAGCAGATGATCCGGCGGGCGCATGAGCTCGGGATCGAAACGGCCTTTGATCGTGCCGTAACCCTCAAGCCCTGCAACATCGGCAACCAGGGCACCTGCTGCAAGAACTGCGGCATGGGTCCCTGCCGCCTGCCGCTGACGAAGTCCGGGACCGAAGGCGATGACGGGCGCAAGGGAATCTGCGGCGCGACCCCGAACACCATCGCGGCCCGGAACTTCATCCGCATGATCGCCGGCGGCGCCGCGGCGCATTCCGACCACGGCCGCGCGGTGGCCGAGGTCTTCCGTTCGGCCGCCCGCAAGGAAACCGACGCCTACCGGATCCGCGACGCGCGCAAGCTGCTGGCCGTCGCCGAATGGCTGGGGGTGGACACGACGGTAGAGGTCGACGGCCAAGTCATGGCGCGTGACGTGGATGAGATCGCCGTGGAGGTTTCCGAGAAGGCCCTGAACGAGTGGGGCAAGTCCGAGGGCGAAGTCCTGTTCGCCAAGCGGGCGCCCAAGCCCCGCTACGAGCTATGGAAGAAAATGGGGGTCGTGCCGCGCAACATCGACCGCGAGATCGTCGAAATCATGCACCGCACGCACATCGGCGTGGATCAGGACTACCGCAACCTGATGAAACAGGGTACGCGGGCCGCCATCGCCGACGGCTGGGGAGGGTCCATGCTGGCGACCGAGCTGCAGGATATCCTGTTCGGCACACCCACACCCCTGACCTCGGAAGCGAACCTGGGCGTGCTGAAAGCGGACATGGTCAACATCGTCATCCACGGCCACGAGCCGGTGCTCTCGGAGATGATCGTCGCCGCCACGAACACCAAGGAGATGCAGGACTACGCCCGCTCCAAGGGGGCCAAGGGGATCCAGCTTTCCGGGATCTGCTGCACGGCCAACGAAATTCTGCAGCGGCACGGGGTACCGCTGTGCGGGACTTTTCTGCAGCAGGAGCTGGCGATCATCACCGGCGCCTGCGACGCCATGGTGGTCGACATCCAGTGCATCTTCCAGAACCTGGCCAACGTGGCCAAGTGCTTCCACACCAAGCTGATCACCACCCATCCGATCGCCCGGATGGAGCAGGACAACGTCATCCACATCGAGTTCGACGAACACTACGCCATCGACGACGCCAAGCAGATCGTCAAGCTGGCGATCGACAACTTTCAAAACCGCAAGGCCGAGGTCATGATTCCGCGCCACAAGGCGCCGATGGTGGCGGGGTTCGGCGTGGAGTCCATCGAATACCATCTCGGCGGAAGCTTCCGCGGGTCCTACCACCCGCTGAACGACAACATCATCAACGGGCGCATCCGAGGCATCGGCGGGGTCGTGGGCTGCAACAACGTGCGGACGCGGCACAACGACGGCCACATCCAGGTGGTGAAGGAGCTGATCAAGAACGATGTGATCGTCCTGACCACGGGCTGCAACGGCATCGCCTGCGCCATGGAGGGGCTGCTGACGCCCGAATCGGCCAAGGTGTTCTGCGGCCCGGGGCTGGCCGAGGTCTGCGAGACCGTGGGGATCCCGCCCGTGCTGCACATGGGGTCCTGCGTGGACAACAGCCGCATCCTGCTGGCGGCGGTCGAGGTGGTCAAGGCCGGCGGCCTGGGCCAGGACATCAGCGATCTGCCGGCGGCGGGCAGCGCGCCGGAGTGGATGAGCGAGAAGGCCATCAGCATCGGCCACTACTTCGTCGCCTCGGGGGTCTATACGGTATTCGGCGTGACGCTGCCGGTGTCCGGCGCGCCGGTCTTTCAGAAGTATCTCTTCGAGGAGTTCGAGAAGCTTTACGGAGGCATGTGGGACCTGGAGGTCGATCCGGTGCTGCACGCCCGGAAAATGATCGCCCACATCGATAAAAAGCGCAAGGCACTCGGGATCGACCGGGCCCGGGCGCGGATCATGATGGATATGGCGTCGCGGCGGGCGCTGGAGACCGCCTGAGGCCTTCAGCCCATATGGCTGCGCCCTGGGGATTGTATTTTGAAGCGTAGAGCCCTATTCGGTCAAGGAGGGATCGCACGATGGCGAAATCCAAGGCGCAGGCGCAGGAAACCGTGACCGTAAAAAAGACCGTTAAGTGTCCGTATTGCCACAAGAACACCTCGGTCGTTCCGGCGGATGACTACCGCCCGATTTTTGCGGATTGCACGGTTTGCGGAAAACGGTTCATCGCACAGCGCATCCGTGAAGGTATCGAAGCATTAAAAATCGAATCCGCATCGGTTCTTGAAAACCCGGACCGCCGGGAGATCGAATTGAGCCAGGGGGATGAGGAATAACCAACGATTCAGCGCCGCCGCCCGCGGACCATAGAAATTCTTCAGAACGCTGCAGTGGCGGGCGGGATTCGAAGACAGACCGATCGCACCCGGACCTGAGCAGGTCGCCTGCCTCATCCAAAAACAAAGCACTCGGAGAGGAGGTTCGCAAAATGCCCATTCGAAGATGCTGTTTTGGTTTAGGGGTGATTCTGGCGATTGCGCTTCTGAGCGGGGTTCTGCAGGGCAGGACCCCGCCGCCGGTCGAGGAGAGCACCTGTTTTTATCTGCGCAGCCTGCATTTCACGGCCAAGGGCATGGAGCACTGGTACAGCAAGAAGAACGGAGGGCTGGAAGTCCTGAGCGGTGTTCCCTACGAGCAGCTGGACTGCAAGGGTTGCCACGCCGCGGGTTGCGACCGCTGCCACAAGTCCGAGAAGAAGCAGACGGACTGCAAGGTCCAATCCTATTCGATCACCGCGGCCAAGAACCAGAGCATGTGCCTTGAATGCCATGGCCGCCAGAAGGCGATGATCTCCATCGATCATAAGGCCGGGCAGGACGATGTGCATCTGGCGAAGGGCATGGAATGCGCCGACTGCCATTCGCAGAAGGAAATGCATGGGGACGGGACGGAATACCTGTCCCATAAGCAACCCGGCGCCATGGACACCCAGTGCGAAAATTGCCACGACGACCTCAAACCGACCGATGCCCACGAGGTGCACAAGGACCGGCTGGATTGCAAGGCGTGCCATGTGCGCCATGTGGTGAGCTGCACCAACTGCCATTTCGACACCTATCTGGAGAAGGGTGTTCGCAAGGCGCTGCCGGTCTCCGGCTGGGTGTTCCTGATGAACTTCAACAACAAGGTGACCTCGGCCAGTATGCAGACCTTTGTCGTCAAGGGCGACAAGACCTTTCTCATGTTCGCCCCGCACATGAGCCATTCCGTCGTCAAGGAGGGCCGCACCTGCGATGCCTGCCACGGCACGGAAACCGCGCGGGCGGCGCAGGCGGGTGCGGTGAAATTGACCTGGCTGCAGGATGGCAAGCTCCATAACCTGAAAGGGGTGATCCCGGTGGTCGATGAGACGGACTACCAGTGCGTCTACCAGAATTTCAAGGACGACCAATGGACGCCCATTGCAAAGCCGGCCTCCCCGGTGCGGCAGTACGCAGCCTTCGGCAAGCCGTTGACCCGCGAACAGTTGGATCGGCTGGTCAAGAAGCAGGAGGTCCCGGTCCCGGAAATCCGTCCTCAAACAAAGAAATGAAGCAACCCTGGTTCGAGAGGAGCCGAAGAAGCGTTGAGCATTCTCGAAGACCTGCTGCGCGGACTCGATTTTTCGACCCCGACGAGGGAAGTCCGCTTGGGCGTTTTTCACACCGCGGTGGTCACGCGCCGATGCGGGCTGGCTGCCAGCATGCCGCGGGATGCGTTGCGGCAAGCTGCGCCGCTGGTGCGCGAGCCCGGTTTCCTGACCGACCGGCCGACGGAAGAATTGGCCCGGTTGGCTGGCTCGGACAGCCTCCTCGAAGCGGCGGTGGGGATGGCGACGATCAATTCCCTGCTGGAGGTGGACCCGGATGCGTGCGCGGAGCGGAACGCCGCCGAACTGATCCTCCAAAAGGGGGAGGGCCGGAACGTGGCGGTAGTCGGGCATTTCCCGTTCCTTCCGCGGGTGCGTGAAAAGGCGCAGCAGCTTTGGGTCATCGAGAAAAACCCGCAAGCAGGGGATTTCCCGGAGGCGGCTGCCGAGGCGCTCATCCCCCAGGCCGACGTGGTGGGCATTACCGGCACGGCGCTGACGAACCACACCCTGGAGCATTTGCTGGCCTTGTGCAACCCTCGCGCCTATGTGGTGCTATTGGGCGATACGGCGCCCCTCTCGTCCGTACTTTTTGAATACGGGGTGGATGCCGTCTGCGGCACCGTCGTAGTCGACACCGAACAGGCCCTGCGGTGTGTCAGCCAGGGGGCCACATTCAGGCAGATCAAGGGGACCCAACGGCTATGTCTGCAAAAACAGTTATAACCACCGGTTCAAAATCACCCGCAAACTTGATGGAAGGAGTCATCTATGGATGAAAATGTGATTCGTTTAGGGGGCAAAAAGCAGACGACCTTTATGGAGCAGGTCAGGCAGATTCTGCCGGAAGGCGGCAACCTGAATCTTTGCCTCACCTGCGGAGCCTGCTCGTCAGGCTGTCCCGCCACGGGGCTCGAGGGCATGGACCCGCGGAAGTTTCTGCGGATGGCCGCGCTCGGGATGGACGAGGAAATATTGAGCACCAACTGGGTGTGGATGTGCACCCAGTGCCAGCGCTGCATCTACGTCTGCCCCATGAAAATCGACATCCCGCGGTTGGTTTACAACGCGCGGGCGAGCTGGCCCCGGGAAAAGCGGCCCAAGGGCATCTTGGGATCCTGCGACATGGCGCTGCGCAACGCGAGCTGCAGCGCCATGGGCGCCTCGCCGGAGGATTTTGAATTTGTGGTGGGGGATGTGCTCGAAGAGTATCGCGAGGCCCAGCCGGAATTCGCGGAGATGCAGGCGCCCATCGACAAGGTCGGCGCCGAATTCTTCCTGAATCAGAATTCAAGGGAGCCGGTTACGGAGCCGGATGAGATGGTGCCGCTGTGGAAAATCCTGCACCTGGCCGGCGCCGACTGGACCTACGGTTCGAAGGGCTGGGGCGGGGAGAACTACTGCATGTTCCTCGGCGACAACGAGGCCTGGAAGCATATCACCGCGACGGCCGCCATGCAGGCGGACGAGCTGGGGTGCAAGGTCTTTCTCAACACCGAGTGAGGGCACGTGACCTTCTCAGTCCTGGAAGGACTGAAAAAGTTCAACATCGAGCACAAGTTCGTGGTCAAAAACATCTATGAATACTACGCCAAGTGGATCCGCGAAGGCCGGCTCAAGGTCAGCTCGGACTGGAACAAGGACCTGAAGATCAAGTTCACAGTGCAGGACCCCTGCCAGATCGTGAGGAAGGCTTACGGCGACCCGATCGCCGAGGACCTGCGCTTCGTGGTCAAGTCGGTGGTGGGCGAAGAGAACTTCATCGACATGCAGCCGAACCGCTCCAACAACTACTGCTGCGGCGGGGGTGGCGGGTTCCTGCAGTCCGGCTTCAAGGAGCAGCGCCTGGCCTTCGGCAAGCTGAAGGACGAACAGATCCAGGCCACCGAGGCGCCTTACTGCATCGCCGGCTGCCACAATTGCCACGCCCAAATCCATGAATTGAGCGAGCATTACGGCGGCGGATATCACGTGGTGCACTTGTGGACCATGATCTGCCTGTCGCTCGGCATTCTCGGCCCCAACGAACGGGCCTACCTGGGCGAAGACTTGATGGAGGTCAATGTATTTCACCCGGAGTCAGGCAAGTAGAAAAAACGGCCGGAGAACCCATGCGATGATTCTCCGGCCGTTTTTTTTTGACAATTTTATTGACAACAATCGCTCTTTTTCCGATTATGATAATACCCACATGTTGTCTTATGCCTCAAACTTACATCCATTGACCCAAAAAAATTTTTAAGTCAGTTGTATCGACCGTTAGGTCAATCTTTCGCCAAGACTTCTCCACCGTAAGATACCCGCGATTGTAAGGGTGGTCCTCAACGGGGTGTCGCCATGGAACGGTCAGCCAAAATCGAGTTTTTCTACAATTCGTTTCGTGAAATCAGTCGGTTGTTTCACAGCAGCGCCAGCCCGCAGGAGGTTTTGGATGTGGTCGCCTGGAAAGCGGTGCAAGCGGTCGATGCGAAGGGAGCTGTTTTGCGCCTGGTGAACGAAACCACCCAGGAGCTAGAGCTGGTTGCCTCCTATGGATTGAGCCAAACATATCTCGACAAGGGGCCGGTTTACAGTTCCAAGGCAGGACATAATCTCGACCATGAGAAACGCATCATCGTCATCGAAGACATGGCCGCAGACCCGCGCGTCCAATACCCGAAAGAGGCCGAGCGGGAAGGCGTCCGAATGCTGGTGGATGTTCCGCTCCTTTTCAGGGAAAATATCGCGGGTCGGTTGAGAATCTTCCTTGAGCGGGCGAGACCGTTTGGCGATGATGAGAAAGACTTTCTGGAATCCGTAGCCCAACTATGCGCCTGCAGTATCGAAAAGGCTCGGCTCGTGGAAGCGCAAAAATCCAAGTATGACCTGCTATCGCTGCACACCGAGAAGTTGTCGGCCCTGGGGCGCATGGCTGCCGGAATCGCTCACGAAATCAACAATCCCTTGGCAGGGATCCTGCTATACAGTTCTAACCTTTACAAGAAGGTTCCTGAGGAAGGACCTTTGAAAGAGGGCCTGGGCATCATCATGCGCGAGACGCAGCGCTGCAAATTGATCATCAAAGAGCTCTTGGAGTTCGCCCGCGACCAAGAGCCGCATATAGCTCCGGCCAGCATCACAGCCATCCTTCAAAAATCTCTCACCATCCTGGAAAATGAATTTCTCTTGAGACATATCCAGATCGAAAAGGATTTTGCTGTCGACCTCCTTGACATCTGCGTCGATGCCAACCAGCTCGAGCAGGTTTTTGTCAACCTGCTGCTCAACGCCTCCCAGGCCATCGGCGACAAGGGTAGGATCACTCTCCGAACCCGCATGGATCCTGCACGCGCAGAAATCATCGTCGACGTCATCGACACCGGCTGCGGGATACCGCAGGAACACCTGGGGCGCATTTTCGAGCCTTTCTTTTCAACCAAGAAAAACGGTTCCGGACTCGGCTTGGCGGTCAGCTTCGGCATCATCCAAAACCACCAGGGCCGCCTGGAGGTCACCAGCACGCCCCGTCAAGGTTCGCAGTTCAAGGTCATCCTGCCCGCAAACCCGAAAGCTCTAATTTCGTGATCCCATGCCTTCAACGTCTGCCAGGATTTTGATTATCGACGATGAAAGCGTGATCTGCGACGGATGCAAACTGGCGCTTCGCGACCACGGGTATGCCGTAGATGCGGTCCGCGACGGCCGCAGCGGACTAGAATGGCTCATGCGCAACCCCTGCGAACTGGTCCTGCTGGACATGAAGCTGCCGGACACCGACGGGATGCAACTGCTGGAAATTATCCGGCGGGAAAAGTCCGGAGTCAGCGTCGTGGTGATGACTGGCTACTCCTCGGTTTCGGATGCCGTCCGTGCCATGAAGCTGGGTGCATTCGATTATCTCTCCAAGCCATTCTCGGATGAAGAACTTGTGCTGACGGTCGCGAAGGCCGTTACGACCCAACGGCTGGCTGAAGAAAACCTGGCTTTGCGGAGGCAGCTTTTCGCCAAGTTCGACTTCAGCAACATCGTTGGAGAAGACCCCAAGATGCTTCACATTTTCGAGGAAATCCGAAAAGCCGCGCCCACCGAGACCACGATCCTGCTGGAAGGCGAAAGCGGCACCGGCAAGGAGCTTTTCGCCAAGGCGATTCACGCCCACAGCCACCGGGACCACAAACAGTTCATTGTGGCCGACTGCAGCACCTTTGCCCCATCGCTCCTCGAAAGTGAACTTTTTGGACATATAAGGGGGGCCTTCACTGGAGCGACACATGATAAGTCCGGTATCTTCGAGGTCGCTGACGGCGGGACGCTTTTTCTGGATGAAGTGGCCAATCTGACATTGGACGTGCAAGGCAAGCTGCTGCGAGTGATGGAAACTCAGGAGTACCGGCCAGTTGGAGCGAGCCTCCCGCGCAAGACCGATATCCGCATCATCGCCGCCAGCAACCAAAACCTAAAATCGCTGGTCGAGCAAGGAAAGTTTCGCGACGACTTATTCTACCGGCTGAGTGTTTTACCTATCTACATTCCTCCGCTCCGCGAACGACGGCCGGACATTCCCAAACTGGCCTATCATTTTCTACGGATCTTCTGCCGGGAGATGGGCCGGCGCGTTCAGGGCTTCAGCGACGACGCGCTGCAAATCCTGATCAACCACGATTGGCCGGGAAACGTGCGGCAGCTCAAAAACGTGGTGGAGCGTCTGGTTATCATGGCGGAGAAGACTGTCCTTGATTACCATCAATTGGCGTACAACCTATACGATGATCGCGTCCCCAAACCTGCCAGTGTGCCTACGAACCTGAAAGAGTTGCGGTCGATAAAAAAGAGAATCGTCGAGGAACAATACGGCCGGATCGAAAGGGCCTTTCTCCTGAAGGCCCTTACGGCTGTCGGTGGAAACATCAGCCAGGCGGCCAAGCTTGTCGGCATGCAGCGGCCCAATTTTTCTGCCATGCTGAAGCGTCATGGCATCCTGCCCCGTCGCAAGGCCCCCGGCAGCAAGATACATGAACCTTGACAACTTGCCTTTCAGCTTCTTAGCCCCACCACGCTAAATCGCGCCAATATTCGACTAAAGGCAATTCGACATTTCCGTTCTCGTATATCCGTCCATACGGAATCTTTCCGCGGCCCAGCCGAAGGCGAGCCCTTAATCCCTATTAACATATTGATAATACGATAATATAAATTTTACCCGGTGGCCCGTGCGCCAAAGCAAAGCCGCCGTATAGGCTTCAATACGTCGATAACAAACTAGATTCATTAATTAAAAAGCCGCTTGCGGTTCGAGCCCGTATGGAGTCGGATATACCGGTTGGCCAGAGCGCCACCCGGGACAAGCTCAAAAATTATAACATACTGAAAAATTAAATAAATAATATGTTTATGTTTATCGTAAAGTTATCATTTTTGGTACAACCTTTGCGTAAGCAGTTTTCTAAAAAAGCAATTCCCGGAAAAACCGGGAATCAGATGTCCAATCAAATGATCGACGCAACAGGAGGTGTAACCATGATGAGCTTTTTCACAACCAGCACTGCAAATATAGAGCCGCCCCCTCATATTCTGGTGATGGAAGATGATCGCAGCATAGCCATGGGACTGGAGATGATTTTGAGCGAGGAGGGCTATGATGTCAACCTGGCCAACACCGGCGAACTGGCCCTGGAGGCCTTCAAACAAAAGCGCTTTGACCTGTTGGTGGCGGACCTCCGGCTGCCGGGCATCGACGGCATGGAGGTAATCAAACAGGTCAAAAAGGATACACCTGAAACCGAGGTCATCGTGATTACGGGATACGGCACCACCTCCAAGGCCGTGGAGGCCATTAAACTCGGAGTGCACGACTTCCTGCCGAAGCCGTTTACCGAGGACCAGATCAAAACGGCCATCGGCGAGGCGTTGAAAGTTCACGCCAAAACGTCTGCGGAGACCGTTGTCCCAAAACCTGAAACAGAAGAAGAAAAACTCATCCAAAAGCGCGAAGTGCTCGCGGTATTGGGCCGCACTGCCGAGGACGCGCATTTCTGGATCGATTTGATGGAACATGGGTCGCTGGCCCTCGCGGATTATCACCTCTCGAGCGAGGCCAAGGCCGCCATCGCTTCCGGTGATTTGAAATGGATTAATGAAAATGTTGGAGAGCTTACCCAGAAGCAGCTGATGTTCATTTACAAACGTCTCGAGCGGGAGGCCTGGTAATTCGAATGGAAATGGCGCCATTTAAATCTGGGCGGCCTCTGCCGCGGAGAAGCGCCTTATGACTTCTCCCACCAGGTTCGAAAATTACTTTTTCGTTTTCAGAGATATCATTCGATCCATGCACTCGAGCACCAACCTCAAGGAGGTGCTTGATGTCGTCGTGACTAAATCGGCCGCCGTTTTGAATGCCAAGGGTTCGCTGCTTCGAATTCTAAACAAAAAAACCAACCAGTTCGAAGTTCGAGCCGCCTGTGGACTGGGTGAACGCTACTTATCCAAAGGCCCGGTCACGACTGAAAAGCTGGTGGCCGATCCGTCCGAATTCCATAAAGTCAAGATCATCAACGACATCTGGCATGCTCCACGGATTGAATATCCGCAGCAGGCGTGGGACGAAGGCATCCGCATGATCGTCGACGTGCCCTTGTCGATCAAGGATCAGATGATCGGCCTGATTCGTATTTACCTCGCTCAGGCGCGGGAGTTTTCTAGAGACGAGTTGGATTTCATCATCACGGTGGCTGAGCAATGTGCCTGCATCATCGAACGGGTGCAGCTAATGGAAAACCAGCAGGCCCAGTTCTCACACTTGGCGACCCAGATGGAAAAATTATCCTCATTGGGCCGCATGGCCGCTGGAGTCGCCCATGAAATCAACAACCCGCTAACCGGGGTCTTGCTCTACAGTTCGAATATGAGAAAAAAGGTCCCTCCGGGCGGGTATTTGGAAGAGAGCCTAAATATCATTATCAGGGAAACCCAGCGCTGCAAGAAGATTATCCAGGGGCTGCTCGAATTCGCGCGCGACGGACAGCCGCAGAAGGTCCTATCCAATATCAACGACGTCATCGAGAATGCCTTGAGCATCGTCAGCAACCAGTTTCGTCTGCGTTTTGTGCAGGTCGAAAAAAATTTGACCGAAGACATGGAGAAGACGCTGCTGGATATCAGTCAAATCGAACAGGTTTTTGTAAACCTCCTCCTCAACTCACTGCATGCCGTCAATGAAAACGGTCGGGTCACCGTCCACAGCGTCGTGAACCGTGCTCAAAACCGAGTTGAGGTCGAAGTGGCCGACAACGGATGCGGCATTTCCCCGGAGGCCATCGAAAAAATTTTCGATCCATTTTACTCTACCCGGACGGACGGAGTCGGACTTGGGCTGTCGGTCAGCTACGGCATCATCCAGAATCATCAGGGGGACATCCAGGTTTTCAGTGAACCGGGCTGCTATACGCGATTTAAAATTGCGCTTCCCATCCTACTTTGAAAAAGCCGAAAGAGTAGGGGGTTATGAAACCGATACGTGTTCTGGTCATCGACGATGAAGGCGTCATCTGCGACGCCTGCCGGATGGTGCTGTCGGAAAAAGGCTACGGAGTCGATCATTGTCTGACCGGTACGGCCGGGTTGTTGGCCGTAGAAAGCGGCGCGTATGATGTGGTTCTGCTGGATATGAAGCTGCCGGATATAGACGGCTCCGAGGTCCTGAAGGCGGTTCGCAATAAAACCTCCGCGCCATGCGTCATTGTCATGACGGGTTATTCCACTATGTCCAATGCCATTAACGCTATGAAATTGGGTGCGGCCGATTATCTACCCAAGCCGTTTACTGATGATGAACTGCTTGCGGCGATTGAGAAAACGTGTGCACATCGATGATCGCCGGGACCGTGGCCGTCCGGCAGCGGCATGGATGGCGCCATTCTGGGACGTGAAGCCGCAGAAAGGGGTATTATGGAAAAAATAAAAACGAGCACGGCCCTGCAGGGCGCCGTAATGGTCGTCGGAGGGGGAATTGCCGGCATGCAGGCGGCTCTGGACCTTGCCAATTCAGGCTATTATGTCTACCTAGTGGAGAAATCGGCGGCGATCGGCGGGGCGATGGCCCAGCTGGACAAAACCTTTCCCACCAATGACTGTTCGATGTGAATCATCTCTCCCAAACTGGTCGAGGTCGGCCGGCATATCAACATTGAGTTGCTGACGCTATCGGAGGTGACGGCGATTGCCGGGGAGGAGGGCGATTTTACCGTCACTGTTCTGCAAAAACCGCGCTACGTGGATGTCGAAAAATGCATCGCCTGCGGTGTCTGCGCCGAGAAGTGCCCCAAAAAGGTTTACGATGCCTACAACGCGGGACTGAGCCAGCGCCGCGCCATTTATGTGCCTTACTCGCAGGCGGTGCCGCTGAAATACGCCATCGACGCCGAGCACTGCCTGTATCTTCAGAAAGGCAAGTGCCGAGCGTGCGAAAAATTCTGTCCGTCCGGCGCCATCCGCTTCGACGATAGTGAACGGCGCTTCGATCTACAGGTGGGATCCCTCATTCTGGCACCGGGATTCCAAGCGTTTGACCCAACCGTCCTCGACAACTATGCCTATGCGGCCTCGCCGGATGTACTGACCTCCCTGGAATTTGAACGTGTCCTTTCGGCCACGGGGCCCTATTCCGGTGATCTACTTTGCCCTTCCAGCCTGCGCGACAAACAGTCGGTAAAAAAACACCCCAGGAAAATCGCCTGGCTACAGTGCGTGGGCTCTCGGGACGTCAACCGCTGTCGCAACGGCTACTGTTCTTCGGTCTGCTGCATGTATGCCATCAAGCAGGCGGTGATGGCCAAAGATCATGCGGACGCGAACTTGGATTGCGCGATTTTTAACATGGACATTCGCACTCATGGCAAAGATTTTGACCGTTATTACGAGAATGCCCAAAAAAATGGCGTGCGCTTTGTGAATGCGCGGATCCATAGCGTCGACCCGTTGCCGGGAAATGCAGGCCTTTTGCTTCGGCATATGGACGATGACGGCCGTCCGCGGGAGGAGACTTTTGACATGGTGGTTCTTTCCATCGGACTCGAAATCGGTCCGGAGGCTGTCAAGCTTGCCAACACGGTCGGGATTGAGCTTGACAACTACCATTTCATCCGGTCGAGCAGCTTCCGGCCGGTGGCGACGTCCCGGTCTGGAATCTATGCCTGCGGAGTCTTTACAGGACCGAAAGATATTCCCCAATCGGTGATGGAAGCTAGCGCAGCGGCCTGCGCGGCCACCGAAGCCATTGCCGGCGCCCGCAACACCCGAACGCAGGCGGTCACCATCCCGGCGCAGCGTGACATCCGCCGGGAGAGACCGCGCATCGGAGTGTTCGTATGCAAATGTGGCATCAACATCAGCGGTGTCGTAAACGTGCCGGAAGTGGCTAAGTATGCCAGGGCTCTGCCGGGCGTCGTGTACGTGGAGGAAAACCTTTTTACTTGTTCGCAGGACACCCAGGATAAAATGACCGAGGTCATTCGCGAAAAGGCCCTAAACCGGGTGGTCGTGGCTGCCTGCACCCCTCGAACGCACGAGGCGCTGTTCCAGGAAACACTGATCAACGCCGGCTTGAACAAATACTTAGTGGAAATGGCCAACATCCGCAACCAGGATTCGTGGGTGCATGCCAATGCACCCGACGCTGCCACCCTAAAGGCCAAGGACTTGGTGCGTATGGCTGTGGCCAAGGCCGCGCTTTCCAGTCCGCTGCAGGAGACGAGCCTATCGGTAAGTCGATCCGCGCTGGTCGTAGGCGCCGGCGTAGCCGGTATGACCGCCGCTCTTGCGCTCGCCCGGCAGGGCTATCCGGTTCATCTGGTGGAACGATCCGAAAAGATGGGCGGCAACGCACGCTATTTAAACAGAACCTACCGCGATGAAGACATCGCCGCTTTTTTGGAGGATTTGATCCGGCAGGTCGAAACTGAGCCGCACCTCATCGTACACCGGAACACGACCATCAGCGCGGTGGAGGGCTTCATCGGTAATTTTAAAACCATTCTTGCTCACGGCGCTACGCAGGAAACGGTGGAGCACGGCGTCGCCATCCTGGCCACCGGCGGCAAAGAGTATAAACCGTTGGAATATCTTTACGGCAAGCACCCGGCCGTCTTCACCCACTTGGAAATGGATGAACTGCTCCGGCATGACGACGTGCGCCTGAAGAGTGCCGAAAACGTGGTTTTCATTCAGTGCGTGGGCTCTCGAAACGCAGAGCGTACTTACTGTTCGAAGGTCTGCTGCACCCATTCTATCCGCAGCGCTCTCGAACTCAAAAATCACAACCCGGGCGTGAAGGTCTATATCCTTTACCGCGACATCCGAACGTACGGTGAAAGAGAAGACCTTTACCGGGAAGCCAGGCGGCGGGGGGTGCTTTTTTTCCGATATGACCCGGGTCAAAAGCCGGAGGTTCAAGCGAAAGACAAAGGGGTGGATGTGCAGTTCAGAGACCCCATCATCGGCCGGCATCTGGTCGTTCATGCCGACCTGCTTATTCTGGCCTCGGCCATTGTGCCGCAGGACATTCACAGCCTCGTGCAGCGCTTCAAGGTAGCTGTCGATAACGATGGCTGGCTGCTGGAAGCCCATCAGAAGCTCCGGCCGGTTGAGTTTGCCACCGAGGGGGTCTTTTTGTGCGGGATGGGGCACTATCCGAAGCCGATTGAGGAGAGCATCGCTCAGGCCCAAGCGGCCGCGGCCAAGGCTCTAACGGTGTTGGCCCGGGAACAAATTATGGTCGGCGGAATTGTTGCACGGATCGAACCCGATCGGTGTTCCGGGTGCTTGGGATGCCTCCATGTCTGCCCGTATGGGGCTATCACATTCAATACGGAAAGAGCCGTCGCGGAGGTCAATCAAGCCTTGTGCAAGGGGTGCGGGGCGTGTGCGGCGGCTTGTCCGTCGGAGGCCATCCTTTTGGCTGGATTCAGTAACCAGCAGATGTACGCACAGATCAAGAGTGCCATGAACGCGGCTGCCTGATGCGGACAGTTGAAAAGCGGCGCGTCATGTTTGGGCGGCTCGTGACACCATCAGCCAAGGAGTGATTG
>Ga0114938_1001397_pt1 | contig 16485 bp, 16 predicted proteins | sample AshMeaBigSpring_FD_88675 | JGI IMG/M metagenome (GOLD analysis project Ga0114938, IMG submission 88675) | Groundwater microbial communities from Big Spring, Nevada to study Microbial Dark Matter (Phase II) - Ash Meadows Big Spring | ecosystem: Environmental > Aquatic > Deep subsurface >...
GATCAAATCAACTATATGGATCGTTATCTTAAACTCTCAGAACTCGCCTCACGCATCGACAACTACACCCAAAAAGCCTATGATGGAGGGTTCGACAGGTTGAGTTTACCGAAGAAAAGTGATCGTCTCTTTAAGCATTTGCTTCTTGTGGGCGAAAGTCCAAGAAACGCGCTTACTTCTGTTTTAGATGTGAGTGAGCGCACCATCACCTCAACCCTTAAAGAGCTTCTTGAAAAAGGCTACCTTACTTCAGATACACCTAAAAGCGCCGTGAGACTACGTTTTAACACGCACTTTGCTTCGTGGTTATTTCCTGAGCTGATTCCTGAGGTGTGAGTTTTAAGAACTTAGCGCGCAATTTTATACAATTCAAAAAAACAAACCTTTTTTATAATGCTCCTCGAAAATCAATTGGAGGTCATTATGAAACCAGATATTCAGCTTTTTGAAGCATTTGAACACGGTATGCTTTTAGTCGATGGCAAAAGCGTTAATTTAGCAGAAATTGCATGGTGGAATCACCCCAAATTTGAAGGTGTGAAGTTAAAGCATCTCATTACCTCAGCGCAAACACAAGGCGCATTTAGTTTCCATCTTGTCTCTATTGCTCCGAATAAAGCCATTGAAACGCATGTGCATGAAAACGAACTAGAGACGCATGAAGTCATCGGTGGCAGTGGTCATTGCAGCAAAGAGGGGTCTACGTTTGCCTACACAACAGGAACCATGAGTATTTTTCCTAAAAATACAGAGCATTCCATCCATGCCGATGCGAATGGGTTGTATCTATTTGCGAAGTTTTTTCCCGCTTTGTGCTAGCTCATCCAAATGAATGCACGCCGCTTTGTAAGAGGATGGAGAGATTTGATACAGATGCTTGAAATTTCTTATAAAGTGGCTTTGGTCGTAAAAGCCTGCATTCAGCCCAACTTCCGTCATAGAAACAGTCTCTTCTAATAGCCCTTTGGCTTTTCGCACACGATTTTGAATCTGAAATTGATGCGGTGTCATGCCAATACTTTCATCGAACTTGCGAATAAAATGGTATTTGCTCATCGCGCTAAACCGCGAAAGATGCGCTACATCGATACTCTCTTCAGGATACGTTTCTAAAAAATCTTTGATGATAGCAAAAGGCTGATGGGATTTTTTATGCTGATGGTAAGCGTAAAGAGAAGGCAATTCATTTAAAATCCTATCGCCACTTGCCCCATCTAATAACTGTGAAGCAATCAGAATATCTATGTAGTGACGCGCAATTCCCTTGGCTTCATCAAGCGTGTAACGCTCCACAAACGATGTTTTAAGGCTCATCACTATCATGTCATACCTACCAGAACTCTGGAGGGAATGCATCTCATAGGGATAGATCACAAAAGCATTTTGAGTGTCGTAACACGTTTCTGTTTGATTGATATGTAAAGAAAGTTTACCCTCAAGAACAATACCAATCGTATAGCTTGAAACATGACAATGCTTAGGATACGAAAAGCAAACGTGAGAAAGAGAGACAAACTCCAAATCTTCATACGCTGTTTTGCAATAATAAACTGCTGATTTTGCCTGCATCATCGTTGCTTTAAAAGCTGCTCTTCTAACCATTGACCATACTCAGCATAACCTTTGGCATCATAATGAACAGAGAAGGGATTCATAAAACCGTGCAAATACGCTGTTTTGATGCAGGTGAGTGTCTCTTTTGTAGCCAGCTTGGACATCAACGCTTCAACATCAAAATGTGGCTCAGAGTCTGGAAAAATCAGCGTACACGGCACACACGGATTTACATCTAAAAAGTGGCGAATCTGCGAAGCGTAAAAGCCATAAAAGTGTTTGATGTTGCCCTCTTCGCGTCCATCAAGAGCTTTCCACAACGCCGATGCACCCATGCTAAAACCAATAAGTATAACCTCTTCGCCTCTCAGTGCGTCAAAGGCTTTTTGGCACAGTTTGGCATAGTTTTCAAGCCCACACGTTTGCATAAACACTTCATACGCTTCATTTTCACCCTGAAAACTCATCTGCTTCGCATCGTAAGGATCGAGAATAAGTACACGTTCACACACCGTCTTCAAACGCTCACGGAATGTTTCTACGGCATTGGTTTTACCAAAAATATCGGTGGATAGAAGAATGTGTGACATGGGGTTTCTTTACATGTAAATGGTTCTATTACTTAAAAATCTTTGCCATTTACAAAATGTTAAAGCATATCTGTTTATTCTGAGAACTAACCTCCTCATTAGCTATCCTTATCATCCGTAGAATACCAATCAATCTTTCGAGTGATATACATAACGGACGCAAGAACTCCAAACAATCCAACACTTCCCATAATGAGTGCATAATCTTCTAATTGAAGTACAATATAGAGATAGCCGTAGAGTATTACTAATATACCACAGACTATTCCTGTAAAAGAGTTGCTTTTTGTAATTGACTTTGAATATCCAGATATAAGCGCTGTAATTGAAAATGCTGACACAATATAAGCTACATCAAAATTTAAGTGTTCTGAAATAGCCAGCAATAACACATAAAAAAGCAAAATTGCTAAACCAATCAAAATATATTGAATTGGGTGAACACGTCTTTTACTAATCACTTCAGAAAAGAAAAATGCTGAAAAGGTAAAGACAATAAACATAAGGGCATACTTCATAACTCTTGTTGATTTTTGATAAATATCCGCAGGAATTAATAACTGCACACCAAAAGACGCATCAGAAGATTCTTGCTGTGCAGCATAAGGATTTGTGCGATCATTTGAAATAGGTGAGCCAATCTTATAGTCGTCTCCTATCCATGTTTGGGGATAGCTGCGATTTAAATGAAGTACATTCCATTGAGCTGAAAATCCTTTATCTGTAATTTCCCTCGTGCTAGGAAGAAATGACCCTTTAAAACTTGGCGTTTCCCAACTTGATTTTAATTCAACATGTGTTGTCTTTCCCAAAGGAGAAAAATAAAGTTTTCCACTTCCATTTAAAGAGAGTTGCAGTGAAAATGTTTGAGATTTTTTATCGATTGATAATGGAATAATCGCTTGTACACCAGATTTGCCAATATCTTGTGTTTTAAGTCCTGGACCTGCTTGATAAACTTTGTCATTAAATGTAACCATAATATTTTTTTGAATTCCTCGCATATCAGAAATCCCTACAGAAAAAACCGCTTCATCCCAGAGAATATTGGAAGGATCAATGTCTAAATGTTTCAAAGATGGGATTGTAAAGCTTCCTTTAATATCCAACTGTGTCCCATAAACGACTGTTTGATAAATACTTCGGTATCTCATCTGAGGGTCAATAATACCCGATATATTAAGTTCTTCAGGAAGGATATGAACATAACGAATACTATATTTTGTTTGATTGTTTTTTTCATCTTTCAAAAATACTTTAAATGGAACAGTGAAAAAAGGACCTGTAATTTTTTGGGCATCACCCCAATTATGATTTGTTTCGGTAACAACTGTAGTTTTTCGATTTTCTCGTTCACTCATTGTCGAAGAAATCATACTCATAGGAATTAATAATATCAATGTCAAAAGCGCAATAGATACCATTTTTAACGATACTGAGTTGCGCATAAAACTTCCAAATTTTTCCGAATTCACACTCATTTTATTCCTTTATCACTTAGAAATATTTACATGTAAAGATTACTATCCCAACTTCCATATCTTAAACCGTCTGTTTTTAATCGTTGTAGCACTGAGTCCATCAAACGCTTTATCGGCGTATTCTCTGGCTATAGCGACGTAGGAGTATTTCTCTAAGATGTCGATTTTGCCGATGAATTTGCCCTCTAGTCCCAAGTCTTTGGTAAGCGTTCCCAAGATGTCGCCGGCGCGCAGTTTTTGTTTTTTGCCTGCGTCGATGCAAAGCGTGATGTAGAGGGCTTTTTGCGGTTTTGTTTGGGTGAGATTGAGTGCGTCGATGCTTTTACATGTAAAGGCAAAATTGGCTTCTTTAAGCTCTTCCAAAAAGCTCTCTTCGCGTGGTGTGACGAAGCTTACCGCCATGCCCTCTTTGCCCATGCGCCCTGTTCGTCCGATGCGATGGGTGTAGATTTCCATCGTTTGCGGTAGTTCGTAGTTGATGACCATCTCGACGTCTTTGATGTCAAGACCGCGTGATGCAAGGTCGGTCGCTACGAGGATTTGCGCACTGCCGTTGGCGAAAAGAAGCAAGTGCTCATCGCGGTCGATCTGCTCTAAGTCGCCATGTAAACTAAGCGCGTCAAAACCCTCATCAAGCAGATAACCTTGAAGTTCTGCCACGCCGACTTTGGTTTTGCAAAAGATGATGACCGACTTAGCGTCACTCTCTAGCAAAACGCCTTTCAGAGCCTCTTCCTTTTCTCTGGCTTCGACGGTGTAGCAAACTTGCGCTATGTTGGAAGAGGTGGTTGCTTCTTCTTCGATGCTTACATGTAAAGCATCCTTTTGCACTTCATGGCACATGCGCTCGATCTCTTTGGGAAACGTCGCGGAGAAAAGAAGTGTTTGACGTTTTTGTGGCATTTTAGCGATGATCTTTTCGATGTCTTCGTAAAAACCCATATCGAGCATTCGGTCTGCTTCGTCTAGCACAAGTGTTTTGATGTGTTCAAAGTTGATGGTTTTCTCTTGCAAATGCTGCAATATGCGCCCCGGTGTGCCTACGACGATGTGCGCGCCATGCTCTAAGTTAATGCATTGAGGCACAAAACGCGTTCCGCCGCAAAGGGTGACGATCTTGATGTTATGCGCAAAACGAGCGAGTCTTCTAAGCTCAGCGCTCACTTGTTCCGCCAATTCACGTGTGGGGCAAAGGACTACCGATTGGATGCGCATGGAGTTTACATGTAAGCTTAAAAGAAGCGGCAAACCAAACGCAGCGGTCTTGCCGCTACCCGTTTTGGCTTTGGCGACAAGGTCTTTTCCTTCAAGTGCCAAAGGAATGCACGCTTTTTGAATCGGGGTCATGGAAACATAGCCCAAATCGTTTAAATTTTGGAGCATTTTTGGGTCTTGAATGTACGCGTTAAACATAGATACCTTTTCTAAAAATTTGCTTTTTGATCCCACAATTCCGTGGTAAATTGGACACAACGGTTACGTCCGCTCTCTTTGGCTTTATACAGTGCAACATCGGCAAATTTGATGGCTTGCCAGAACCCGTCGGTGTCGTGAGGGAAGTCGCTAATACCCATACTGATCGTTTTTTTCAAAATACCGTCGGTCGATTTGAAACTAAACTCTTCGACGCTTTGTCGAATTTTTTCCGCGACGTTGACGCCGTATCCGACGTCCGTATCGATCAACAAGATCAAGAACTCTTCGCCGCCGAAGCGAATGACGATGTCCGATTCTCTGACGCATTTTTTCAAGATATGCGACGTCTCTTTAAGGACGCTATCTCCGATGTCGTGACCGTACTTGTCGTTGACTTGCTTGAAGTAGTCCATGTCGCACATCAAAAGGCTGATCTGTTTTTTACGTCTAAGCGTGCTAGCGATGATCTGATTGGAGTGGTCTTGCAAGAAACGGCGGTTGTAAAGCCCCGTTAAACCGTCGACCAATGAAGATTCGCGAAGCGTATTCATCAAACGTTTGGTTTCGATGACCGAGAGCGAATGCTTGATGTAGCTCTCCGCTTTAAAAATTTTCTCGTTGACCTCTTCCGCCGATGAGGCTTTGAAAACAAACTGTACGACGGCTCCGGCATGCCCCGAGACGATCAAAGGAATACAAACGTGTTTTTTCCCGTCCTCGCGTAAAAACTCCTTGCACACGCCTTCGTATTCGAACGAAGAGACTTTATGCCCCGTTTTTTGGGCGCGGCACAAGGTACAATTGTGCAAAATTTCTTCGTTGCACGCGATCTCTTCGCTTAAAGGATAGACCATATTCATCGTTTGTTTAGCGGCATTGACGTCAAAAATACGGTACTCGTCGATGCCCGCTTCTTTTTCAAAAACTTCCCCTAAACGCGTATAGACGACTTCCAGAGAGCTGTCCTCTTCGATGACTTTTTTAAACACGGTCACGCCGTAGACGGTATCGACCAGTTTGTTAAATTCGCGTGAGAGCGTACCGATTTCGTCTTTGGATTTTATTTTGAGTTTTTTGCTCAGATCCACTTCGCCCGTTCCCAAAGAGTGGATTTGCTGTATCATCGACTCGATCGGACGCGAAAACGCCTCTCTCAGCCATCGCGTAAAGAGCATCAACAAAATAATCGCAACGAAAATAACCCATGCAACGCTGTTGATCGACAGACGAATGGCATTATTGACCTGTTGCGAATAGTCTTGATACAAGCCGTTAATGCGTGTGGATAACGCTTGCGTCAACTCTTGCGTTTTTTGAATGTGCGTGTTTAAAACCTCTTTGGTACGTTCGATCTCTTCGGCACTTAAAGAATTTTTACGTTTTTGAGCCGTTAAAACGCTCTCTTCCATCGCACTGATCTCTTTAAAAATCATCTGCAAGGCTTCAACGCTTTGCGTGTCTTCCTTGGAAAGCGACTGAATAAAAAGCTCGAACACGTTACCGCTCATCGTCGATTTTTGGTTATTGACGAGCGTTTCGGAGAGCGTATTTTTTGCCCGCGCTAAAACGCCTTTAAGGTAAAACAAGGTCGTATCAAACTCTTTGGCCGAACTTAAAGCGTTTTCGACCGACGTTAGTTCCGGACTCAAACATAAAACGACTTTCATATAAGGAAGCGTACTTTGCGTCAGTTGCGAATAACGGTAATGAATGAAACTCAGCGAAGAGACCGTAATCGTGCCGATAAAAACAAACCAAAAAAACGTACCGAACTCAAATAAAAAAAACTTCTTCCGAATCGGAAGGTTAATAAACGTAATGAATTGTACGAATCTTTGCCAAAATCCGGTCACTTTTTCCATAATGCGTCTTGTCCTTTTCTTGTAAAATTATTAAAAATGAAATGTAAAATCCTATCATAATTTTTGAATTTAGTTTCAAATAAATCGTTCATCTGCTATAATCTAGCCAAAATTAACTACACAAAAGAGAAACATGCAACGATACCCAAGCTTTAAAACTTCCGTATTATCGAGACTATTCGGATGCTTTGCCTCCAAAAAATTCCCTTCTTTTCTTCAGTATCTTATCAATAAAACCTATGTTCGATGCATGAACGTCGATCTTAGGGCGTTCCAAAACGCCGCTTCGTATGAGAGCCTCAACGCACTCTTTACACGTAAAATTGTTACACCGCGCTCTTTCGATACCGACGAACGCGCTTTGATCTCTCCGTGCGACGCGAAGATCAGTGCTTGCGGCACGATTGAAGCCGATACGGCATTGCAAATCAAAGGCTTTTCGTACCGCATCGGTGCACTTTTAAGCGATTACGTCTCCAAAAGCATGAAACAAAAACTCCAAAACGGCGTTTTTATGAACTTTTACCTTTCGCCCAAAGACTACCATCGTTACCATGCACCCTTAGATATGCGTATCGCTAAAGCCGTGCATATTCCGGGGAAATTATACCCCGTCAACCTTACGTGGCTTCAAAAAGTTGACGAATTATTTATAGAAAATGAACGAGTTGTGCTAGAATGCTATACCAAGAACGATCACGTCTTTTACATGGTTTTCGTGGGGGCACTAAACGTCGGTAAAATGGTCTTTCATTTCGATCGATCGATTCAGACCAATGCCTCTTCAAAACTGCAACGTTATTATTATTACCCCGATTTAAACGTCAAAAAAGGCGATGAAATAGGATTATTTGAGATGGGTTCGACGATCGTGATGCTCTTTGAACCAAACGTTCTCGAATGCGATTTTTCCGCCGTCGATTGCGTCACATTCGGGCAAACATTAGGAAGGGTACGAGGGAATGAACCAAACGAGCAACACCAGACAGTCGCTTCCGAGCCAATCGCTGACGCTTCTATACCTTGAAAGCGACGCGACGGCACGCACGGCGGCTAAAACTCTTTTTCTGAGCCGATTTGAAACGCTTTATGCGGCGGAAAACGTCGAACAAGCGCGCTTGCTTTACGAAGAGCACCGCTTAGCAATCGACGTTATCGTTACGGAGTTGGCTTTCCCGAACGCCAAGGGGATCGACTTCATACGTTCGATCCGCGAACAAAACGCGTTCGTGACCATCGTCGCTGTGTGCGCGAGAGGCGATACGGCGTTGATTCCGCAAGCACTCGAGCTCAACGTAGACGGTTTTTTGTTTAAACCTTTTACGCAAGAAAAACTCTTTTCGACCTTGGATCAACTTTTAGAAAAAGTTTACTTACGCTATGAAAATACGCAAAACGCTCTTCTCCTCAAGCAATATATCGATATTACCAACGCCAGCTCCATTATCTCAAAAACCGATCCTAACGGCTTTATTACCTTTGTGAACGACAAATTTTGCCAAATAACGGGCTATCGTCCCGACGAATTGCTCGGACAACAACACAACATTATTCGCCATCCCGATATGCCAAAAAGTGCTTTTAAAGACCTTTGGACGACGATTAAGGCGAAAAAAACATGGCAAGGCGTCGTTAAGAACCGTGCTAAAAACGGCGATCCTTATTACGTCAAAACGACGGTTCAGCCCATTTTAAACGCCAACGGAGAGATTGAAGAGTTTATCTCGTTGCGTCACGATATCACCGCCATCATGAGCGATAAAAAGCAGTTATTCGATTATCTTTCCGCCAACGCCCTCTCCGTACTCATCTTGATTCAAATCGAAGACTATACGGTGCTGGAAAAATTTTACGACAAAGGCAGCGTCGAAAAAATCGAACAAACGTTTGGAAAAACCCTGCTTTATTTAATGCCAATCCTTGGGGATTTCAGCGCATTTACCATCTGGAAAACGGACTGTACGCGTTTGCGATCGACCGACGAAGTTGCCGTGCGGATAAAGAAGAGATTCACGCCGTTTTGGAGCAATTTTTAGCCAACGTCAAAGAGCACGTCGTCAAAATCGACACCATCGAATACGATATTTCCGTGATTTGCAGTTATACGTACGGCATTTTTAAAGTCTTTGAAGATGCAAAAATCGGTATCGAACAAGCCATCGCGACCAAACAACCCATCGTCTATGCCGACGGATTATCGGGCATCGAATACGATAACGCCTTGAAAAACATCGAAACGATTCATACCATTAAAACCGCCATCGATACGGGAAATATTCTCTCCTATTTTCAGCCGATCGTCGATAATCGCACGCAAAAAATCACCAAATACGAATCGCTCGTGCGCCTCGTCAACGAATGCGGACAACTTTTAACGCCTTACTTTTTCTTGGAAGTCGCCAAGAAAGGGCGTTATTACTCCAAAATTACGAAAATCGTCCTCGACAATTCGTTTGCGGCACTTTTAAAAATTCAAGATGCCGCCGTTTCGATCAATCTTTCGCTCCACGACATCGAACGCGAAGAGATCATACGCCATATTTTCCAGCTTTTAGACCGCTATCCAAAACAAGCTTCCCGCATCGTGTTCGAACTTTTGGAAAGCGAAGATATACGCGATATAGCCCATATTCAAAATTTCATTCAAAACGTTAAAAAAAGAGGCGTAAAAATCGCCATCGACGATTTTGGAACGGGATATTCGAATTTTGAACGTATGCTTTCTTATGAACCCGATATTTTAAAGATCGACGGAAGCCTTATTCGCAATATCGATACCAACGAAGTCAACCGCAATATCGTCGAAACCATCGTGCTTTTTGCCCAAAAACAACGTTTGGAAACCGTCGCCGAATTTGTAGAGAATGAAGCAATATACCGCATCGTCACGGATTTGGGCGTCGACTACTCGCAAGGATACTATTTCGGACGCCCCGAACTCTTCTAAAACGCTTTTACATGTAAAGCTTACATGTAAAAGCGCGAAACGATCTTAGAACTTATAACTTGCGCTAAAACGAAACTCGTGTTTATCTAAAGCACCTGCTTTATCGCGGTTTTCTTTGTCGTACATGACAAGAAGATTGAGCCCTTTGAGAGCACCCTCGAAAGCGTAATTGCCCGTGAGTGAAACATACGATGCTTTACCGTACGAAAGGTCATCGTCATCGGTGATCGTATAACTTGTCGCGAGTGTCGTTGTCGGCGTAAACGCATAGCTTAGACCCAGCGCATACGCATCGGTGTTGGCAGGATAACTGCTGGAGAGGATGATCGTTCCCGTGTACGCAAGATCGGCACCCCAACCGATACCCGGTGTGACGGTTGCATCTTTACTGACACTCGTGTAAGCAATATATCCACCCAGTGCGCCATACCCTAGGCTTGCTTTAAGACCGTACAAGTCGGCATTGTTGCTTCCGGTCACGTCTTTGTCGCTGTAGTAGTATTGCGCCGCTAAACCGTAAGTAAAGGCGTTAACCATCGTACTGTACGCCGCTTCCGCATATGCCATCACTCCGTTGGTGTTTAGATCTTCCGCATACGCCGCTGTGAGGGTTAGACCTGTAATGCTTTTATTGACCGCCACCAAGGTATACGCACCGTCTTCCAAAAGCGGAGAGACGCCGTAAGGATTGCTATAGGTGGTAAATTTTCCGATGTTTCCAGACCCATCGGTTTGTGCTTGAAATTTTTGCACGTATGCCGCGGTTAATGTCGTATTGGGAAGGTCGGTATTGACGATGCTTGCACCCTCAAATGCCTCTTTGACGATGCGGTTTCCCAACGAAGCGATGAGTGGAGTATTGAGGAACATGCGTCCGACTTGAACGGTGGTTTTCCCTGCGCTGTAGGCTAAATACGCCTCTGAGAGCTGTGCGCCTGAGCCGTACTCATCCCAACCAAACTGTGTTTTAGCATTGGAACTTGCAAACGGCGCACTGTTGACTTGCCCTGTTAAACCGAGACTAAAGCCGTTAAATGAGCCTGTTGTATAGCCAAGCACAACGCCCGTATTGAAAATAGATTCGCCCGAAATGGCAGGGTTACGGTCACGATCCCAGTAAAACGCTTTGAGTTCGCCGCTGACTTTGCCCTCTTTAAATGCATCTGCCAACGTATCGGCACCCAAAGCACAGGTGCTAAGCGTTGCGACACACAAGGCTGCTAAACTCAGATTTGCCAATTTCATATGTTTCTCCTTCGTAGTAAAAACACTTTACATGTAAAATGTTTATGACGTTAATTTATGCCAAAAAAGATGTGTGAAAGTGGTGCGATAACACATCCAGACAGACGCATAAACCCATCTGTCTCATTCTTTAATAAGCCCGTTGTTTTCATAATTAATTTGAAGCTTCAAGAAAAATTTTAAATAAAAAAAAGAGCAAAAAAATCGAAGAGAAAAAGCAGAATTGTGACGAAAAAACTAAGAAGAAATAAAAGAGAAGATAGGTATTAAAAAAGAGGCGGCTTACGCCGCTCTCTTCCAAATCGAAACTTTCCAAAGATACGCTATTAGGGTAAAAATAGCCATAAATCCAATGAGCTTCAAACCTAAGCTCTCACGCTCCGCTTTTTTGCGATCTCCTACCTTTTCGATGTAAGCGATCACTTGCGATTGAGACGCTTCGCTCAGTCCCACGCGAGGCATCGCAATGCCCTCGACCATCTTCAGCGGTTCGTTGATAAAGGTGCTCAGATACTCCGCTTTTTTAGAGCGAATCATCATCGAAAGATCGGGTGCTTCGGCTCCCAGATAATTTTTCATCGACGCACTCGGCGTTTTAGCGTTCCACGCATCGTATTTCATACTATGGCATCTGCCGCATGCTTCTTCAAACACCGCTTTATCGGAAGGTTTTGTTGCAACGATGTTTTGAAGATACGCTACCACGTCGGCAATCTCTTGATCACTCAAAAAAGCAAAACTAGGCATCGCATAGGGCTTTGCGTCGTTAAATTTATGCGAAAGTTTGGTCGCACTCACGGGGTCTTTTAAAAAGCCCGCAAGGTAATTTTTCGCGTAAATCACACCCGCATGACTCAGATCGGGAGGCACGACGCCGTACGCACCAGCCGCATCTTCGGAACTCATAGGAGCGGCGTATCCCACGGACTCAATGCCGTGGCAAGAGAGGCAATTGGCTTCAACCAATGCCTTGCCGTTGTCTGCATTGCCGTTGACATGTAAAGGCTCCATCTCTTTAAAACGAAAATCCGCAGGCGCGACATGCGGGTGCATTTGCGAATGTGCGTAAGGCTCAACACCCCAGTAGGTCACGGCGGTAAAGAAGATCACAATGGCTAAAATTTTGAGTTCTCTCATTGCCTCTCTCCTTTTGACTCAAGTTTGGTAATGAACGGTAAGGCAATAAAAAGTCCTAAGAAAACGACGGCGGCAAAAAATCCGACCCACGCGTTCACGCCCGTCGGCGGCAACTTACCGTAAACGGTAAGGACGATCATATCGACGATCAGCAGCCAAAACCACACGAAAAATGCGGGACGTTTGTGTGCCGGAGCCGTATTCATCGCGTTGCGATCCAAAAACGGTAGTAAAAAAAACACCACGTTAGCAAACACAAACGCGATTAAACCGATGTCCATCGCCGCAATGCCGCCGATGTCGAAGAAAAAGCCCCGAAGCACTTCGTAATTCCATAAAAAATACCATTCGGGATAGATATGCGCAGGCGTTTTCATCGAATTTGCCGGCTCAAAATTGATCGGATCCATCGCAAAATCGAAATGGTAACAGACCAAGAAAAAGAAAAACGTCATAAAAAAGCCGACGACGAAAAAGTCTTTCGATAAAAAGACGGGCCAAAACGGTACGACGCGAGACTCTTTGATGCGCCCTTCTTTGTATTTTTGCGCTTCCGCTTCAAAATCAAGCTCAACGGAATCTTGGTTATTGACATGCGGAAAGCGAAGTGAGTAAAAATGTACCGCGATCACCGCTAAAATCACGAGCGGTAACAAAACGACGTGTAACATAAAAAAGCGCGTCAACGTCGCATCGGCAACGACGTAATCGCCGCGTATCCAGATGACGACCTCATCGCCGATCACGGGAATACCGCTAAACAAATTGGTAATGACTTGCGCCGCCCAATAGCTCATCTGCCCCCACGGAAGCATATAACCGCTAAACGCTTCGGCGGAAAACGCCACGAAAAGCACCATACCCGTTAGCCAAATCATCTCACGCCCTTTTTTGTAAGAGCCGTAATAAATTGCCGTAAACAGGTGAATATAAATAATCAAAAACGTCGCCGAAGCCGCAACGCCGTGCATATGTCGCCACAACCAACCGTACTCGACTTCTTGCATAATCGTATAATTGACGCTATCAAACGCTAAATTCACGTCCGGTTTATAATACATCAACAACAAAAGTCCCGTCACCAACAACACCGCAAATAAAGCGATCAAAACCACACCCATCGCCCATAAAAAGTTGATATTTTTAGGAATCCAATACTCACTCATCATCACGCGCATAAACGCTTTTACCGCTAAACGCTGATCGAGCCAATCGATCAAGCCTTCGGCTTTTTTGATCTGTGCCATAACGCCTCCTTACGCTTTTTTCGTCATTTTTTGATACTCCGCACCCTCTTCGCCCAAGACGATCGTTTCGCCGTTGCATTTAAAGGGAGGAATATCCAAAGGACGCGGCGGAGGACCGAACGTTTGTATACCGCTCGCATCGAAAACGCCGCCGTGACACGCGCACTTAAACGTGCGGGAACTCGCCTCATAAGAGGGAATACACCCCAAGTGGGTACACAGCCCGATCAAAACGACAAAACGCTTCTCGCCGATGCGAATATCGCGTTTATCGTTGCTCGGCGTATCCGCGCTTTTACGTAAAATAAAGACGGGTTTCCCGCGCCATTGAACCGTATGCATTTCGCCCTCGTTCATACCGGAAAGATCGACGCTTACAAAACCCGCCGATTGGACGCTCGGAAGCGGATCCCAACTCTTTTTCATCGCGCCCAAGGCAAGCACTCCGCCCACGGTACTGATACCGCCTAGAGCCAAGCCTATAAAATCGCGCCTACTTTGTTCTGCCATCGATAGACTACTTTTTCGCGATAAAAGAGGCGAGCTCTTCGATTTGCGCATCGCTGAGATTGGCAACTTGCGGTTTCATCATCGCTTTTTGTTCTCTGCCGTAACTACCGTCTTTGTAACCTTTGAGAGCTTTCATAAAATCCTCTTTGCTCATCTCTTTGATCACGAGGCTTTTATTTAATGCGGCTTTCTCGCCTTGCGCTCCGTGGCAGGCGATACACTTAGAATACAAAGGATTGGCCGATGCGCTTAAAGCAAGGCTACACCATACCAACGCAACGCTACATGTAAAGGTTGAAAGTTTCATCTACGACTCCTTGAAATTAATTTCACGCATCGTAGTAAAAAAAAATAGCAAAAAAATGAGATCAAGCCCAAGAAGAAGATGTAATGAAAGTTTTTAAAATAAATTAAAGAAACATAGCGGCTTCAAAGGCGTAGGGCGTTATACCTCGCTTTCGCGTTTAAGCTTTATCGTGAAGAGTGCGCCTTGTTCGGTATTGCTGACGTTAATGATACCGTTCATATTATTTTCGATAATCATCTTGGTCATATAAAGCCCGATTCCGGTACCTTGTTTGGCATGTTTGGTCGTAAAATAAGGCTCGAAAATGCGCTCGATATGCTCCGGTGCGATGCCGCCGCCGTTGTCTTCGATTTTGATGAGCGTGTAACGTTTCCCGTTTTTGACGCTCATCGCGATGTAAGGCATGGCGATTTGGCGTTCGATCAGAACGTCTTTAGCATTGGAAAGGATATTTAAGATCGCTTGTGCAAACTCGTTAGGATAGCCCAGCACCCGTGCACCCGAGCTTTTTTCCAAACGAAACTCGATAGAGTGGTATTTGAGCGATGCCTGCAAAATCGAACTGGCGCGTTCGCATGCATGGGTCACGTCAAAAACCTCTTTGGCTTTGGAGGGTTTAAAGAAGTTTTGAAAATCGCTGATGGTATTGGACATGTACTCGGTGATGCGGTTGCACTCTTCGATTTTGGCGTTTAAAAACTCTTCGGTAAAATCTTCAAAATGGCGTCTGACTTGAATGATCATCAAAAGCGCGTTGATTTCGCCCAAAGGTTGACGCCATTGGTGCGCGATATTGCCGATCATATTGCCCATAGCGGCAAGTTTGCTTTGCTGGATTAAGAGCTGTTCTTGGCGCGTTCGCTCGTTAATTTCTTGCTGAATGCGAAGCTCCAAATTATCGAGCATTTCGTTCATAACGGCTTTTAAAAGGTTGAGTTGGTCGGAGTTGGCGCGCGCCACCAAACGTCGATCCAAGTTACCGAGTTTCAAATCTTCCACGACGTTGGTCGCATCTTCGATCAATTGGCTGTCTTGCTCCAAATTGGCTTGAATAATTTCGATATTTTCATTGATGCGCCGCGCCATGTCGCCCAACTCGTCTTTGTTGCTCAACGGGATATGAATTCTCGTCGCCTCTTCGGTAGAGGGCGATTTGAGATAATCGAAAAATTCGCGCAGTCCTTTGCTGACATGTAAAATGGAATCGACGATATTTTTGGCGATGTACGAGCCGATCAGCAAGGTAAGAACGATGATGACGATCAGCCATACGACGATAAAATAACGCGAATTATTCGCCTCTTTATTGGCTTTGATAAACGTATCGGAAGCATGGGAAAGCTCGTTTTGCTGCATTTCGTCTAGCGAATCCATCAGCGCGTAAAATTGATCGCGCTCAACGGTATTGGCGTTAATAAACGCGCCCTCTTCAAAATCGTCTTTGAGGTAAGACTGGTTCGCCCGAATCAAAGTCACGTAATTTTGCCACTGATCGTAAACGTTTTTCGGCAACTGTTGAAACGGTTCGTCCATCGTTTGGTGCATTGCATTGATCGTGCGTAAAATATCTTTACGCAAATCTTCGTTGGGAGCCATAATTAACGAAAGAGACTGCTCTCTGAGCTTAAAAAGCGGCAAAATATAGGTCTGTTGAATCGTCTGTACGCGCTTAGAGCCTTCAAAAACGTTGTTAACGTTGACGACCCCTTTTTGCGTAATATCAAACGCCAAAAACGAAAGCGTCACGATGGAGCAAACGCCGAGCGACGCCATCAACAAAAACTTGGATCGAATCGAGAGGTACTTAATCATAGTTAAACCTTAAAGGAATCAACGGAGCTTCGCGCTCTTTAGGATACGCCAAAGTAGCGATCGAGCGATGGTATTTCGTAATTTTCGCTTTCCACAGCGGCATTAAGAGCACCGAAGAAGGCTCATAAGAGACCTCTTTGTTGACCGCTAAGACGATATTGGGTGCGGGAACGGCTAACATGTACGCTTTTTCATAAGCACGATGGACGATTTTGGAGACGATCTCGTAAAAGCTTTCGCTTTGAAACTCCGCGTCGAAAAACTGCTCGATATACGTTTGCATCACGTCGTCTCTGTCCATCGCCGACCATTTATCGGCAACGCGGTATGCAAAAAACGCCGTCCACGGATTGTTACTACTCCAGTCATCGTTTCCC
>Ga0114938_1001398_pt1 | contig 16481 bp, 14 predicted proteins | sample AshMeaBigSpring_FD_88675 | JGI IMG/M metagenome (GOLD analysis project Ga0114938, IMG submission 88675) | Groundwater microbial communities from Big Spring, Nevada to study Microbial Dark Matter (Phase II) - Ash Meadows Big Spring | ecosystem: Environmental > Aquatic > Deep subsurface >...
ATTTTAAAATTTTGTTTACTATTCATTTAGATACCTCCACTTTATGTAATTTTTTTGTCGTGATTATATTTTACATTGAGGTATCTTTTTTTATTACTACTTTTTTACAATACAGGAATTCTCCTATTTTTTTATAAATTTATATTTTCTATTGATTCTTTTCCCGCTTCTAAAGCACAATTTACTATTTCTAATAAATTTTCAAAATTTTCAATTTCCATGTGAGTATCAATTATCATAGGTAGATTAACTCCTGTAATAACTTCTAAATTTTTATTTTTCATATATTTATATTTTAAAGCAGTATTAAATGGAGTTCCTCCCTTTAAATCACACATAACAACAATTCCATCTTTTGTTTCAAACTCTTTGTCTAATAAATTGAAAAGTTTCTCTTCATAAATTTTAACTCCTGATTCATCTAATCCTAAATTTGGTATTATATCTCCGCCGATAACCATATTAACCGATTGAGCAATCCCTTCAGCAAAATTTCCATGAGTGGTTATTACAATTCCAAACACTTACATCCCTCCAATTAATAGTTTTCAGTTATTTTTTCTATTTTTTTACCTTGAAACTCTTCAATTATAGATATTCCTGAACTAGTTCCTATTCTTTCTGCACCAGCATCAATCATTTCCATAAAAGTTTTTAAATTTCTAATTCCTCCTGCAGCTTTAACTTTTATTTTATTACCAACAATAGATTTCATTAATTTAACATCTTCTAATTTAGCTCCACTAGTTCCAAAGCCTGTTGATGTTTTTATGAAATCTGGTTTAATCTCTAGAGCAATTTCAGACATTTTTTTTATTTCCTCTTTATTTAAGTAACAATTTTCAAAAATAACTTTCGAAATAACACTATTTTTTTTACATATATCTACAATACTTTGCATTTCAAGTTTTATATAACTGTAATCTTTTTCTTTTAACTTGCTTATATTAATTACGTAATCTATTTCATTAGCTCCATTTTTTATTGCCTGAATTGTTTCATTAACTTTATCTTCAATTGTGGTTTGTCCTAGTGGAAATCCAATTGCAGCTCCAACATTAACATTCGTATCTTTTAATAATTCAGAACAAAATTTAGTTGGATATGGATTTATTGCAACCATTTTAAAGCCATATTCTTTTGCTTCGTTACATAATTTTTCAAAATCTTTTTTTTCTGCAAATGCTTTTAATTGAGTATGATCAATAAATTGTGCTATTTTTTCTGCGTTCATATAAACCTCCATATTTGTATTTAAATGTCATTAAATATATCTTAATGTATCTAAGACAAATATATTACATATATTTTGAAATGTCAAATTTTTTTTAAGAAAAAAAGTGACTTTTATTATAGTCACTTTTTAAAAATATTATTTCTAAAAATTTAGATTGTATTTACTCAATATACTCTCTATCTTTTTAACTGTTTTTTCATCTAACTCCCATGTTGCACTTTTTACATTCTCTTCTATTTGTTCAGGTGTCTGGGCTCCACAAATAACTGGTCCAATTTCCTCTTGAGCTATTAGCCAATTTATAGCAACTTGTGATAATGGTTTTTCTATTTCTTGAGCTATCTCTTTTAATTCTTCAACACAGTTAAAGTAATTTAAAAATCTTTCACCATTTAATTTTGGATTTTTTGATCTATCATCTGATGAATCAAAATTATTTTCTAATTTAAACTCTCCAGTTAATAACCCCTGCATCAAAGGGCTATATGGTAAAAACGCCATTCCTTCTTCTTTACATAGTGGTAATAACTCGTTTGCAGTTCTATACTCTAGTTGTTTATGGTGATAAATTTCCGAATTTGGTTCTAACATATTATATAACCCTTGAAGCGTTGAAATTTCAGCTAATTTCATACACTTTTTTGTATCTTTTAAAGAAAAGTTAGATAGACCAATGTATCTTATCAATCCTTTTTCTTTCATTTCCATTAAAGTAGCCATTCCCTCTTCTAATTCCATCCCTTCAAATGGCCAATGTATTTGATACAAGTCAATATAAGAAGTTTGAAGTCTTTCTAATGAGGCATTTAACTCTTTATATAAACTTTCTCTTGATATACTTTTAGTAACAACTTTATTTTCATCCCATATAAGACCACACTTTGTTGCAATAAAAAGAGAACTTCTATCATAATTTTTTAAGGCTTCTCCCAAGATTTTTTCTGAATGTCCCATTCCATAAATAGGAGCAACATCAAAAAAGTTTATACCTAATTCTACAGCCTTTTTAATTGTTTCTATAGATTTTTGATCCTCTGTATTGTTCCATGTACCACCTATCGCCCAACACCCAAATCCAACTGAAGATAATTTTTCATTGTTTAATGCTTTAAACTTTTTATATGTCATAATTTTTCTCCTTATTTTCTTAATTCTGGCCAAAAATCTTTATTAGCTTCAATTAAGCTATCTAAAATATCTTTTGCTTTTAATGCTGATGAAACTGTTTTATTTAAAGTTAACGCTTTAAGTGCTTTATCGTATGAATTTTCCATATAAGCGTCTACTAAACATTTTTCAGAAGCTAGTTGTTGTTCTATCATACCTTTGTTAAATGTAGGTATTTCTAAATTTTCATATGTACTCACAGGTCCATTCTTAGTTATTAGACATGGTATCTCTACCATAGCATCATTTGGAAGATTTTTAATAGCTCCATTATTTTCTACAATTACTAAGTATTTTTTATTTAAATCATTTGCTAAAGAATTTGCAACATCCACTATAAATAATCCATGAGCTCCAACATGAAAAGCCTCTCTATCGTAATTACCTGTTTTTTCATACTCGTCTATAGCTTTAAATAATGTTGCTTCTCTTCCATCCATTACTTCATTTGCTCTTGTATAATCTTTATTTAGTTGATTTAAAACTAAATCTCCTAATAGATAATATTGCATATATGTATTTGGTACATAGTCATCAAATAAATTTAAAATATACTTCATATTTTTATAAGTTTTTTGCCATGATGCATCCTTATGTTGTAAATCATAGTTAGTTTCAGGAAATAACCCATGCTCTTTTATAAAGCTTTTCATCTCATCTATTCTTTCAATACCGTTTACTTTTAAACTTGTAAACCATCCAAAGTGATTAAGTCCAAAGTACTCAGGTTCAATCTCTTCGTAATCACATTTAAATATATCTGTCATTTTTTGCATCATACCAACTGGCATGTCACATATATTAAGAACTTTTGAATTAGGTCTTAATCTTCTCATTGCCTCTGCAACTATTGAAGCTGGATTTGAGTAGTTTATCATCCAACACTCTTTTTTAGAATATTTTTCCATATAATCAACTAACTCTACCATAGGTTTTATAGCTCTTAATGCATATGCCATTCCTCCTGGTCCACAAGTTTCTTGTCCAATTGTTCCTAATGATAAAGGAATTTTTTCGTCTAGCTCTCTCATTGCATATTTTCCAGTTCTAATTTGTGCAAATATGAAATCAGCATCTTTAAAAGCTGACTCTGGATTTGTATGTTCTGTAAATAATAACCCTGGATCCATTTCATCAACTACACTTTTTGTTATAACAGAAATCTTTCTCTGTCTTTCTCCATCTATATCGAATACTCTTAATTCATCTAATTTAAATTCATTTTTTTTACTTAATAAAGCTTTTACAACTCCAGGCGTAAATGTACTTCCCCCACCTGCTATAACTACAACATACTTTTTCATAATAATCCTCCCTAATTTTTACTCTTCATCTTTTATATTTAACTCTTTACAAACCTCTTTTTTTATCTTTTGAACGGATAATCCATATATAATTTGAACTCCCTCAGAATTTTTAACAATACCGCTACACCCTGTTGTGTTTAATAATTTCTCATCTATTTTTTCTAAATCATTAACTTGAACTCTAAGTCTCGAATAACAATTTGTAATAGTTTTTATATTTTCAGAACCACCTAATCCTAAAATTATATTTTTTATTTTATCGCTTTTTTCACTCTCTTTATTTTTCTCTTTGTAATCTGCCTTACTATAAAGTTTTACTTCTCCACTTTCTCTTCCTGGAGTTTTTAAGTTTAATTTTTCTATTAAAAACTTAAATATAACGTAATATAAAGCAATTTGAGTAAACCCTAACAAAATAAATTTAAATGTATCTCCTTTAGCACCTGCTGGTAGCATCATTGCTAAAAATTCAATTCCTCCAGATACAGCTATTACTCTTAAATCTAATAACGCTGCTACTGCCATTCCTACTCCAGCTAAAATTGCATGAACAACAAATAAAATTGGAGCAGTGAATAAAAATGAAAACTCTAATGGTTCTGTCACTCCTGCGAAAACTGCTGCTCCCACAGCTGGAATTAAAATTCCTTTTGTTTTTTCTTTTAAATCACTATTTGCACATTTGTACATAGCTAAAGCTGCTCCTACTAATCCAAACATTTTACTCATAGCTTTTGTTAAATAAACTGCTCCAGGCCCTAATCTATCAATAGTTGAAGATGATAACTCCGCCATAGCTATATTTCTCACGCCCTCTAAATATTGACCATCGACTACTCCTGTTCCACTTATAGCTGATAGTTCCACAGGTACCCATAACAAATGATGCAATCCTGTTGGTATTAAAACTCTTTCTAAAAAACCATAAATTCCTACTCCAAATACTCCCGTGGAAACAATTGTATTTGTCATCTTAGCAATAAAGATCTGTATCATTGGCCAAGTATAAGTAAAAAATATTGATAATAAAATTATAATTGGTATACCAACTAATAAAGCTAAGTTCGAACTACCATAAAGTCTCATTGCCCCTTCAAACTCTTTATCTACAAATTTATTGTGTAGATAAGATGTAACTAATCCCAAAATAATTCCTAGAAATACCCCCATATCTAAAACTTGAACTCCTAAAACTAAACTCTGTCCAGTACCTCTTAAATCTCCACTTAAGAGAAATCCTTTAATTTTCATAAAGGAATTCATAGAATAAAGAAAAATAAAAAATAAAATTATTCCACTTAATCCTGCATCTCCCTTTTTTCTTTTTGCCATTCCAGAAGCAATTCCAACGGCAAATATTGGAGATAGATTTATAAATATGCTTAATAATGAATCTTTTGTCAAAACTCCAAAATTATTTAACCATTGAATTTTTGAAAAAGGAATAGATGGATTTGTTAATAAAACTCCAAGTGCTAATAGCATTCCAACTATAGGTAGTGTAAATACTGGAACTAATATTCCTTTGGAAAACTCGGTACCCAATCGAGTTATAGTTTTTTTTAGATTTTCAAAATTTAAACCGTAATCTTTTTTTAAAACTTTGTTCATAAGACCCCCAAAAACATTTTTTAAATTGGTGTATACCAATTACAAGGTAATAGTATTTCATTTTTTCATTTTTGTCAATAATTTTTTTATTGATTTTTTTTTTAATAAAAATTATAATTATTCCAATAGACAAAAAATATAGGAGAAATTAATGAAATTACCTAGATATATTGAAATTGCAAAAGAACTTGAAGAGAAAATTTTAAATAATACCTATAAAAAAAATGAACGTCTTCCTGCTGAGAGAATATTAGCTGAAGAATATAACGTAACTAGAGTGACAGTTAGAAATGCTATTGAACATTTAGTTTTAAAAGGATTTCTAGAAAAAAAAATTGGAAGTGGAAACTATGTTAAGAAAAATACTTTAAATTTAAATATAAGTGAGCAATTAAGTTTTAGTGAAAAATCACATTTTTTAAAGCAAACTCCACGAACAGATGTTATTGAATTTAAAGAGATTTCTGGAGATACAAAGTTAATAGAGATATTTAATTGTGATTCTAACGAAGTATTTTTCTTTGTTAAAAGAGTTAGATATTTGGATAATACTCCTGTAAATCTTGAGAATACTTATCTTCCTAAAAGTCTTTTTCCAAATTTAACTAAAGATATTATGAAAGGATCTAAATATGATTTTGTAGAAAAAACTCTTTCCATAAAAGAAAGTTACAACAAAATAATTCCACTTCTACCAAAGGAAGAATTAATTCAGTTATTCAACTTAACGTCTTCTGAACCAATATTCTATAAAACATCTATTGGAATTTCTAAAAAAGATATACCATTTGAATATAGTGAATTATATTTTAATCCAAAAATATATGAATTTACTTTTACTTCAAAAAGATAGATAAATAAAAAAGAGGCTATCGGCCTCTTTTTGTTTTAGTTTTTACTACCCCATTCGTGCATAAGTTCTAATATTTTAATAAACTCCATACCTTTTTCAGTCATTGAATACTCAACCTTAGGTGGTATTTGAGGATACTCGACTCTATTTACCAATCCATCTTCTACAAGCTCTTTTAATTGCTGAGTTAGCATTTTATGATTTATTCCGTTTAGTTTTTTCTTTAACTCTCCATATCTGTGAGTACCTTCAACTCCTAAATGCCACAATATAATTGGCTTCCATTTTCCTCCAATAAAAGATAATGTATATTCAACAGAACATTTATATTTTTCTTTTCTCTCTTTAATTGACACTTTTCCTCCTTTACTTACTTTTTGGATAGTATATTACTAAAAAGTACATACTTTACATATAGACTACATTAATATATACTAAACGAGTAAATAACGCAAGTTAAAATTTTAAATAATCAGGAGGAAAAAATATATGTATCCAAGAAATTTTTCACACATAGGAATATCAGTACCAAATTTAGAAGAGGCAGTTAAATTTTATAGTGAGGTAATGAATTGGTATGTTATTATGAGCCCAACTTTAGTAAAAGAGGAAAAGGAAACAGCAATAGGAATGATGTGTATTGATGTTTTCGGAGAAAACTGGGGAGAGTTTAAAATAGCTCACCTTTCAACAGGAGATGGAATAGGAATAGAGTTATTTGAATTTCCACAAAACGATAAACCAAGAAATGAATTTAATCCATATTCAACAGGAGTATTTCATTTCTCAGTAAAAGATCCTAATATTGAGGAGTTAACAGCTAAAATTGTAGCTGCTGGTGGAAAGCAAAGAATGCCAATTAGAGAATATTATCCAGGAGAAAAACCATATAGAATGGTTTATTGTGAAGATCCATTTGGAAATATTATAGAGATTTATACTCATTCATATGAGTTACATTACGGTGCTGGAGCATACCAACACGATTTAAAAGATTAATTAAAAAAATATAAACTAAGAGGCTTCCTTTACTTGGTAGCCTCTTAGTTTTTTTTTAGAAAAATTCTAGAATCTAATTTTACGACTTATTATTGACATTGACCTAAGGGGATAGTTTATACTTTTATTGTAAAATAGATTTTATGGAGGAATATTATGAAATTTAAAGCATTTTTAGTAACAGAAGATAATGGAATTTTTAAAAGAAATATTGTTGAAAAAGATATTAATGAGCTACCAGAGCATGACACTCTAATTAAAGTGTCGTATAGCTCATTAAATTATAAAGATGCATTATCAGCAAGTGGAAATAAAGGAGTTACAAAATCTTATCCTCACACTCCTGGAATAGATGCTGCAGGAGTTATTGTAGAGAGTACAAATCCCAATTTAAAAGCTGGAACAGAGGTTATCGTAACAGGATATGACTTTGGAATGAATACCTCTGGTGGATACCAAGAGTATATAAAAGTACCTTCTCAATGGGTAGTTCCACTTCCTAAAGAGATGACATTAAAAGAAAGCATGATATACGGAACAGCTGGTTTAACTGCTGCTATTTCAATTTATAAGTTAGTTGTTAAGGGAGAAGTAAAACCAGAGGACGGAGAAATTTTAGTTACTGGAGCTACAGGAGGAGTTGGATCTGTTGCTGTTAGAATTTTAAGTAAACTAGGATATAATGTAGTTGCAGTAACAGGAAAAGATGAAGAGATAGAGTTTTTATTAAATTTAGGAGCTAAAAGAGTTATTTCAAGAGATGAAGTTAACGACACATCAAGACCAATGCTGAAAGGTATCTATGCTGGAGCTATTGATACAGTTGGTGGAAATGTTCTTTCAACAGCTATAAAATTATTAAAATATAATGGTGTAATCACAACTTGTGGAAATGTGGCAGGAGCTTCTTTTGAATCTTCAGTTTATCCTTTTATAATTAGAGGAGTAACTCTTTATGGTGTAGACTCTGTACAGATATTACCTTCTGAAAGAGAGCTTTTATGGAATAATTTAGCTAATATTTGGAAAATTGAAAATTTAGATAAATTAGCTACAGAGATAAAATTAGAGGAATTAGATAAAAAAATTGAATTAATATTAAATGGCTTAAATAAAGGGAGAGTTGTTATAAAAATATGAAAAAAGATTTCTATTTAATTGGAGAAATATCAAAAATAACTGGACTTTCTAATAAGACATTAAGATATTATGATGAAAATAATATTTTAAAACCAGATTATGTTGATCCAAATAATGGATATAGATACTACAGTGAGTATCAAATTTTAAAGCTACAAAATATAATTACTTTGAAAGATAATGGATTTTCACTTGATGAAATTAAAAATAGATTTGAACAATCAGCATCTAGAGAGGCTAGTAACTTTTTTGATATTTATAATAAAAAAATTGAAGATATTGCTAAAAAAATAGAGTATCTAAAGGGTAGTAAAAAAAGATTAGAAAATCTTTTAGATGAGTTTTCATATTTAGAAGTTGATAAAATAATATTAAAATGTTTACCTGAAAAATTTTTATATAATTTAGATATAATAACAAATAAAAATTTGAATAACTCTATTTTTGATATATACAAAATTATTGAAGCCTCTGTTGAGTGTGGTAGTGCTCATTTGGGAAAAAAATTTAAATTTGAAAATTTAAATATAGAAAGTCCAGAAAAAATAAGTGAATTTTTACTTTTTAAAAATGAAAGTTTTATAAAAAATATTGAGGAAATAAAAAAAGGTGAATACATAACAATAAGATATAGATATGGAAATAGAGAGACTGCTTTAAAGAAAATTTTTGATTATATATCTTTAAATAAAATTAGTATTGAACCATTTATCTATGAAATTGATATTATAAACTCCTTTCTATCTCAAAATAAAAAAGAGTTTATAACTGAGATTCAAATTCCTATAAAAACAATGCTATTTAACGAGGAGAAGAAAATGAATAATGGAAAGTTTAAAGGAATGGGAAAAGGATATGGAGGAGATATATTAGTAGAGATTGAAATTGATAATAATAATATAAAAAATTTAGAAATTTTATCACATAATGAAACTAAAATAATATCAGATCCTGCATTTAAATACATACCTAAATTAATATTAGAGGCTAATAGTATTTTAGTTCCCAATGTTTCAGGGTGTTCTATGAGTTCAAGAGGAATAAGAGAAGCTGTAAAAAATGCTTTACTTCAGGCTGGAGAAAACTTAGATAAACTTGAAATTCAAATGCTAGAAGCTGAGAATTTAGTTAAAATTGGAGATGGAGCGAGTAAAAAAATTATAAAGCCTATTGAAAAATTTGATGTAGTTGTTATTGGAGCAGGGGGAGCTGGATTGGCAGCATCTATAGCCGCTGCATCTAAAGGTGCTAAAGTTGTTTTATTAGAAAAAATGTCTTCTATAGGTGGAAATACTTTAATTTCAATGGGTGGAATAAATATTCCAGGTAACGATACTCAAGTTGAAAAGGAGATTCAAGATTCTATAGAACTTTATAAAAAAGATATACTTTTAGGTGGAGATAATGAAAACTCTTTAGAACTTCTTGATATCTTTGTTAACGAAGCACTACCTACATATAAATGGTTAAAAAATGAAATTAAAGTTTCTTTTAAAGATGAGCTTATTCATTTTGGAGGTCACTCAGTTCCTAGAGCTGCTGTATTCTCAGGAAAATATGCAATTGAATTAATAGCAAAACTTAGAGCAAAAGCAATCTCTTTAGGAGTTGATATAAGAACTGGAGTTCGTTCTAAAGATTTAATAACTGATGATAATTCTAGAGTTATCGGAGTTTTATCAATAATTGAAGATAAAAGTGTTAAATTTATGGGAGAGAAAGGTGTTATTTTAGCTACTGGTGGTTTTAGTGGAAATATTGAATTAAGAAAAAAATATAATTCTAATTTAGATGAGAGATATAAAACTACAAATATAAGTGGAATTACTGGAGATGGACACTTAATGTGTGAAAAAATTGGTGCAGATTTTATTCAAATGGAATACATTCAAACCTTCCCTATTTCAAATCCTGAAACTGGAGAGCTATCTCATGTTGGTGGAAGTAGGTTTGACGGAGCTATTTTAGTTAATAAATCTGGAAATAGATTTGTTGAAGAGCTTGATAGAAGAGATACGGTATCAGAGGCTATTCTTAATCAAGAGAATGGCGTGGCTTATTTAGTTTGGGGAAAAGAGATTGAAGAAATTACCAATTATGTTACAAAAAATAAAGAGGAAGTGGAAAGATTAAAAAATTCTAACTTAATAGCTATATCTGACAGTTTAGAAATAGCAGCTGAGTCTATGAATATAGATACAGAGAATTTATTAAAAACAATTGATAGATATAATGACTTTGTAGAAAAAGCAGTTGATTTAGATTATAACAGAAGAGGAACTCTTGTATCTATAAATGAAGGCCCATTTTATATTCAAAAGGTAGCTCCTGCTGTTCATCATACAATGGGTGGCGTTCGTATAAATACAGAAAACCAAGTTTTAGATAAAAAGGGTAATCCAATTAAAGGATTATTTGCAGCAGGTGAAATTGTTGGTGGCCTTCATGGAACAAATAGATTAGGTGGAAATGCTATTACTGAAATAATTGTTTTTGGAAAAAGAGCAGGAGAAAAAATAATAGATTGAAATAGAGTTCACAAAATACATGTATAGAAATTTCTGTGCTTTACAAGAGGAAAAGATATACATATAGTAACTTATTTGTTTAGTTATTAGAGGAGTTAAACTCCTCTAATAATATTTCACCTAATTTTTGATATATTTTTAAAGCTTCAATAACTTTCATTCCTTTATCATCAGTTATGTAATATTGAACATTTAATGGATATCCTAATGATTTTTCTTTTAATATAAGTTTATATTCTAATAGTTCATTTAATTGTTCTAAAAGTATTTTTTGACTAATTCCTTTGATATCTTTTTGTAATTGTGAAAGTGAAGGATTTTTTCGATAATAAATTTGCCACATAATAACAGTTTTCCATTTTCCTCTTAGAATATCATGTATAAATTCTAAAGGACATGTGTATTCCTTTCTTAGCTTCATAGTTATCTCCCTATAATTTTTATTTTACGATGTGCTACCTATCAAGTGCTCATTTTGATTATAAACATTATTTTTAACAGTAACACTTTGGTAGTATTATACCATTTTAGTCAAGTTCTTAAAACAAAATCATCAGAAAGATTGTATTTTTAATTATTTGAAGCGTAGAAATTTATAGCAATAGGTAAGGCTTTGATTTTATCTCTACCTTTTCCCTTGCTCCACACCGTGCATGCGACTTTCACCGCACACGGCGTTCCATCATAATTTTAAATTTTATTTATATTTAGAAAGTGTTTTTAATATTCTTGCATAATTTTCATTGTCTTTATAGTAATCCTCTCTATTTTCGCTTTTATTAAACTACTTTTAACATGTCGTAACTTTTCATTACGAAACGTGTCGCACTATTAGATAGATATTCTTCAACGGCAAACATTCTACAAAATTCTAATAGAGAAACGATTGATTCTCTATATATCCTAATAAGGTACAATCCAAACGAACGCCTTAAAATTAAAATTACAAAGCCTTAAAAATAATTTTCGAACGTATTTTATGAACATGTGATTGTTATTTACTTTAAACGAACGATATTGTATAATATATGGAGAATTTTAATTATCGGAGGAAGTATGAAAGTTGGATATGTGAGAGTCTCCACTGTGGACCAAAATGAAAGTCGTCAATTAGTGAGGATGGAAGAGGCCAAGGTGGAAAAACTATATGTTGAAAAAGTGTCAGGTAAGGATATTGAGGGGAGACCTGAACTTAAAAGCATGCTAGAGTTTGTTAGAGAAGGGGATACTGTATATGTTCATGATTTCTCTAGACTAGCTAGATCTACTAAGGACCTTTTACATATAACTGACCTTTTAGCCAAAAAAAAGGTGCATTTAGTGTCATTTAAAGAGAATATTGATACATCTACACCTACTGGAAAGCTAATGTTAACAATGATAGCTGCTATAAATGAGTTTGAAAGGACTAATCTTTTAGAGCGTCAAAGGGAGGGAATATTGATAGCAAAGGAGTTAGGAAAATACAAAGGGCGTAAACCAATACCTTTTCCAGAGAACTGGAAAGAGATTTACAACAGTTGGAAAACTAGGGAGATAACAGGAACTAGAGCTATGGAGATGCTAAAGCTTAAAAAGACAACGTTTTATAAGTTACTTAGAGAATGGGAAAAGATACAAAAAAATTAAAAAAATTTTAGATGAAAAATAGCTGAAATACTTTGAAAATAAAGGGGTCATAGATGGTCAGGGAAATCCTTAGCGTTGTTATTCCGCGTTTTCCTGATAGGACCCCTAGATGAGGTTGGATATATTCCATTAACTAAGGAAGATGCTAACTTGCTCTTTGAAATAGTAAGTGGACTTCATGAAAAAACATCAATTTGTATAACATCAAATAAAGATTTTAGTCAATGGCTAGAGCTTCTTCAAGATGAAGCTCTAGCCACAGCAATATTAGATCGTTTGGTTTACAGATGTCAGGTATTCAATCTAAAAGGTAACAGCTATCGACTAGAAAATAGAGAAACTATCTTCAAGTAAAAACTTCCAAATACCACTCACGAAATTTTGCAAACTCTTATCATTTTTTTTTACAAATATGATTGACGTTCACACTTTTACTAATCTTAGAGAAGTTATATAAATATTAATATTTTTTAACTTGCTATTCTAAATCTAAGTTTCATATCCTTCATCTATAAATAATAGATTTTAATAAATACTTTTTTTCTTTTCCTGTATCAAAGCATAAAATTTTTATTTTCTTAGTATCTTCAGAAACCTCTAAAACTTTTCCCTTAAAAAAATTATTGTTAAAGCATTTTCCTATTAAATTGAATGGAAAATTTTGTTTATTGATATGTTCTTGAAAATTATGAAAATCCTTATAATTTGAATATTTTGTTATATTTGATATTTTCTTAAAAGTTTCATTTTTTAAATCTTCTTCTGAAAAGCACATTACTAATCTAGCCTTTGCTCTGCTTAAAGCCACATTTATTAAATTTCTAGCTTCTTTCGTTTTTAAAAATTCTTCATTTCCAACAACAGGATCAAAAATAACAGTATGGTATTCACTACCCTGAGATTTATGAACAGTCTTTACTTTTATATTATGTATATTTTCTTTTCTTAAAAAACTTAAAATCAAATTTTTTTGAGCTTTAAAAGGAACTAATACAACAATTTCATTCTGTTCATACTCTTTAATCAAACTTTTACACAACTCAAATATAAATTCAGCAGATTCATATCGTATAAATCCTCTATATTTTTGAGAAAAGGTTCCATTCTCTGAAATTTTTTCTATAAAAACAGAACTGTCTCCAACTAAAAAATTTCTTTTTAACTCTCTTTCTTTTAACCAAGATAAAGAGCTTTCCTCTTTTAAAGAAACAATTAATTCACCATCATAAAATAATTTACTTACTAAATTACATATTCCTTTACTCATTCTAGATTGCTCATTTAAAAAAAACTTAGAGTTTTTAAAAAGAGAACCTGTATGCTCAAATATAGATGCACCCATAAATCTTTTAGTATTTAAATTTTTAGATATGCATATTGGATTTAATTGCTCTTGATCTCCTGCATATATGACTTGTTTTCCTAGTTGGGATAGCATCATAGCCTGTGGTAAACTTATTTGACTCGCCTCATCAAATATGACTAAATCAAATTTTCTATTATTCAAAGCCTCAAACTCAAAAAGTGCTCTTGTTGTTGTCAAAGCAATTAAACTTTTTTTATTTACAGTCTCTTCTATATTAATTTTCATCTTAATTTTTAATTCTTCATACTCTTTTAACCAATTATTATAAGCTATCGCTTCTTTTTTATCTGGTTTCTTACTTTCTAATAAAGCTAGTTCTTCTAAAAGGTAATTATCTTTTGTAGCTATTAAATAATTTTTATTTTTATAGTATTCACTGTTTATATTACTCCCTAGTCTCACGCATCTTTTTTGTAGGTCATCCCCAAATTCAAATTTTTCAAGTTGTTTATCTACATTATATAAAAGTTGATCTACGGCTAAATTAGTTAAAGATAATATAAGTATTTTATTTCTAGGGTTGACTGCCATATAAGAAGATATTAAAGCTCCTAGTGTTGTAGTTTTTCCAGTTCCTGGTGGTCCCCATAATATACCTCTATTATAACTAAATAAATCATATGATTTTTTTTGATTTTCTCTCAGCCAATCAAATTCTTTAGGAATTTCTAGTTTATTTTTATATATAGTCGTGTTCGAATAATAATTGTTTAAAGCTGATCTCGAAAATTTGCTGTCCATCCATAAATATTCCAATGCTTCTAGGTATTCTTTAGGATAGATTACAATTTTTGTTCCTTCAATGGGTTTTTCACCTTTAAAAAAACGTATATTTATAATCTCTGATTCTATATCTATTGATAAAACTTCCCCAATACCTTTAGTTTGTTTTCCATTAGTTTCTTTATTAAGCCACCAAACTTTGCATCCTTCTAAATCATCATCTAATTTACCAGAGTTTTTTACATTTAAATCTAAAGATATCTTTAATATATCCATTACTTTACCAGAGTTTTTTACTGTAAATAAAATCTTTTTTTCTGAAGAATCTCTCTCGTCTTTAATAGCTTCATAAATATCATATATACTTGGCTTTTGCTCTCTATTTTCAATTTTTTCTTTTATAATTAATTCAGTACGTGCTACTGTGCTATCTATTTTTACTTCATTTCCGAATAAATTATATCCTAGTTTGTTATATCCTTTTTCATCTAATAAAAACAAAGAATAATTAGAACTTTTACTAATATCTATTATATTTTTACTTTTAATTTTAAGCAAATTCAATCCTAAGGCTATAACTGAATTTTGATTTTGTTTACTTATTTTTAAGATTTCTTCTAGTGTTTTATCGTAAAACATATCTTGAAAAAATTTAAATATTTTTTTTATTTTTCGTTTTTCATAAGAAGAATAGTTGGAAATTAAGTTATCATCTATATAATCAAAATTAGCTGAAGTACATAACTCATAGCATTTTACTAATTTTATATTTTTCTTATAAATATCATATCTTAATATCTCTATATCCCATTTTTTATATTCATTTTCTTTATATTCAGGCTTAAACTTAATTATCTCTATGAAAAGTTCTCCATCAAAATATACAAAATTATCTAAGTGAATTATTTTTGATGCTAGATTTTTAAATCGATTGAGTGAAAGTTTTAATAATTTTTCCATACTAGCTCCTTTATCTCAGTTATTTTTTTTAGCATAATAAACAACAATATTATCTAATTTTAACATATTTTATATATCTTTATCTATTGGAAGTTTTTTTAGTTTTTTAAAATTTCTTCTAATATAATTATATATTATAGAAAAAACCTGAGATTTTTCTCAGGTTTTTTATTTATTTCTCTCTCCTCATCAGTTCCTCCAACAACTCTTTACTACTAAACTTTCTCAATGGATTTTCTTTAAAAGAGTACTGGAACTCATAGCTTTCAAAAACTACCTCAATAACTTTTTCTAGTAGATCCAGATTTACATTTTTCTCCAGGAAGAACTCTGTCATCTCTATCTCATTGACTCCAATCTTCTTGGCCACTCTACTACTGCTTAAATTTTTCAGATTCATCTCTCTTCTAATGCTTCCCATAATATCAAACTTTTTCATAAATACCTCCATCCTTAAAAGCAGCTTGAGGGAGTTCCCTCAAGCTTTACAAATAATCAATTAAACCATTTTCATAAAAACTAAAGTTTTCTGTTTCTGAGATTATGTAGTGGTCAAGTAGTTTGACATCAACCTTATCAAGAAGTTCTTGCATCTCCAGTGTTAGCTCAATATCTTTTTTAGATGGAGTTAGATTGCCACTTGGGTGGTTATGTACAAATATAACTCCTTTAGCTTTTGATAGAATTGCTTTTTCAATTATCAATCTTGGATAAACAACACTTCGGTCTATCGTTCCGCAAAATAGAGTTTCATCTAATACGATTTGATTGCTGCTATTTAGAAAAACTACTTTAAACTCCTCATGTTTTAAAAATCCCATAGCTAGATTTAAATAATTTATCAAATCTGTTTTTCCTCGAACTGTTACATCTTCAGATTTAATTCCACCTTTTAGAAATTCATTTAGTAGTTCCAAAAACTCTAGGGCATTACTATCGCCATTTTTAACGGCTTTTCTTA
>Ga0114938_1001402_pt1 | contig 16458 bp, 15 predicted proteins | sample AshMeaBigSpring_FD_88675 | JGI IMG/M metagenome (GOLD analysis project Ga0114938, IMG submission 88675) | Groundwater microbial communities from Big Spring, Nevada to study Microbial Dark Matter (Phase II) - Ash Meadows Big Spring | ecosystem: Environmental > Aquatic > Deep subsurface >...
AAGAGAGCTGTTTAAGGAAAATCACCCTAATTCAAGTTTTTTATAAAGAGGGGAGGGAATAAAAAGTGAAAAGAGCTTATTACTTCTCATTAAGTAGCGATTCCCAATGTGTTTTATGAGTTCGCACTGATAGGGAGCAAGAACTTGGTTTTCCGTAATGACTGAGAGAATTTGGCGTACATCCCCAGTATATCATGATGACTTCAGTGATACCACGATACCAATATCCTCCTTCTTTCCTATAGGAATATGTACGAGGCACCCAATTTTGATTCTTTCTCGAAAAGCGTCCCCAACAGCATAAGTGAGGGGACGCACAGAAAATGATGAATTTTTCGGAATGACTTCTATGAACATGGGGTTTTTATAATCCAAGAGATTTTTTTAGATCTTCTGCTTTTTGAGCATCTTCATTTGCCTTATCTGTCGCCTTATCCTCTTCCTTGTAAATATCCTTCAGTTGCTCCCACTCATTTTGAGCTTTTACGACAAGTCCTTTAATAATTTCTCATTCTGTAGGCATGAGTTTTCTAAATTCTACACGCTCATCTTCAAATACTTTTGTGAGTTCATCGATTTGAAACTGGGAAAGAGTTGGGATAGCATCTATAACTCGTTTCTTTTCAAATGTAGAGAGAGAAAGGGAGTGTTCGAGGAGATCCATAAAAGACTTTTCCTCAAATGTTGTGAGGGGGTGTACGAGAAATCTCTGAAATATCTCATCATTTGATGTCTTTGGACGAGGTGGTGGTGGCGGAGGAATTGGTGGATTTCCAGATGCTGGAGGAGTTCCTGGATTTTGTTCGTCAGTCATAATTAAAAGTTAATTTGAACAAATTATATATCGTTTTATCGAAAAACCAAGTTTTATTTATGTTCGGAACTTTTTGCTTTCCACAAATTCTTCTACTTCATTCCAAAGAGTCTCGTTTATATCCGCATTATTCCAGACTTTTTCTATATCTTCATCCTCATCGAATGCTTCGAGCATTTTATAGAGTTTTAAGGCCGAATCAAAATCAGTTATATGAAGAGAGTTTTTCGGAATATACTCAAAACCAGAGTATTCGATGGTATATCATTTTTCTTCAAGTGCCTTCTTTGTTGAGAATAACTCTGCTCTACTCGTAAATATATCATACCCAGTTCCAGACTTTTCATAATCTTCTGCATTTGTTTCTAAGAGTTCTTCCTCAAAGAGCATATCATCAGAGATATCTCTTACAGAGAGCATTCATTGATAGTCAAAAGCAAAGTTTGAAACGGTTCCAGATTCTCCGAGGTTCCCCCCAAAAGCTGAGAATATGTGCCGAATATTTGGAGCAGTCCTATTTCTATTATCAGAAAGTGCTCGCACAATAATGGCAACCCCACCAGGAGCATATCCTTCATAAAAAATCTCTTCAACTTTACTTGCATCTTTATCGAGTCATGCTCCACGCTTGATAGCTCGTTCTATGACATCTGCTGTAACTCAATCTCTTTTTGCATTTGTTATAGCATCTGCGAGGGATGAATTGAGTCATGGCTCTATTCATTTTTCAGCAGAAATAGCTATGATTTTTGCATGGAGTGTATTTATTTTCGCTTTCGCTTTCGCATTTTTATCTTTTTGGGCTTGGACTGTTGGTCAGCGTCACATAGAGAAAGTGTATTAAGTGTATTCAGAGTTCCTTTTCATATCTTTCATGCTTTCCATAAATATCGATTCTAGCGGTTCATCGAGTTCATGAATATATCATTTTCTTCGTATCTTGCCTGAAGCAATAATTGCAAACGAGTCACATATTGCTTCAACATCGCTTAAGATGTGTGTGTTAAAGAATATTGTTTTTCCCTCAGATTTGAGTTCTAGAAGGAGGTCTTTTACCATTTTTCTTCCCATTGGATCCAGTCCACTCATTGGTTCATCGAGAAATATGAGTTCAGGATTATGTAAGAGTGCTTGGGCTATTCCTATCCTTTGAAGCATTCATTTTGAATATTTTGAAAGCTTTTTCTCTCGTGCATGAGTGAGTCAAACTTTTTCGAGAATTTCTGTTTTTCTTTTTTCGAGAAGTTGATTCTCCAGAGAATAAAAGCCAGCGTTGAAAGAAAGAAATTCCTCCCCAGAGAGGTGCTTGTAGAGGTAGGTATTTTCAGGCATAAAACCGATTTTCTTTCGTATTTCTCTATCAGTTATAGATCACCCGAGAACTTCTATTGTTCCTGTATCTATTTTTACGACTGAGAGAATTGACTTCATGGTAGTGGTTTTTCCAGCACCATTGTGCCCGAGGAACCCAAAAATTTCTCCTTTTCGTATTTCGAGAGAAATCTGATCGAGAACCTTCTGCTTTTTTATTGTTTTTGATACATTTTTGATTCTAAGAGCGTAGTTCATGTTTAGTATCATAGAAAGAAATTAAAAAAATTCAAGGGTCGTTGTCTGAATTTTGACTTCTTGGAGGTTTTTCCTATACTTCCAAACATGTCAAATCCCCTTGTTATAAAAGTCTGTACGGGCCGAGCCTGCACTGAACGACATTCTCAATATATAGAAAAGAGGCTTTTTGCTGACAGAGAGTTTTATCACTTTGAAGATGATGTCTCTATCGAACAATGTCTGTGTCAATGAAGGTGTAAGGAGTGACCAACAGTTGTTTTTTGAAATGATGTTCAAGTTGGACAAAATCCGGTAAAATCCTCTGAGATGCTCGTAAAGAAAATCGCAGAAATACGAAAACGTTTACAAAATAAAAAACCCGAATGAGTAAAGTAGTACCATTGATTCCCAAAAGCATACCAAATGATATAGTATGAGAGATTAAAAACATAAAAAATATTTGATTTGCAAGAGCCGTACTTTCCCTTTGCTTGAAGGCTGGAAAGGGAGAGTTTGTTCGACATATGGATACAGTAGATGCATGGGAGCTTTTAGAAAGAGCAAAAAACAAATTACCAATACTTACGAAAAGTAGAAGAAGGGTACAGCTTACACTTGTATGGGTTAATCCAAATTTATAAAATGCCAAAAGTTTGATTTGTTGCTATCGTTGGTCGTCCAAATGCTGGAAAATCTACTCTTATTAATGCTCTTATTTGAGCAAAGGTGAGTGCAGTTTCTCATCGTCCCCAGACAACCATTCGGTCTATCCCTGCTATTTTTACGGATGAAGAAAAAGAATTTCAGATTATTTTTCTCGATACTCCAGGTATTCATCAAGATGAAACGGTGCAGTTTTGAAGTAAAAAAGATACAACGATTAATAACCGTATAAACAGTGAGGCTTTTGCATCACTCCGGGAAGCAGATATCATCATTCGCCTTGTTGATCCAACTCGTTCACCGTGAAAAGAAGATGCTCGTATAGATGAAGTACTTTCATTTATTTCAAAGCCAATCATTCGAGTTGAAACAAAGCAAGATATGGAAAATAAATCATACCCATGAAAGAATATCGATATTCGAGTAAATAGTATTGATGGGACTTGATTTTCTCTTCTTCTCGAGAAAATCGCTTCTTTTCTTCCAGAAGGTCCATATTTGTATGAGAGTGATTATTATACGAATCAGTCCATGGATTTTCGTATACAGGAGACTCTCCGAGAAGTGCTTTTTAGCGAACTCGGAGAAGAAATTCCCTACGCATGCTATATAGAGATTGGTACTATAGAAAATACAGAAACTCTTTTAAAAATTCATGCCTATATCGTTACAGAAGCAGAATCACAAAAAGTTATTGTCATCGGAAAGTGATGAAAGAAAGTATCTGATATAGGAATGAAGGCTCGTATCATTCTTGAGGAGATATTTTGAAAGAAAGTTTTTCTTGCACTTCGCGTTAAGGTGCACAAGAATTGGAGAAAGGATGAAAGGATACTCAATCAGTTATTTCCTAAAAAATAAAGACCCATGAGGGTCTTTATTTTATATTCAACTACTTCGCTCGTTCAAGATATTCACCTGTTTCAGTATTGATAACGATTGATTCATCTTGGTTTACGAATCCAGGAACACGGAGTTCGAGACCAGTTTCGAGTTTTACATTTTTGTCGACTTTCCCGTCAGCAGTATTTCCTGCAACAGCTGGTTCTGCTTCAATAACCTTTAGAGTAACACGAAGAGGGAGAACGATACCGATAAACTTTCCTTCAAATGTTTGAAGATCTACAACGAGTCCTTCTGTAAGGTAGAGTGAAGCATCACCAACATCTTCTTCGTGAAGCTCAACAGTTTCATAGTTATCTTGATTCATGAAAGCAAACATATCTCCAGATTGGTAGAGGAACTCTGCCTTCGCTCGTTCAAGTACAACATCGTCGAGTTTTTCCTCTGAGTCCATAACTCGGTCAGAAGAGTTTCCTTGGATAAGGTTTTTGAGGCGCATCATAACGTTTGTAGCACCACGACCACCACGACGCATTTCATGTTTTACGACGAGCCAGATTTCACCATCAATACGGAGAACTGTTCCTGGTCTCGCTTGGAGAGCTGTTTTCACGGGAAGAAAGTTTAATAATAAAAAATGTGCCTTGGAGTATAGGCACAAAAAGGGAAAAAGCAAATATTAACTTTGGAATGTTGCTCGGAGAGTTGCCTCTTCTATTTCTTTATCGAGCTCTGTTTGTACATCTTTCATGAGAATTAGGTCATGCATAATATCTTGTTTTTTTGCTTCTTCTCTGTTTTCACGAAACACCATAACTGCGCCTGTTGCGTAGAGAAAAAATATCTTTAACAGTAAAAATATTACAGCTCCAGCAACTAAAGCAACTCATGTATGAAGAGATAAGTCTAAGATACTTACATGATTATAGAGTTCTATATTTTCGAGATTGTAAAATGAAACAGTAAGGTTTTCCATAGAGTTCTTGGGATTATTCTTTGAGTTCTGCAAATAAAATAAGTCTTTCAAGGGTTGTTCCGATTGGCCAACAAGTCATGAGAGAGAGCTCTCTCTTTGTTTTATCCCGATTTTCTATAACACCCACTTCTCCCGGTTTTACGATAGCCCTATCAGTTACTGCATATATAAATTTCTTTTGATTGTAAAATATGATAATTTCATCGCCATTTTGGAGAGTATCTAGAAGTGCAAATACATCATTGTAGTCACTCTTAATCCATGGATAATTTGACGAGTGTCAGAAGATAAAGGCGTTTCCTATTTCTCCTGGAAGGGCTGTTCCTGGATAGCGAACAATACCTTTTTTAAGTTCTTCCATAAAAACATTGTGCATGTCTTCGTATGCTCAAGTTCCATCATGATTCACATCAAGGAGGGGAATATTTTTTCAAAGCCTTGGTATAATAAGCCTATTTTCATATGGAGTAACATCAAGGGTTGGTTTTATATGTTCAGTATCTCTTATGTTTGCAAGAAGATTTTCTGCATTATATGAACGCTTCCAAACAATATCTGGATTTGTATTTGCGAGTTTTTCCTCGATGATACTTGTTGTTTCTTTTTCCCCAATTGTCGTTTCAGCGTGTACTTCTATACTTGTTTTTTCTATGATTTCTTCGAGGTTTCCTCGTATGTCTTCCAGTCTTTCAGGATTGATAACATGAGCGAGTCTTTCACTATAAGCACTAAAATTGAGTATACCCAAAAATATAGAAAAAATAGTTCCAGATACAAAGAGGTATACGAGTAAAAACTTTAAAGCACCAAGGGTTCTTCAGAGAATTTTTGTTTTTGTATGAATTTTTTGAGTATGAGGGACTTCGAAAGCCTCCAAAGGATCGTAAGACATATATATTTATTTTGATTGGTATGAATTTTTCTGAATTCTGAATTGGAATATTTGTGAACTAAAAGCACTCTAGCACATATTTTTCTTTCATTCAAGAATTTCTTCAATTCTTCTGAAAAAAAGTTTGACAAATGACGGGAATTTTATAATATCTGCCAAACTTTTAAATTATCTACCCATGATCTGCTACTCTATTAAAAAAGAAGGAGAAACAAATGAAAAACTTATTCTTCGCTATAAGAAGGCATTTTTTCAGACTCGCACAGCAAACAAACTCAAGGCGGCTCAAACTCATTCTCGAGGTCTTTCAAAAAGAAAGGTTCGTGAGCAAGCAATTATTCGTGAGTATTACAGAGCGCTTTCAAAATAATATTGCACTATAAAATAAAATCCTTGGTCTCCCAGGGATTTTATTTTGAAGAAAACATATTGACTTATTACTATATAATCGAATAATTTGATTTCTTTTTAGTTTCTTCTATAATCCTGTACAGGAAACCGCTACCTCTATCAAAATGTTTGCAAAATAGCAAACTATATGCTACTGTAGCTGTGTTATTAATATTTTCATACATATGTATTTCAATAAAGAAGGACAACCATCTCTTACGGAAGTTGCAAAAGAACAAAAAAAACTTCCTAATAATTTCCCTATTAAGGATTTCTTACAAATATATAATGAGTGGAATGCAACATTGTCATCTCACCCTACTGATGATGTTCAGAGTACACGACAAGGCTTATTTGCTAAGCTTCGTGATCTTCATCAACAATATGGTGTAAATACAAATCGGGGTGTAGATTTTTGGAATGCTGAAGAAGAGGTTCATGCCTTTGCAAAGTACCTCAATAAAATACAAGATAATACAACTATAACTCAAGGGCGTCTTTCCGATGCGAAATGAGATATTTTACAAAAATCAGCAGATTTTATAACAATTAATGGACAACAACTCAATAAATGAGATATTGTGATTTTGAATGAATCTAATGCAATATTTACATGAAACTATAAAGTAGATGTAAATGGAAAGATTACACAAATTGAGATTAATATTAACTGAAATTCTTGATATGCACAGTTGAGTGATATAACTTTTATAGAAGAAGCAAATAAATGAAAAGCTATTGATAAATCCCCTATTTTAAAGTATAAATTAAATGTCTATAAAGGTTTTGCTGAACAAGAGCTTACGAAACATGGAAAAACTATAAAAGACTTACAAGAGGCACTCAGGATAAAATGAAATTATTCAGGCGAGGTAAATGGAAAATTTGATCAGGCAACTCTAGAAGCCATTATTGCATTTCAGAAAACTATCCCAAATGCAAAATATTGAGCTGATGGGCTTGTTGGCTCTGAGGAAACTATTCCTAAGCTCTTTGGTGTAGAGCCACAGGAAAATACAAAATTACATAAGACTAATAAAAGATCAGATTCTCCTGTTATTGTAGATAAGAAAGTAGATTCTACATCAGCAAACTCTGGTGATGTTGTAAAGACTCCTAGTGCCAGTTCTGGCAGAGTTGACTGAGCCTCTAAAGGTGCACAAAAATCAGAGATAAATAATATTACCAAAGAATCTGTACAACAAGCATATAATGATTTTATGAATTATGTGAAGGATGCAGATAAGTGGTTTGCTTGATTTAGAAATTCAAAAGAAGATGTAGAAAATATTCATAAGGGAGTTTCGGAAAAATTCGAAAAATTCAATACAGCTATAAATAGATACATACAGTCTGGAGGAAATATAGAAGATGTGAATTGGATGAGACTTAATGTAGCATATTACTATACAGATGACCTTTCGGGTGTTTCATCCAAAAATCAGATGAATATAGTTCGTTCGATGAATATATCATTAGATATACTATGAGATAAGGCTCCGCGTGCACCCACTACAATGGAACAATTGGCTGCAGTTGCTGATAGAATTAAGACTAAAAATCCACAGTTAGCAGACTTAATTTGAAAAAGAATTGCTGAGCAAGGGACTAATCTTGATTTATCAGTTATACTTTCTAATCCTGTTGTGAAGTGAGGTTGGGAAAAGGCTTCAGATGAAATATATAGAGAATACCTCAGTAAACTAGACAATGAGCTCGATAAACTAAAGTGACAAAAGTGGAATACACTTACAGAAACTCAACGTAAAGCATTAGATCATCTTCGTGATATTCGTGGAAAGGATGGAATCTTCGACTTTACTGCTCAAAATCGTGAACAGATGTGGCAGATGCTCAAGTATGGTAGTGCTATAGGTGTTGGTATTGCTTGAGCAGCCCTGACTGCAACTGGAATTGGTGCAGTAGGATGAGCCCCACTTCTTGCACTTTCATGAAGCGTTATTGCTTGAGCTACGGTTACTACTGCATGAACACTTCTTGCCCAGTGATCCTATGGTTCAGGTATGGATATTGCTCAAGAAACTTGAATTAATCTTATTTCATTTTGAGGTGGTGCCATTTTATTTAAAATTATGTCAGGTGCTCGAATTGCTAGTTTTGCCAGTAAAAATATTGGAACTGCAACTCTTGTTTATAGTACCGAATGAATAGGTAATATAGCTATTTGAATGAGTACCGATATGCTTCGTGCTCGACTTCAAAATGAGGATTTGGATGTATGGAATTCTCTTCAGCAGAATTTGATTTGGGCAGCACTTCCATTTGCTCTCAGGATGAGAGGAGTGAGGGTTCCATCAGAACAACTTGGAGATGCTACACAAGTAAATAACCTTGTTCAGGCAGCAACGGTACAAGCAGCACTTGGAAAATCTCCCAAAACACTTCTTGAAAAAATGAAAGCTCCTCTTTCTCGCCTGAAGATGTGGGGAGAAAAGAATAATATTCCTGTTAAAAATGATTTAGAGAGTTTTAGAAAAATGCATATTTCATGAGATGCTCTTTATGATAGAGCACTTCAGGCTGGGAGGAATCATATCCAAATAGAGTGACTTCCTGAGGGATATAAAATAGGCATGTCAGCAAAATGAGATAAAATACAAATTATAACACCAAACGGCTGAACAATCAACTTATTTAAAGATGAACTCCAGAACAAACTTACAAATATTTTTAATAAGCATAATATTTCAACATCTAGTTCTCAGGATTCAGGTTCTCCTAAGACACAACCTGAAAGTAAGCCCAAAGCTTCTGAAAAAATATCCCAACAAGCTCATAATCCACAAGCTGCACATAATGCATTAGAGAATATGGGTCAAAGTAATAAGAAATTGGGTGCAGTTTTCTCTGGTGAATGGATAAAAAAAATTGCCCAAGCAAGTGGAAAGACTGTTGGATGGGTTGCAGACCAGTCTGTTGGCCCAGTAGTTAGAATGTTAACAGGAAATAATCCTAGCAATTTACTTTCCTTAGCTGTTCCGTGAAAATGATGGTGAGAAAAAACTATTCACTACGGTAAGGAACTTGCTAATCACTGGAGAAGTCCGATAAAGAACAGTACTAATCTTTTGTTTACATGAGAGAGAAAAGATGGTCAATGATTTATTTCCGCTATTGGTAAGAATGTAATATTCGCTTGATGAATCACCGCTCTAGATTACTTTGCTGTTCCAAATAATGAGGCAAATACTCCTGCAAATATGGCACAAAATTACTATGAAATGCTATTGCTTTGATGGCTTTGAATTATTTTGATGGAAAATGGTCCTATTTTGGAATGAGCTAAAGATATGAAGAATTGGCTCACAGATCGCATTCAGGCAAAACCATTCTAAAAAATAAAATATGTCCCTTCCAGAATCACCAAAACATATACCATCTCCAGAATCACCAAATATTATTGAGCTGAGTCGAGAGGCACTTGCAAAAAAACTCAATATATCTGAAGAAGAGCTTCCTGATGGGAAGTTTTTCAAGTTGGTTGACGATCAACTCGATAAACTTTCCCATGCCGTTGCTTGAGTGACTCCTTTAGAGAGAATGGAACTTCTTAGAAAGCGTCTTTCCTCCATTCAGTCTGCAGAGTTATCAGATAAAACAAGAGAATTATCAGAGAATTGAAAATGAATATTGCAAGATGCGACATTTGAAAATATGGATAAAGCCGTCTCAGTAGCAAAAGATAAACTCAAAAAAGAATGATTTGTTCATGTTCAGGATGCTGTAAATGCTGTATGAGTTCTCGCAAGTGCTAGGAGTATCGATGATGCCACCAAATGAATAGATGGACTTACCAAGGTTGTTGATTCTGCAGGGAAGATGCTATCAAGTACAATAGATAGTATAAAAAATATATTCTCCTCACTCTGGAAAGCATTATGACTTGATAAGCTTTTCAACAGTATTGGTTGACTTTTTTGATTCGGAGGTAGTAATCCATCATGAGAGGTCAAGAAGCAAGAAGATACTAAAAAAGACACAGTAGTGGACACTGTAAAAAGTGTCAAAAAATGACTAGAAACACCAGAATGAAGAAAGGAATTCATAGAAAAAATCTCTGGAAGTCTTGGAGATAAGATATCAAAGACATATTTTGGATGAGAAAAACTCTCCGAGTCCCAGATGAAAAAGCTTTATGATATTCTCAATAATTCCCTCAATACAGAATCAATTATTAAAGTTTATGAGAGATTCAATAAGGGTGAAATACAGATTGGTGAACTTTTCGATGCAATTATTAGTACTGCTGGAACATATCCTGCAACAGTTATGTGGGAGTTATCATTCTCTGGAATTATACCACTTTGGGCCATAACACAACATGTTGTTCTGAAACCTACTGAAAATCTGATCAAACTTACATTTGATGGACTTGGTTTACCAGTTACTGGAATATCTCTTGAGAATTTTGGTTCGATGCTCGAGAAAAAAGCTCAAGATGGAAATAGCCATGCACTGGATATGGCGCGAATCCAACTCTATGGTGTAAATAGTATATTATTTCGAACTATCTGAGAAGTTCTCTGAACTGCAGTTGCTGGATGAATTATGCTTACGAATACAACGACAGGTACAGATGGATTTCGAAATATGAAACTTTCGTATTTAAAAGATTATTCCAATCTGGAAAAAGAATTTTGAAGGATTGAAAATATTCTTGGTCGATGAATATGATATACTGATAAAGTATGAGCTTTTTCTCATATGCTTGCTTGAGTCAAAGACCTCCGTGCGAATGCACTCATTATGGATGCAGTTGCTCAAAATACAGTACATGGAAGACTCAATCATCAGAAGATAATAGATGCTCTCGATAGCCTTGTTTCTCAAAATCCTGAATTGGGGCATATCAATTCATGAGCACTAAAAGTAAATATTAATAATGAAAACACATTCCGTGAAGCTCTAAAGAATCTCATAAAATGACCTTCAAGTACAGCATGATGGAAGGACTCTATGGAAAGATTGATTGCAAAATATGCTTGAGGTCGTACAGGAGAAGCACTGAAATATCTAGAACATATTGATTCTGTGAAGAAATGGCAGCAATCTCTGGTAGGAGATGTATGAGCTTTGAGTGAAAAACTCAAACGACTCAAGCTCTCATATGAGTCACTTAAGCTTGCACGTACTGGCGATACAGTAGTTCTCCATATGGAAAACATGGATGATGTATCAAAATTTCGATCATTTCTCTCGACTATCCCTGGCGGTATCAAAGCACTCTCTGAGGTTATACCTGCAGCCTCACTTGCTATCAGTCTTGGATCTGTTGCATGGGATGCACGTGATAAAAAAGAGGGAACTACAGGTGAGAGTCTCATGGATGTACTCAAGACAGCAATAATTCCAGCATATGGAACATGGGGAATTATTCGAGATAAGACTGTGAATTTTGGGAAGATGATTGCAGACGGCGAGATGCCAGAATTTTCTGATATGGCATTAACTGGAGTTGTAGGGGGTGTTTTTATTTATGAGGTTACTCGGGTTTGAAGTGGTTTAAAAGATATTCTTAGTGGAAATATAGCAAAATGAGTATCAAAACTCACTTATATGCATGATATTGGTCGTTGATTTGGTCAAGTGGTGCGCTGAGGTCGAAATATTGCTGCACTTGCCACGAAACCAACGATTCGTCCTGAGTTTGCAAAATCAGTAGCAAATATAGCAGAAAAAATGCCAAAAAAATGAAGAATTGCTATTGCTGGAATTTTACTTGCATGAGTTGCCGGAGGTGTTGCATATGCTATGTGAGAAGATTCACCTGAAGAAATACAAGAAAAATACAAGAAAGAATGACTCATTGATGATGCATGAGTTCCAACAGAAAAGTTAAAATGATTATTTTATCAAAAAACTCTTTCTGAACGCAAAGAAATGCTCGACTCACTCTTTATGCTTTTTCATAAATCTTCTGATAATCTCCCAAAAACACATTATGAAGAAGGAAGATATTCCCTCCTTGATTACAAGGGAAAATCAGAAATTTTAGATAGTGAATTCCGAAAATCTCTCCAATCTTTATGAATAGATATACACTTACCAGTGTAAATTCTACCCATGATGATATCCACTTCCTTTTTCTATTTCTTTTGCTCGATAGATTTGTTCGAGTAAAACAAGAAGGGCAAGAGAATGGGGCATAACAAAATCCGATATTCGGATTTTTTTGTGTCGTACTTCTGCGAATAGCTCAAGGTCTACCCCGTAGCTTCCACCGATAATAAAAATTATATCTTCACTTCTATTTTTTATATCCTCTAGGAGTTCTGCAAATACATTTGTACTTATTCCATCACCCCGTTCATCGAGAAGGTAAATAGTTCCTTGCATTTTTGAAAGAACTTCTTTGACAAGAATGGTTTCTTTCACTTTTATATATTCTGGATTCGTATGTGAAATAGGTTTAATTTTCCGAATATTTACAAATTTCTGAAGGCGTTTCTCATATTCAGAAATGCCTTCTTTAAAGTGTTTATAACCGTCAGAAATGATAATAACTGTAAGCATACGATAAATTATAGAAAAAAATTTTGACAGAACAAACATTTTTTATACAATCCACCTCACTTGCCACCTTAGCTCAGTTGGTAGAGCATCGGTTTTGTAAACCGGCGGTCACCAGTTCAAGTCTGGTAGGTGGCTCCACTTGTAAATAAATAACGAAAACTAATAGGTAAAATAATTAGGAGCCCAAACAACTTTTAGTTATTCACTATTAGTTTTTCGTTTATATGGGTCGGTTCCAGAGCGGTCAAATGGGGAGGACTGTAAATCCTTTGTCTACGACTTCGGGGGTTCGAATCCCTCCCGGCCCACCATATTGGTTTTCTCTTTCGCCAATAAAAAAGAGTAGGAGCATTCGTACCTTGCATTCTCGCATGAGCGATTCGCATTACTTCCTAACCCATTTCTTTCTATGAAGAAAAATATCCACCCAGACTTTCATACAGTAAAAGTTGTTTGTTCTTGTGGAAATAAGTTTGACACAAAGAGCGCCATTAAAGGTGATGAAATTCGTGTAGAAACTTGTTCCGCATGTCATCCATTCTATACTGGTAAAAAGACACTTCTCAAGACAAGTTCTGTGGACAAGTTCTACGCTCGTCAAAAGAAAACAGCTGATCTTTCAAAATAATCTCATCTTTCAAAAAAATCCCCATATGGGGATTTTTATTTTGATTGGGCATTTTTTGCTTTTTCGAAGGTTTGGGACACGATATCGAAGTATCCAGCGAGATTGTCACGGAGACGGACATAATCATCATAGAGAATAACGAGCATAAGATGAACGCCGTACGTACCAGTCATTTCCTTATAGCTATCAACAGCTCTTCATAGAGATCATGCTGCTCGAAGCTCTGCTTCTTGCACTTTTTTTAGGCTACTATCTGCCTCCTGTATTTTTTCTGTCATAACTGTTGGGGCATTTGCAGCAAGTCAGTCTTTCTTTCGGAGTTCATCTTCAGTCCGAGAAAAGTCATGTATATTTTTTTCTATTTGGGATTGGAGGTATCAGAGATAGGTAGTATAGGTGCAGTACTGAAGTGTTGCAGTATTTATAAGTTTTGTTGACACAGGTATTGATTCATCACTTCCACTTGGGTTACATCCGAGAGTTCCAGAAAGAAGTTCCAATCTTTTGTTTTCGGAGTCAAGTTTTCTAATAATTTCAGTTTTTTTTGCACCAACTTTCTTCTCGATTGTTTCTCTGAGGGTTGTGAGTATTTTTGTTCTTGTCCCAATAATTGAACAAGAAAAAGTTTTATTCATGGCATCTCTATAACTGCTTTCAGCGATGCTCAGAGAGAGAAATCCCGAATCTTTCCATACACTACTTCCTTCTCCTACTTTTGACATGAGAAGTCTTTTTTCTTCTGAAAGAAGATTAGAATCAAGTTCTCTGTATTTTGGAACAGGAATTCATACAGTTCCTGCCTCTTTATTTTGCCAAGGGAGACCAGAGTCCTTACATGATGACTCTACCTTTTGTTCGTAGAGAGTGTAGTCTTCGTTTGCTCCATAACTCCTTCCTATTCACATGAATAATAGAAGAAAAAGAATTAAAGAAACTATGGAGGATATAAATGAGAATTTCATGTACTATAAGTCTGAAAGATTAACAGTTGTAACTATAGAGATAGTTGGATCATCGGTTTTTTGTATTTGGAGGTTTCTTTTTGCCCAAGAAAATCCAAGGGTAAGCTTAATCTTTACATAGGGGTGAATAAAAGGAGTAACAAAGTTTGGGTTTATTGCTTTATCTTCTGCTGACCATGCGCGCCACGGATTCTTTGATGGTTTTGCAACAAAACTAATATTTTTTACATTGATGGTATCAGGAAATAGGTCTACCCACTCTCAACCTGATCCTGTGGCAATAACTTCATTTGGTCATATTGGTGGACCACTACATTTCCAATCAGGATGACATATCCATGTATCTATAATTCCATCAAAGGCTCCAGTATTTGTCAATATTCATGAATGTGAAAGTCCTCTATCAAGTCCTCTCATTCGGAGGATTTGTATATTTCCGAGACATCCTGTCCATTCTCCTCATGAGAAGCTACATAGTGTTCATACTGGTGCATTGGGATCATTTTTAACAGTAAATCGGAGATAGGTGCGAGTTTTTTCCGTTTCATTGATGAGATAGAGTTCATTCAGTGCTCAGGATATTACTTCAGGGCCATCTCCTATATCTCTATCGTCCTCATCTCACACGATGTTCCCATTCCCATCTTCATCTCATTGATCGCCATCATTGTTTCCATTATAGTCCATATATTGCAGAGCATACTCTCCATACCTTTGAAATGTTCCACTCATTGAAACGCCTTTGTCATTGAGTGATCATGTTCCTATGCATCATCCAGTACCCATTCGTATAACATTACTTCGACAAAGGTAGTGTCATTCGCCATAGCTATTGCTTCATAAAACCCCACCAGATCCATAGTTTCCTATTCAACTTGGGAGCATATAGTGCCCACTTTCAGTAGCCGTATTGTATGCCATTCTATTCCAGTATTCTTCGTAATCGAGTGTGCCACCATCCCCGATAACATCTAAGAGTTGTTCACTAAAAAAGTAGAGCTCCTCGAGAAGGTGTATTCTATTTTCACTTTTTTGTCTTGCTATTGATACATATTCTAGTGAAGCAAGTATTGCTGCCATAAGTGCTGAAAAAATAACAATTCCTATGGAGAGTTCAAATATAGTGAATCATTTTTTATTGAGAAAACGCATAAAACTTACTTGGATATAAAGCTATAAATAAATGAAAAGAAAGATCTTCAAAGTTTGATTCATGATGGTTTCTTCCAAAATGATTCAGGTCATTCGTGAAAGATTTTTCCAAGAGCTGTAAACTCTTTTTCTTCTTTTTCTATTTTCTGAGAAAAGAATATTGTTAGGAATGTATTGTGTATAACTCTTAGAAAGTGTTTACATTTCTTGAAGAGAATAATCCATGTATTTGATGCCTTTTCCATGTGTTCCTATAAAATAATATATTTTTCCGTATGAATATTTCTTGAAAAAAACAAATTTTCAGATAGGCTTCTTTTGATTTTCATCAAAACTCTATGCAGGATTATATAGCAAACTCAAAAAATCGAAAATTAAAAAAGAGAATTCTTCTTTTTCTTTCCCGTATTGATTTCTGAAGAGAAAAACTTCCAATGTCTTGAAAGTTTCTTCTCCTTCTTGATGCTATTGTTTTTGTTTCTCTCATTTTTCCATGGTTTCACTTTACTCTTTTGAATGGTGAAACAATTACAGTAACAGCATTTTCACTTTATACATGATATGTTGGTTATGGAATTTTTCTTTCATGTCTTATTATACCATTCTTTCTTTTGTCTCATACAAAAAAGGAATTTATTCGTGCACATATACCTTTTCGTCTTTCAGATACCCAAGCGATAGTTTTTATTATATGAATGCTTATTACAGCAATGATTCATCTTGTTCTCATGACTCGTTCTTTTCAGCAATTTGTTTCTCTCGAAATTTCTGTTGGAAGTGCATTCCTCTTTTCTCTTACGAGTATGATTCTCATGCTTCCCGTAGCATATTTCTTTTCTCGTGATACAAAAGAACATGCTCTTGAGGTGCGACATATTGACCACCAAGTACCAGAAAAATATGGTGATTACAGTAGTATAATACACTGAACTCATTCATCAGGAAATGAGGAAAGTTCAAATATGAAACTTCCGATTTAAAACACCCCCGAAAAACTTGACTTTGTAGAAAAACCTATATTATTGCAATTAGTTATCTAAATTCTTTTGGCTT
>Ga0114938_1001403_pt1 | contig 16456 bp, 6 predicted proteins | sample AshMeaBigSpring_FD_88675 | JGI IMG/M metagenome (GOLD analysis project Ga0114938, IMG submission 88675) | Groundwater microbial communities from Big Spring, Nevada to study Microbial Dark Matter (Phase II) - Ash Meadows Big Spring | ecosystem: Environmental > Aquatic > Deep subsurface >...
CTCCCGATCCCGAATCCGTGCCGGCTCCGCCGGCACCCGGCACCGTGCAGGTCTGGCTCACCACTTCGGACGCTTCCAAGAAACTGGCGCGTCAGGCCGATCTCAGTTGGAGCGCCGGCCAGGCGGCGGGCAGCACCAATGTCACGGTCAATGAGGCGGCGAAGTTCCAGCAGATCGATGGTTTCGGGGCCTCCATACTCGATTCCTCGTTGTGGGACGCGGACCCCGCCGTGCGCGAGGAGCTGATGCGCCTGCTCTTTTCCCGCTCCAGCGGCATCGGCCTGAGCATGATCCGCGTGCCAATGGGACTCTCGGGAATCACCGGTCCGCACCGGACCTACAACGACCTGCCGACGGGCCAGGCGGATCCGACGCTTTCCCAGTTCTCCATCGCCGGCGACCAGCTTTGGAAACTCCCGATGATGCGGCAGGCCAAGACACTCAACCCGGAACTCACGCTGATGGGCACGCCGTGGAGCGCGCCCGCCTGGATGAAGGACTCCGGTTCGCTCGGCTATGGCAAACTGAAACCCGAGTATTACGGCGTCTATGCCCAGTATTTCGTGAAATGGCTGAACGCCTGGCGCGCCGAGGGACTCGGCATCAGCGCCGTGACGATGCAGAACGAGCCTCACCACGAGCCCTACTCCTATCAAGGCATGCGCATTGAACCCGCCGAACAGGCGGCTCTCGCCCTCCAACTTGGCCCGGCTTTCAAGCAGGCCGGCCACTCCACCCGCATCCTCTGCTGGGATCACAACTGCGATGAAATGAGCTACCCGATCGCCGTCATGGACGATACGACCGCCCGCAACTGGATCCACGGGGCGGCTTTCCACGCCTACGGCGGAACCACCTCCGATATCTATCAGTTCACCGACGAGCATCCGGACAAGGACGTCCATTTCACCGAGCAGACCGGCAGCTATCCCAGCCGCGGCTTCGGTGGCTCGCTGGCCTGGCATCTGCGCCACATTTTCCTCGTGCCCTCGTTGAACGGCGCGCGGAGCAACCTGGTCTGGCAGCTTTCGCGCAACATGGAAAACACGCTCGCTGGCGACCGGCCGTTCGTGCGCATCGCACCGGACGGCAAGGGCTACGAGCTTCACGGCGAATACTACGAAACCGGCCACTTCAGCAAATTCATCCGCAAGGGAGCGCGGCGCATTGAAACCAACAATTCCCGCGACTCGACGACCCGATATTTCAGCGGTCCGCTGCTTTATGCCGCCTATCAGAATCCGGACGGTTCCAAGTCGATCGTAGTGCTCAATGATTCGGGCGGCACGCAGTCGTTCACGCTCGAAGACCTCGGCGTCGCCGGCCGCCGTGTCTCTTATTCGATGCCCGCCGGAGCGGTGGCCACCTTCCATTGGCGCGATGCCGCCGGCGGCGGCGGACTGGCGGCCACGTATTTCGACAATCCCGATCTAACCGGACTGAGCGAACGGCGAGTCGATCCGGTCATCGATTTCACCTGGGTGCCTGAGACCTACGTTTCAGCGGAGTTCACCCGTCCTGCGGAGTCGCCCATGCCCTCGCTCGGCCCGAACGGCTTCAGCGCTCGCTGGGAAGGGCAGGTACTGCCAGCGACCACCGAAACCCACACCTTCCACGCCTCCACCAGCGACGGCGTCCGCCTGTGGGTGAACGGCCAGATCATCATCGATCAATGGGTTTCCCAAGCCGCTACGGAATCCAGCGGATCCATTTCCTTGACTGCCAACCAGCCGGCCACGGTGAAGATGGAGTATTTCAGCTCGGCGTCCACCGGCGGCGGCCGTGCCGCGCTGGCATGGTCCACGCCGACGTTGGCCAAACAAATCATCCCGCGCGAACGGCTTTACCCGCCGGTGGTCTCCACGGTGCCGCCACCACCGCTCGGACTGACCGCCCGTGCGCCCGGATCGGGCGTGCAACTCGCCTGGGCCGCCGCGCCCACCGCCACCAGTTACACGGTCAAGCGCGCCACCTCATCCGCCGGACCGTTCTCGGTGCTTGCCAGCGGCTTGACTACCACCAGCCACGCCGACACCACCGCCGCCACGGGCACGGCATATACCTATCAGGTGAGCGCCGTGAACGCCCAGGGTGAAGGCGCGCCCTCCGCGCCGCGCTCCATCACGCCGCGCGGGTCCACGCTCACCGCGCCGTGGACCCAGCAGGACATCGGTTCGGTCGGCACTGCGGGCGTAGGCGGCAATGCCGGCGATAGTGGCGGCACGGTCGTCCTCGGCGGCGCGGGCAGCGACATCTGGAACAGCGCGGATGCCTTCCGCTTCGCCTGGGTTCCGCTGAACGGTGACGGCAGCATCACCGCCCGGGTCGCCTCGATGGAGGAAACCTCCCCCTGGGCCAAGGCGGGCCTGATGATCCGCGAGTCGCTCGCCGCCAACTCCGCTTACGTCAACATCGTGGTCACCCCGGTGAACGGCGTGTCCGTGCAATCGCGCGCCAGCACCGGTGCGGCCGCCACCGGCACGACGGTCTCCAACCTCTTCGCCCCACGCTGGCTCAAACTCACCCGCTCCGGTTCCACTTTCACTGGCTACCACTCGATGGACGGCGTGACATGGACGCAAACCGCCGCTCCGGTGACGGTGGCGATGGGCGCGAATGTTTCCATCGGTCTGGCCCTCTGCTCCGGCCAAACGAGCGCGCTCAACCTTGCGGAGTTCGACGGCATTTCCGCCCCGGGTCTTCCGCTGCCGCGCCCGCCCACCCCGGCGAAACCGGAGGCCCTGGCCGGAAACTCCACGGTCAACCTTGCCTGGTCGCCCGCAGCCTATGCCACCGGTTATGAGGTTTCCCGGGCGACGTTTTCCGGCGGTCCCTACACTCCGCTCGCCACTGTCAGCACGACCGGGTTTGCCGATGCCGCCGCGACCAACGACACGACATATTACTATGTGATCCGGGCCACCAATGCTTCGGGCGGCAGCGCGCCCACCGCCGAGGTTTCCGCCACGCCCCGTTCCAGCTATCTTCCGGCCGGATGGATCAACCGCGACATCGGCACCGTGGGATTGGCGGGTTCGGTTAGCCTGACGGCCGGGGTTTACACCATACAGGCCGCTGGAGTTGGCGTGTGGAGCGCCGCGGACGGTTTCAACTACAGCTATCTATCCGCTTCAGGCGACGGATCGATGACCGTGAGGGTCGATTCGCTCACAAACGTCAATTACTACGCCACGAAGTCCGGCTTGATGTTCCGTTCGTCCGCCGCGGCCGATGCCGCGTACGCCTTCGTCGCCGTCACCCCGGCTGGTGAGGTGAAATTCGAATACCGATCAGCCGCTGGAACCTCGGCCGCCTCCCAAGGTTCGCTTTACGCCGGCGTGCCGCGCTGGCTGCGCTTGGAGCGCGCTGGCAACATCCTGCGGGCCTTCAGCAGCGCCAACGGCAGCGCCTGGACGCAGGTCGGAGGCGATCTGAATCTGGATTTCTCCGGAGATTTCATCGCGGGCATCGCCGTCTCGGCAAACAACACGACCACCCGCACGACCAGCGGGCTTTCCCAACTTTCCGTCACGGGATTCAGCGGGCCGCTCACTCCGGGAAATCTAACCGCGAGTGCCGGACTCGATGGCGTGCGGCTCACTTGGGACGCCGTGGCCACGGCCACCGGTTATCGCGTGAAACGCATGGCCTCCGGAGAATCCACCTACACCGTGGTCGGCACCGTGAGCACTCCCGGTTTCGTGGATACGACCGTGTCAAACCGCACCACTTACACTTATGTGGTCACGGCGCTGAACCTGGAGGGCGAGGGGAGTCCTGCCAATCCGGTCTCCGTCACCACCAATCTAGCGCCACTCCCCGCCGCCTGGAGCGATTCCGACATCGGCTCCGTGGGCCTTGCCGGCAGCGCGGATCACGGTGCGGGGGCCTTCACCGTGCGAGGCTCCGGCAACTCCCTGACGGGTTCCTCGGACAGTTTCAACGCCTGCTCCCTCACGCTCTCCGGTGCGGTCACCTTCACCGCCCGCGTGGCGGATGTGGGCTCCGCGAGCGGCGCGGCCAGGGTCGGCATCATGCTGCGCGAGTCCACCGCCACGGGCGCCCGCTTCGCCTACGTAGGGGTCTCACCCGGTGGTTTGGTGGAGTTTCGAAACCGGACCGGTTCGGGTGGAAACGTCACCGTGGGTGCCACGGCCACCGGTCAGAGCCTGCCACGCTATCTTCGTCTGACCGTCACGCGTTCCAGCAAGCGCTCGACCTTCACCGCCTATCACAGCGCGAACGGCAGTTCCTGGACCCAGCTTGGCAGCAGCTTCCAGATCAGCAACGTTCCGTCGTCCGTCCTGGGTGCGCTTGTCGTGTGCTCGATGGACAACACCACGCTGCACACCGCGGTGTTCGACCAGGTTTCCGCCACCGGTCAGACCGCCACCACCGCCCCCACCGGATTCACCGCCACCGGCACGCCGAGCGGCATTGATTTGGCATGGGTCGCTCCAGTTGCGGCCAGCGGATACCGAGTCAAGCGCGCCACGGTTTCGGGCGGCCCCTACGTCACCATTGCCCAACCGACGGTCACCGGCCATGTGGATGAGGATGTGGCGAGCAATGTAACGTACTACTATGTCGTTTCCTCGACCAACTCCTTTGGTGAAAGCGTCAACTCGTCCGAGGTGTCCGCCGTGCGCCAGACCGTGTCGCCGCCGGATATCCCGCTCAAAGTGCTCATACTTGGAAACTCGCAGGCCCTGAACGCCTCCGAGGCCGCCTTTCCGCCCGCAGGAGTGGCCGATGAACTCCGGCAAATCCTCCTCGCCGATCCCGCGCTCGCTAACCAAGTCATCACCGTCACCGCGGCGGATCTCCATCAATCCAAGGCCTACACCCAGACCTTCACGCAGACGCTCAGCAGCCGCAGCCTGATGAGTGGTTATTTCTGGCCGCTCACCCGCGCCGCCACGCTCGCCTTGCTCGCGCAGGATTGGGACCACGTGGTGATGATCGAGGACCCCTACGTGGCCTCGCGTTTTCCGGAATATGCCTTCGAAGGCGTGCGCGCCATTGCCCGGGACGTCCGCCAAGCGGGCGGCCAGCCTTCGTTGGTCATGACGTGGACCAGTTCCACCAGTCCCGACGCTTCGAACAACACCGCCCGATTCGCGGAGATGGCTTACCGCGTTGGGTCCGCCACCGGCGTTCCCGTGATCCCCGCCGGTGATGCCTGGAACAATCTGGCAGCAGGCATCAAAGGCAGTGGCACACGCCCGAATTTGCAGGGCAACTACACCACCGCCGCCGCGATCTACAGCCACATCACCACCCGCAATGCCGCCACCTCGGCCCATGTGCCCGCCGGCCTGGCCCAGACCGACCGCGATGCCATGGCCGCGGCCGCCAGCGATGCCGTTGCGGCCGCTCCGGGCCAAACCCATTTCACCGGCAGCTACACCGGCCCGACGCATTTTGCCGCGCCTCTGCTGAAAAAACGCAGCTTCACCTACACCGACTTCAACTCCAGCACCGAGTGGGGCTACCGCGCCGGCCTGGCCAGCGTGCTCGCCGTCGCTCGCATGGACTGGACTCAGACTTTCGCCGCTTACCAGAGCCTGCCAAGCGCCGGGTTCGTTTACGATTTCGCCCTGACCCGCGACTACCTCGATGCCGACGCAAACAAATGGAGGGTCTTCGGAACCTTCGACTATCAGGATGACAGCGGTGAGGAATCGATGGTCACCGGCATGGACCGCGTGATGTATCGCGCCCCGCTGCCCGAGCAGGAGACCTGTGCCGCCAACATCAGCGCGGCGCGCATCGCCGACGGGACCTTCTTCGTCCCGGTGCGCGTGCTCTGGGCCAGGCTCCGCACCGAGCATCCCGCGATTCCCGCCCAACCCGACGGTCATCACCTTTCCGATCAGTATAACCAAGGTGTGGCCTCGATGATGTTCACCCTGCTCACCGGCCGCTGCGGTGTCGGCAGCGAACCGGCGGACACCGCGTCCACGGAGTGGAAAAACTGGGTTTGCCGCAAGACCGGTTACGAAATCGCCTGGCAATACGCCACCCTTCGGGAACGCGTGCCCGGTATGGAAGTGCTGCCCGCCAGCACCTCGGCCACCGCCGTCACACCCGGAACATCGACCACGCTAACAGTCCGGTTCCTCTACCCTCCCACGGAAAACGTCACGGTGAATGTGGCCAGCAACAACCCCGCAGCGGCCACCGTTTCTCCGGCCACCCTCACCTTCACTCCACAAAATTACCACATCGCACAGACGGTCACCGTCACGGGTCTGACGGGCGCTGCGGGATCCGAGAATTTCAACGCCACCTTCTCCACCACTTCCGTCGATCCGGTGTTCGCCGGACTCACCGACGAGTGGGCTTACACCACGCTGCGCCCCGCTGCCGGCTCATGGATCGCCGACGCCTCCGGTCTCTGGACCGATGCCACCAAATGGAGCGGCGGTGTGGCGAACGGCACCGGCATCGCCGATTTCTCCACCATCGACATCACCGCAGACCGCACGGTGAGTGTGGACACCTCCCTCAGCGTGGGTGGATTGGTCTTCGGTGATGCCGCGACCGCCACTGCGGCCGGATGGTCCATCAATCACAACGGCAATGCCGCAAACATCCTGACACTGGCGGGCAGCGCCCCCACCATCTCGGTCAACGCGCTTGGCACCGACAAGGCCGCGACCATCAGTGCCGTGATGAACGGCACCGGCGGACTCACCAAGATCGGGCCCGGGACACTCGCGCTCGGCACCTTCAACACCTACACCGGCGGAACGGCCGTCAATCAAGGAATACTGCGTCTCTCCACCGGCAGCGCGATCGGTGCAATCCGCGGTGCGCTGATCATCAACTCCGGTGCCACCGTGCTCTCCACCGCCGCCAGTTCCTTCGGCTACAACCCGGGCACCAAGGTGGATTCGCTCACCATCAACAACGGTACCCTCACCCATGACCCCGCCGGCGGCACGCTCACGCTTTCCAGCGTCGGCATCACCATGACCGGCGGCACAATGGATTCCACCGGTTCGGCTGGTTTCGATTTCTATGATGCCAATGCGCTCGGCGGCCCCAATCTCAACACCAGCGTCGCCACCCTCGCCAGCGCCAATACCGCCACGATCGCCGGGAAAATCAACCTTCGCGCGGGTGACGGCGATGCCACAGGCACTGTCTTCACCGTGGCCGATGGCGCCGCCGCCGACGATCTCAGGGTGAGCGCCAGCATGGTGAACGGCAGCGCCCAGGGTGCGGCCTCCCTCGTGCAGAAGTCCGGTGCCGGACGAATGATCCTTTCTGGAAACAACACTTACACCGGCGGCACCACTCTCAATGGCGGCACCCTCGTGGCCGCAAGTCCGACCGCCCTTGGAGCGAACAGCACGGTGACATTCAGCGCGGGCTCAGGTCTTGTCCTCGAACTCGCCACTTCCGACGGCACCCTGTCCAATGTTTACAACCTCAGCATGGGATCCAACCGGTTCAATACCGTCCAGATCAACCGTGCGAGCTCCGGTTCCGCCAACTACGCGCTCGGCACGCTCCAACTGGGGGCCTCGACGATGACTTTCAGTCTCGGCCCTAACATTACGGGCGGTGGCGTGGTTCGTCTCGCCTCGCTCGACCTCTCCGCTGGCAACAACGACCGCCCGGTGATCCTCAACGGGAACGCCACCCTTCAGGTCGGCAACGCGGCCATCCTCTCCAATCCCAACATCTCCAAGCGCCTGCAGCTCGACGGCATGTCCACCGCCAACACGCTCGGCCCGATCGCCAATGGTTCCGGCACCGGCATCCTCAGTCTGATCAAGGCCGGCGCGGGACGCTGGACCCTAACCGGAAGCAACACCTACACCGGCACCACCACCGTGCAGGCCGGGGAACTCGTGCTCAAAACCGCCACCCTTCCGGACAGCGCGGCCGTCACCCTCGCTGCCGGCGGTTCGCTCAGTCTCGACTTCCCCGGCACCGACATCATCGGCTCGCTGGTCATCAACGGCGTGACGCAGGCCGCGGGCACCTGGGGTTCCCTCGCGTCCGGCGCGCCCAATCGCAGCGCCTTCATCACCGGGCCCGGCACGCTCACCGTCCTTTCCGCCGCGTATGTCACTTGGGCCAATGCCAACGGTCTGGGCACCGCGGCCGATGTGCGTGTCTTCTCCGCCGATCCCGATGGCGACGGCCTCGCCAACAGTCTCGAATGGGCGCTCGGAGGCAGCCCGCTTTTGAGCAGCGCGCCCGTCCTGCCGCGGCTCTCCACTTCTGGCGGTTCGTGCGCATTCTCCTTCAACCGTGACCCGGCGTCCATCGGCATCGTGCCCCTGGCGGTCGAATGGTCGGCCGATCTCATCACTTGGAACCGCATCCTGCTCGGCGCCTCTTCCTCCGGCCCGGATGCCGCAGGCGTCACGGTCGCCGTCACGCCTGTGAGCGGCGCGCCGGATGCGGTTCAAGTCACCGTCCCCGAAAGCAACGCGCCTTCCGGCAGGATCTTCCTCCGCCTCAATGCGGGAAATCCCTGAATGCCCGGTTGGAAAAACCAATCGCCTCAGAGGCCGTTGATATCCTTGGTGTCGCCCCGCTTGTCGATGAAACGGGCGGCACCCGATGGCACCTTGCAGTTGCGGACCGTGGCATTCCGCACGTCGTTGAGCACGATCACCGGTTCGCGTCCGGCGGAGAGCACGTGGAAACCGTCCAGTTTCAGATCGCGCACGTCGTCGAAGATCACCCCTGCGCGGTAGTCCTTTCCGGAAACCCGCAAGGTTACGTTTTCAAACGTGAGCCCTTCCGCGTGGCGGCAATACAGCCCCCAGGCTGGCAGCACGCCGAACATTTTTGACTCCGGGTAATTTTGCGCGCATTCCGGGACTTTCGTCAGATCCTCCAACAGGACGTGATTGGGCTTCGGCTTTTCGCCGATGCCGCCATAGCTGATGTGGACGTTGCGCAGCGTCACCCCGCGCACCGGATGGCCGGGCAGGCCGGTGATCGATCCGGTGATGAGCGTGGTGCAGAGATGCCGCCAATGGGCCGGGAACTTGTTCATCTCGCTCTTGCGCCGGTTCGGGACCTCGGCGGTGACGTCGCTGATCGTCACGCCTTCGATCGACCCGACGGCTCCCTTGGCGTTGCGATGTCCGAGTCGGATGAAGATCGGGTTGTTGGTGGTGGTCATCCTGACCTTGGAGATGTTCACGTTCTCCATACTGCCGCCATCGACGATCTGCAGGGCGATGCCGGACAGATAGGTGTCGTAGATCACCAGGTTGCGGACGGTGATGTTCTTGAAGCCCTTGGATGATGCCGTGCCGAATTTCAGCGCGTTGCAGGTGGAGCGGACGCGGCAGTTCTCGATGAGGACATCCTCGCAAGCCCGCGGCCCGGACTTGAGGCAGATCCCGTCGTCCTCGGAATCGACGTCGCATCCGCGCACGATGACTTGCGAGCAACTGTCGATGTCGATGCCGTCGTTGGTGATTGCCGCCATCGTGCGCACCTTGATGTTTTCTATCAGGAGTCTTGTGCATTCCCGGTATTCCTGGACCCAGCACGCGCTTTCCCTGAGGGTGACGTCGCGCACGATGATGTTTTTGCACTTGTTGAAGTTGATGATGACCGGCCGCTCGCCCACCGAGGCGTAGGGACGGTTTTCGGGCTCGGAATCGCGCAGTTTGCCTTCCGCGAGAAGACGCATCGTTTGTTCGGCGAGAAGCTTGCCCTGTCCGTCGATGACGCCCCTGCCGCGGATCCCGATATTCTCCTGGCCTTTGGCGAGAATCAGGCCGTAAAAGTCCAATTTCGAGTAGTCGAAACGGTTGGGGCTTCCGAGCAGCGTGGCTCCTTGATCCAATTGGAGGGTGACGCCGCTTTTGAGGGTGATCGAGCCGCTGAGGAATGTTCCGGGCGGGAAAACCACCGTGCCGCCACCGGCCGCCGCCGCGGAATCGATGGTTTTCTGGATGGCACCGGTGTTCATCGTGGTGCCATCACCGACGGCACCGTATTTTCGGACATCGAAATTCCCTGCTCCCGAGGCTTGTTGGACGGCGAAAGCGAATGCCAGCAGCGCCGTGACGATGGGGCAGAGTCTCCTCCGGTGGTTCATGGCGGGATGCTACGAGAGGAGGCCATGGATCTATCGTCAATTTCGCGTGAAAGCTTCTCCGGCGTCTGCTTGTATCGGGGAAATGGCAATCAAACCATCTCTCTTCGCATTGTTGGCGGCGGGTTCCGTGCTCGCCGGAACCCTTCCCACCTCGGCCGCTCCGTCCGCGGAATCCCCTGAACAGCGGGAGGCCCGCCTGAAGTGGTTCAAGGAGGCGCGCTTCGGCATGTTCATCCACTGGGGCGTCTATGCCGTGCCGGCCGGGGTCTGGCAGGGCAAGGAGATTTCCGGAATCGGCGAGTGGATTCTGAAGAGCGGGAGAATCCCTGTGAGCGCCTACAAGGGCTTCGCGAAGGATTTCACCGCCGCGAACTACAATCCCCAAGCCTGGGCTGACCTCGCCAAGGAGGCTGGCATGAAGTATGTGGTCATCACCTCGAAGCATCACGACGGATTCGCCCTCTATGACTCGGCGGTCAGCGAATGGGACGCCGTGAATGCATCCGCCGCCAAGCGCGACTTGCTTGCCCCGCTGGCCAAGGCGGTGCGCGACAATGGCCTGAAGTTCGGACTCTATTATTCGCAGGACAAGGACTGGACCCACCCGGGCGACGCAATCATGGGCGTCAAGACCAACCAACCCGGCTGGGACCCCGCGCAGACCGGTGATTTCGCCTCCTACATCAAAACCATTGCCGTCCCGCAAACCCAGGAAATCCTCACCCGCTACAAGCCCGACATCCTCTGGTGGGACACCCCGGTCAACATGACGCCCGAGCTGGCCAAGCCGCTCGACGACCTGCTCTCACAAGCGCCGGGCATCATCAGCAACGACCGCCTCGGCGGCGGCTACAAGGGCGATACCAAGACCCCGGAACAACACATCCCGCCGCGCGGTTATCCCGGCCAGATGTTCGAGGTCTGCATGACGATGAACGATACCTGGGGCTTCAAAAAGAATGACCACAACTGGAAGAGCGTCACCCAGATCCTCCACAACCTATCCGACATCTCCAGCAAAGGCGGCAATTTCCTCCTCAACGTCGGCCCGACCGCCGATGGCGTGATCCCGCCGGAAAGCGTGGAGCGCCTGAAATCCGTCGGCCAATGGATGAAGGCCAATGGCGAGGCGATCTACGGCACCGAGGCCAGCCCCTTCTCGCGCCGCCTGTCCTGGGGCCGGGTGACCCGCAAGACCGCGGGTGACAAGACCACGCTCTACCTCCACATCTGGGATTGGCCGGAGGATGGGAAGCTGCTGCTGCCCACACTGAAGGAAACTCCCGTCTCCGGCCGCGTCCTCACTAACGGTCAGGAAATCAAATCCACCGCCACCGAAGACGGTGTGGTCCTCAGCCTGCCCGGCAAAGCCACTGATCCGATCATCTCCGTGGCCGTTCTGGAATTCGATCGCCCGCTGACCATCACGCAGCAGCCGTTCATCACCGCCGGGGCCGATGGAAACATCGAACTCGACGCCTTTTCCGCCGATCTCCACGGCGGCTACACCGGCACCATCAAGGTGGAGGGCACGGGTGACGCCGCCCATCTGACCCACTGGCTCGATGCGAACTGGCGGATCGAATACGTGGTCAGCCCGCCCGCCGCCAAGACATGGGAACTTGAGGCCGAAGTCATCGCTCCCGCGGCGGTCGAACTGCTGGTCAAATCCGGCAATAAGGAAACCAAGGTTCCGGTGGCCGCTACGGGCGACGGCAAGAACTTCAAGGCGGTTTCGCTCGGAACCATCGATCTGCCCGCAGGACAAACGTCGTTCGAGTTCAAGGGCGTCAGCAAAGGATGGAAGCCGATCCAGATCCGCAGGGTGACACTCAAACCGGCGAAATGAGGGTGCGTGGTTTCCGGCGCATCATCGTGCTTGCATCCATGGGCCTGGCCGTCGGCGCGACGGCCCGGGCCCAGACCCGCTTCCGGCTCGCCGACGGCTTTCCGACCATTCGCTCCGCCCGCATTTGCGAAGCCAGCGGCATGGCGGTTTCCAGGCGCGATCCTTCGAAGCTCTGGATCGTGAATGACAGCGGTTCACCGGCGGAACTCCATCTGGTTGGAACCGACGGAGTCGACTTCGGCAGCATCACGTTGCAGGGCTTGAGCAACACCGATTGGGAGGACCTCGCCTCCTTCACGCTCGACGGCAAGCACTGGTTGCTGGTGGCGGACACCGGCGACAACGACGCGAAGCGCCCCGAGCGCACGCTATGGCTGCTCGAAGAGCCCGCGATTCCCGCGGATGCAGGAAAACCATCGGCAACCTGCGGGGTTTCACGCCGGATCCGCTTCCGCTTTGCGGGCGGACCGCGCGATTGTGAGTCGGTCGCGGTTGATCCATCGGAGCGCAAGATCCTTCTCATTTCGAAACGCACGGATCCTCCTGAGGTTCACGATCTGCCACTCGATCCACCGGCCGGGCAAGGCATCCCGACCACGCGGCTTCTCACCACCATGCGGACGAACGCTCCCACTGCGGGTCTCATCCCGTTCCGCAATCAGCCGACCGCGCTGGACATCAATGCCGACCGCTCGCTCGCCGCGGTGCTCACGTATTACGGTGTGTTTCTCTTCCGGCGGGAGTCCGGGGAATCGTGGTCGGAGGCGTTTGCCCGCGAGCCGGTCATCCTCCCGCCCCATATGGCGGCACAGGCCGAATGTCTGGCTTTCTCCAACGACGGCAAGGTTCTCCACGTCCTCTCCGAGGGCAGGAACCCGCCGCTGATCCGTTATGTCAGCATGGCGATTGACGGGCGTTGAGCCTCAACCGGCTGCCCATCTGCTTCGATGGCGACCAAACGATTTTGGGGAACCCCCGATATGAACACGTTCATCGCACTTGCCGCCGCCACGCTCACCCTTGTTGCCGGGTCCCTTCATGCGGGGGACACGGTGATCGCCTTCCGCCTTGAGGATTCCGGCCGCACTCTCGAAGGCTTGGGCGCGGTGAGCGCCGGTGCATCCTCCCGCCTGCTGATCGACTATCCCTAGCCGCAGCGGAGCGAAATCCTCGACTATCTCTTCAAGCCGAATTTCGGAGCATCGCTCCAGTATCTGAAATTGGAGATCGGCGGCGAAATCAATTCCACCGACGGCACCCAATGGTCGGACGCGTTCCGCGGCGATTCGATGAAAGGCGATCAGTGTGATTCGTTCCCCGAGGTCAAAACCTCCAGGGTGCGCTTCCTCGGGGAGGAAATCTTCGGCAAGGAGCCCTCGCTCGTCGAATTCAAGCTCTACGGCGCGCGCTGAATACAGCGGTTACCCGAAAGAGCAATCAAACCCCGCCCCGTGATGGGGATGACAGCCCGCGGAATTCCTGACCAAATTTCATCACGACTCGGGAATTCTCCTCCAGATCCCGATTTCCCCACCTCACTGGTCTCCCGAAAACCTCCAAAAAACCTACAAAAACCATGAAAATCACCAAACTCTCGTTCTTGGCTTTCGCCGCCTCCCTGCTCGGCCAATCCCAAGTTTTCGCCCAGGCCACTTGGATCGGCGCAGATCTCGCCGACTGGAATGTCCCCGCCAACTGGTCCGGCACCGCTCCGTTGGACGGCGGCACCAGCGACCTGATTTTCAACAGTGCCTCGAACCGGACTTCGAACAACGGCCTCACCAATCTTACCGTGAGCTCCCTCAACTTCAGCGCCGGCAGCGACAACATCCTGAACGGCAACCCGATCACCCTGACGGGCACGCTCACCGACGCCACCGGGAACTGGCAGACGATCAACCTGCCGATCGCGATCTCCGGAAACCGAACCTTCGCGATCAACAGCGGACGCCTTTTCCTCAATGGCGACCTCAGCGACGGGCCATCCGCCGGAGCCATCACCAAGACCGGCGGTGCCTGGCTGTATCTGGGTGGCAGCAACTCCTTCACCGGCAGCGGTGGCAACAGCATCACGTTCTCCGGCGGCGGCTCCGGAAGGGTGATCCTGACCAACTCCGCCGCGCTTCCCACGGGATCTCTCGTCCGCTTCAGCGGCGGCGGATCCGGCGAGCTGGAACTTCAGACGGACAGCACCGGCAACGTCATCAATTTCGGCAGTGGCACCGGTAACGGCGGCACCATCATCGCCAACCGGGCGACTTCCGATACAAGCGTCAGTCACACGCTCGGTTCGCTCGATCTGAGCAGCGTCACCATGACCGTCAACAAGGGCGGAAACGTCACCGGCAATGCCGCGGTCTCCTTCACCGAGGTGAAAATGTCCGGCGGCAACGACAACAACGCGGTGAAGATCGCGGGTGATGCCGATCTCGCCATCGCCTCTGCCTCAATTACCGCCAATCCTCAAAGCAAACGCCTGCAACTCGACGGCACTAGCGCGAACAACGTGATTGGCTCTGTCTCGGATGGAGTCTCGGGCGGTCGCGTCAGTCTGATCAAGGCGAACGCCAGCACCTGGAAAATCTCCGGAAACACCAACTACACCGGAAGCACCACGGTCAACGGCGGCACGCTCACGCTCGACCAGTCCGTTCTCGGGAACGCGACGACGGTTTCCATCGCCGCCGGTGCGGTGCTGAATCTCAACCACGCCGCCACCGACGTTGTAGGAGGACTCACTCTGAACGGTGCTCCTCAATTGGACGGCGTTTATGACTCCACGAATACGAGTGGAGCCATCACCGGCACGGGCAAGCTCCAGGTGGTGACGACCTCCGTGCACGTCGGAGCGGATGCCACCTTGTGGTCGGTCCCCACAAACTGGACAGGTATCGTCCCTGTTTCCGGCGGCACTTCGCCGCTCACCTTCGTCAGCCAGACCAACCGCACTTCCACGAACGACCTGACCAATTTCACCGCCACCGCGATCAACTACTTCGTCAACGGCCGCGACAACACGCTCAATGGAGCCAATGTCCTGACCCTGGCAGGCGACGTGAACGTCGCCACCGGAAACTATCAGACGATCAACATGCCGCTGGCCGTTTCGGGAAATCGGAACTTCATCATTTCCAACGGTCGCCTGACGGTGAATGGAATCATTTCCGACGGCCCGACAACCGGGGCCATCACCAAGAGCGGGGGCGGATCGCTCTACCTCGGCGGGATCAACACCCTCACCGGAAACGGCGGCAACAGTCTTGTCTTCTCGGGAGCGGGCTCCGGCACCGTGGTCCTTACCAACCCGGCCGCACTCGGCGCTGCGGGCAAGGTGGTCCGTTTCAGTGGGGCCGGTTCCGGCACCCTCGAACTTCAGACGGACACCAGTGTCAACGCATACGGCATCGCCAGCGGGACGTTCAACGGCGGCACCGTTGTCGCCAATCGGGCGACTTCGGGCACGTCCGTCAGCCATGCGCTCGGCACGCTGGATCTCAGCAGCGTGACCATGACCGTCAACAAGGGCGGCAATGTCACCGGCACGGCGGCGGTTTCCTTCACCGAGCTGAAAATGAGCGGCGGCAACGATTTCAACCCGGTGACCCTCGCCGGTAGCGCCGACCTCGCCATCAACGGTCCGGTTTCCATCACCTCCACCGGTATTTCCAAACGTCTCAGACTCGACGGCACCAGCGCCAACAATGTGGTCACTGGAGTCATCTCAGACACCTCCAACGCCACGGCAGGCGCCAAGGTCAATCTCATCAAGTCGAACACCAGCACATGGAAGCTTCAGGGAAACAACACCTACACCGGTGACACCACGGTTTCCGACGGCACCTTGGAGCTCGATTACCCTTGTCTCGCCAATACATCGACCGTTTCCGTCGATGGTGTCCTGAAGTTGAATCACGCCGCCACGGATGTCGTCGGCACCCTCTATCTCGGTGGAGTATTGCAGGATCCTGGCATCTACAATGCAGGAAACAGCAGCCCCTACATCACCGGCGGCGGCAGCATCGAGGTCCTTCCCGCGACCTCCTTCGAGACCTGGGCCCAGACCAAGATCACCGACATCCAACCCTCCGCCGATGCGACACCCGGCGGCGATCCCGATGGCGACGGTGTCAACAACCTCTCCGAGTTCGCGTTCCGCGGCGATCCGCTCAGCGGCTCGGACAACGGCATCGTGCGCATCTTCACCGACGACAGCAGCGATGCGGGAACCGCCAGGGAACTCATCCTCACCATTGCGGTCCGTGAATCGACTCCGGCGGCCCCCGCGTTCTCAGGATCTCCGCTTGGTCTCACCGTCGCCGGAGTGACCTACTCCGTCGAGGGCAGCACGAATCTTTCGGACTTCAACTCCGCGGTCAGCGAAGTCGCTCCGGTCACCTCCGGCCTGCCCGATCTGAGTTCGGATCCGGACTACGAATACCGCAGCTTCAGCCTCGATGCATCCAACGGACTTGCTGGCAAGGGCTTCCTGCGCGCCAAGGTGCAGGACTGATTCGTGCGCC
>Ga0114938_1001406_pt1 | contig 16443 bp, 13 predicted proteins | sample AshMeaBigSpring_FD_88675 | JGI IMG/M metagenome (GOLD analysis project Ga0114938, IMG submission 88675) | Groundwater microbial communities from Big Spring, Nevada to study Microbial Dark Matter (Phase II) - Ash Meadows Big Spring | ecosystem: Environmental > Aquatic > Deep subsurface >...
CATCGGTTAAAAATATGCTTACCAATATGAAGCAAATGGGCTTTGATATGGTTACAATTATTGATCCTGGAATTAAAGTTGAAAAAGGCTATAAAGCTTATGAAGAGGGCATTGCACAAGATCATTTTGCAAAATATCCGGGTGGAAAAACGTATATTGGTCATGTTTGGCCTGGTCGTTGTCATTTTCCAGATTTTACAAAAAAAACAACAAGAGAATGGTGGGGAAATAGTTTTAAAGAAGCGTATACCGATAATGGTATTAAAGGTTTTTGGAACGATATGAATGAGCCTGCTGCTTGGGGTAGAGAATTTCCAAATTTAATTGAATTTGGAGATGGTAAAGACAAAAAAACCTTGTACACAGTTAAAAATGCTTATGGACTTTTAATGGCAAAAGCAACTTATGAGGGTACAAAAAAATTATTACAAGGTCAACGTCCTTTTACACTTACAAGAGCTGCTTATAGTGGCATTCAAAAATATGCAGCACAATGGACTGGCGATAATGTAAGTAGCGATGAACATATGTTGCTTGGCTTTCGTTTGTTGAATAGTATGGGATTGAGTGGAGTGCCTTATGTTGGTATGGATATTGGTGGTTTCATTGGCAATCCTTCGCCTGAATTATTTGTTCGTTGGATGAGTTTAGGGGTTTATAGTCCATTGTTTAGAAACCATACCCATTTTGGTTACAATTACAGAGAGCCTTGGCTTTTTGGTGAAATTAATACACCAAAAATTAGAAAAATACTAGAACAACGTTATCAATTATTGCCGTATTTATATGCTAGCTTTTATCAAGCACATACAACAGGAATGCCCATTAATAGAATGTTGCCAATAGATTTTACGTTTGATAATACAGTATATCAGCAAACATTTGAAAATCAATATTTATTCGGAGATGCTTTTTTAGTGGCACCTTGTACAAGTACACAAATGGTTACACAAGTGTATTTTCCTGGAAAAAATGATTGGTATAAATTTAATGGAGATGCAAAATATGTGGGTGGAACATCTGCTTTTGTACCATCACCAATTGATGATTTACCTGTGTTTGTAAAAGCAGGAGCAATTGTGCCGATGCAATCTGTTATTCAACACACAAAAGAAAAAGGAGATGGTATTTTATATGTGCATGTTTGGAAAGGAAAGGATGATAATCATTTCACTTATTATGAAGATGATGGAGAAACATATAACTACGAAAAAGGTGAAAAATATGTTAGAACCATTCAATATTTACCTTCAAAAAATCAACTTGTTTTTGCAGAAAAAAAAGGAACATATACATCCAAATTTAATCAATTAAAAGTAGTACTTCATGGCTGGAATGCTACTGAAACAATCATTGAAACCAATTGGAAAAATGAGGCTTTTAGTGTTTCATTACCCCAATAAATACAAACAAACACAGTGGTGTATGCCTTTAACTGTTCATGGCATACACCACTATATTTACACCAAATTTTGTATTGTCTTCTGCTAGAAAACGTTTGTTTTTAAAGTCGTAATCCCATTCACATCCATAATCTTTATTGCTATACAAAACGCCAATTCTACCGTTTATTTCAATTGCCTTTAAGTAATCATGAATTAAATCGTCGCCCCAGCCATTTAACTCAAAGGCAGTATTGGGTGGCCCTTTTTCAAACTTAAAAAATGAAGTGTAAATGGGGTGTTTATTGCTAATTTTTTGGAGAGCATTTTTCCCAAACAAAACACTCATTTGTTGTTCAAAAGATTTGGCAAATAAGCCATCAATATCGTGGTTACAATCGTCTACAAATACAAAACCTCCATTTAAAACATACTGTTTAAAATTATCGGCTTCAGCTTTTGTAAACTGCACCAATTTGTGGCCACTTAAATAACAAAATGGGTATTGAAAAATATCTTTATTACTTAGTGCAATTACTTTTTCGTTTATCTGAATAGGAATTGTTGTGTATTCGATTAATGAATTTAAAATATTAGCAGGCATTCGTTGATCGGTATCCCAATCTCCAGATTGATATTGTAAACGAACAAATGTAAATGCACTACGATTCATTAATTTTCTAAACATTTATGGCATAATATTAATCCACACTTATCAATTTTCCTTACCGAATATGGATTTTATAACAAGTTGTAGTGGTTTATCATTAATTTCCTACAACTAAACTAATAAAAAGCATCTTCAATCACATTTAATTATATGAGTTTACAGCAGCAATCTATCGAAATCAATGCCTTATTACAAAAATTACCTTTGTTAAAAAAAGAAATTCAAAAAATAATTGTAGGACAAGACGATGTGTTGGAAGAAATGATGATTGCTATGTTAGCAGGTGGTCACTGCTTGCTAGAAGGTGTGCCAGGTTTAGCAAAAACATTGATGGTAAGAACATTGTCTCAAGCAATGGATTTACGATTTAAACGCATACAATTTACCCCAGATTTAATGCCAACTGATATTGTTGGTACTGAAATATTAGAGGAAGATCATGTAACAGGAAAACGTTTTTTTAAATTTAATAAAGGACCTTTATTTGCCAATATTGTTTTGGCAGATGAAATAAACAGAACACCACCAAAAACACAATCTGCCCTTTTAGAAGCGATGCAAGAATTTGAAATAACGTATGCTGGTGAAACATATCCTTTAGATAAGCCTTTTTTTATTTTAGCTACGCAAAATCCCATTGAACAGTCAGGAACCTATCCTTTGCCAGAAGCTCAGCTAGATCGTTTTTTATTGTATATTAAAATTGGCTATCCTTCTGCCACTGAAGAAGAAGCTATTTTATCTCAAACAACTAACAATAAAAAAACAACAATCAATGCTATTATATCTGCAACAGAAATTCAGCAGCTGCAAAACCTTGTTCGTGATGTTACCATTGCTGATGAATGGATATTGTTTGTTGCTGAACTAATAAGAGCAACTAGACCAGATTCTACAACCAGTAATTTTGTAAAAGAATGGGTAAGTTGGGGTGCTGGACCAAGAGCTGGACAAGCATTGATTTTAACAGCAAAAGCTAGGGCATTATTTAAAGGAAGATATGCTGTAATAAAAGAAGATATTTTTACTATGGCACTGCCTGTGTTAAGACATCGATTATTAATGAATTTTAAAGCAGAAGCTGAAAAAATTACTGCTGATACAGTAACTCGTAACCTTCTAAAAGAGCTGGAACAAAAACAACAGAAAGCATAAATTTTTATGAGTGCCTTATTAGACCCCAAAACAATTATTGCGATTAAAAATTTACAGTTAGCTGCAAAGACAACCGTAGATAGTTTTATGATGGGTATTAATAAAAGCAATGTTAAAGGACAAGGCTTAGAGTTTAGTCAATATAGAATTTACGAACCAGGTGACGATTTGCGTTGGCTCGATTGGAAAATGTTTGCTAGAAGCGATCGATATTATATCAGAGAATCAGAGGTGGATACAAGTGTTTATGTACGCTTTGTAATAGATGCTAGCAACTCTATGAAGCATAAGGACAATGGTTTTACAAAAATCGAATATGCTAAGTATGTTGCTGCTACATTGGGTTATTTGGCTTTTATGCAAGGAGATGCTGTAGGTGTTTACGTGTGTGCAGAAAACAATGTAAGTATGTTGCCAGCAAAAAAAGATAACCAACATCAAAAACGTTTCTATCATCAACTATCTTCTATTGAAGTAAATGGACGCTTTAAAGAAAATATATCATTTAAACAATTGGTGAATAGTAGCAAGCAAAAAGAACTTACCATTTTTATCTCAGATATGTATCAATACCAAAACGAAATTTCTGATGTGTTACATACATTGAAGGCTTATAAAAATGAATTGATTGTTTTGCATATAATTGGAGAAAATGAAAGAACAATGAATTATGCAGGATACGATTTTGTAGAAGATTTAGAAACAGGTGAAAAGCTAAATATTGGTAATCAAAAAACTAAGGAGTATGCAGAAAGATTTCAATCTTTTTTGAATGATGTAAAGCAGCAGATATTGAACCAACAAATTGCTTATTGTGTAATGAATATGCAACAAACTATAGAGCAGTCAATTGCTTTGTTTTTAAAAACAAGAAATAAAATAATCCGTTAAGTTTTGCTACAGTTTTTACAACCACAATGGCTATGGGCATCTTTTGGAATTGTAGTTCCAATAGCCATTCATTTGTGGAATAATAAAAATGGAAAAGTTGTAAAAATTGGTTCTATTGCTTTTATTCAGCAAACAGCTATTCGAAAAAAATATAGCTATAAAATTACAGAGTGGTTGCTACTATTCATCAGATGCTTGCTTACAATAGCCTTAGCTTTCTGGTTAGCGAAGCCAACTTGGCAAAGTAAAGAATCCATAACCACTACAAAAAAGTGGATTCTAATTAGTTCAACTGATGCTAGTAAAATATATCTACAATTTCAATCTACTATAGATTCTTTGCTTAAAGAACAATATGAATTACGATTATTTGAACCCAATTTTACAGCTGTAAGTAAAAACAATTTATCACAACAAAATATTGACACATTACCTACTGTTTCTTATTGGTATACTTTAAGTTTACTACAGCAACAGCAAACTGGTTTTAAGCAGGTATGTATTTTTACAGATGGTAAATTACAACATTTTACAGGCGAAAAGCCCAATATTCAATCCAATATTAAATGGTATATTTATAAGGATACGTCTATTAAAAAGCAAACCTATATTCAATCTGCATACTTAAACGATAAGGATAGTATTGTATTGCAAATTGCTGAAACAAATAGTCATGTAACGAACTATCGTTATCAAAATTTAGCAAACAAAAGTGATGTTTACAATCAATACCTAGTTAATGCACAGCAGTTTACAATTACAGATACAACAAGTGGTGGCAAAGTGTTGATAGATACTGCTATTGCAAACATTGGTATTTATGCCGATGAATGGCTAACCGACTACATGTACGTAGAAGCAGCAATTGCAGCTATTAAAATGGTTACAGGAAAAAGGATACGCATCATCAACTTGTTTAAAAGCAAAGAGCAGAATGTGCAGTTTCAAACAGTTTTTTGGTTAAGTAAACGAAGTTTGCCAAAAACTATACAAGCTAAAACCATTGTTGAATATAGTATTGGAGAAAGTAGAGATACAGGTATTTGGCTGCCTACATTACATACAACAGTTTATCAATTATTGCCATCTGGTAAACAAGCATCTATACCTCTTATTCAGAATTTTTTAAGTGTTTCAACAGTTATACCCAATCATTATTTTTTGCATACACGTTTACATCCAAATTACTCAAACTTAGTTTGGGAAAATCAATTTCCAAATTGGTTAATGCAGTTTCTTAGTGAACAAATCATTTTTCAAAATGCAATTCATGCCAATAATCTCACTCAAATTTCTTACGCCGAAATTTTACCAAATCGATTTGTGAAGAATAAGAATGTAAGCGATATTATAACAGTCAAATACAATCTTGAATCTTTTGTTTGGATAATTATTTTCTTGCTGTTTTTTGTTGAAAGATGGTATAGTCATCAACCACTAAAAAAGCGTATGTAATGAATAAATTAAGGCAATATCAAAATATACAGCAAGTGCAATATCACTGGCAGTTTCAACAGAAATTGTTTGGTGTAATGGTCTCGTTCTGTGTTGGCTTAGTTGTATTTATGTTATTTGCTTTTTTGTTACAAATTGGGTTTGGTTTTAGCTCTGTTTTCGGGGTAATTGCTGCAGTTGTTATTTATTATTTTAGTAAAAAAATAGTTGAGCATGAGTTTGTAATCAAACATTTAAATGCTCATTACAATGAATTAGAAAGTAGTAGCAAGCTTTTGTATAAACACAATGAATCTTTATCTGTTTTAGAGCAATTGCAACAAAGTAAAATAGAAGAAGTGTTTTCTACATTACAAATTCAATCACCATTCTATAAAAAACTTCAATTGAGTTTTATTTCTGCAGCCATAATAATTGCACTATTAGCTGTAGTTGTTTTTTGCCCCTTTAATATCTCAAATAAAAAGATTATAGTTACTTCAGATGCTCAATTGGTAAAGCCTTTGCCAACTATTATTCAGTTAATAAATATTACACTTCAGCCACCATCGTACTTGAATAAAAAAGTTACTACACAAGAAAATGGTGCTATTAAAGCCAATGCACAAACACTTGCTATTTGGAATATTAAAACCAATAAGTCTGTCTCTAATGTCTCTATTGTATTTAACGATTCTATAGAGATTAAAATGCAATCTGTAGATACAGAAAAACGATTATGGAAATTTTCTAAATTGCTTGTCACGTCAGGATTTTATCAAATAAAAATTGATCGTAACATTACTGATATGTATCAAATTGAGGTATTGCAAGATGCTCCACCAAGTATACGAGTAGTGGCACCAACTGCACATTTAACTATTGATTATGGGCAGCCAACAAGTTTTCAATTAGCAGCGATATTAAACGATGATAATGGTATACAACACGCAATAATCGCAGCAACCATTGCAAGCGGTAAAGGTGAAAGTGTACAGTTTAAAGAGCAAACGATTCCCTTAAATATTTCTTTTCAAAACAAAGAAAAAAGTTATCAAATACAACAACATATATCACTACAGTCATTCAATATGCAGCCAAGTGATGAACTGTATTTTTATATTGTAGCAACCGATACTTATGGGCAACAAACCAAATCAGATGTACATATAGTAGAGCTTGCAGATACAGCTGCTTTAATGGAGTTTGATGCTACCATTAATAGTTTAGATGTGAAACCTGAATTTTTTAGAAGTGAGCGTCAAATTATTATAGATGCAGAACAATTGCTAAGAGAAAAAGATACTATTTCTATTCAACAATTTAACGAAAGAAGTACCGATTTAGGTTTAGATCAAAAGTTGCTACGATTAAGATATGGAAAATTTTTAGGTGAAGAAGATGAAGAAAATATTGGTGTTGAAGAGCCTGAGTCTATAGATGCTATGGAGTTTGGAGATCCTACACATATGTTAGAAGCTTTTGGTCACCATCATGATAGGGCAGAAGACGCTACGTTTTTGGATGTTGACACCAAACAACGTCTAAAAGCTGTACTCAATGAAATGTGGAAAGCCGAATTACAGCTTCGTTCATTTAAACCAAAAGAGGCACTTCCTTTTGCCTATAAAGCGTTGCGGTTGTTGAAAGATTTGCAGCAAAAATCAAGAGCTTTTGTAGCAAAAACAGCATTTAAAACCACACCATTAAAACCAGAGAAAAGGTTAACAGCAGATTTGTCGAGTATTAATACTATTTCATTACAACAAAATACGATTGCAACAACTTCATCAATATCGAATGATGTTGTTGCAACTTTACAAATGTTGAGTGATTGTCAAGATAAAAAAGAAATTACAACACCGTATTACATTAGTTTTTCTAAAACAATTCTTTTGCTAAATGCCAAAGCAGTTGAGCAGCCAACAGTATTTATTCCAGCATTAAAAATTGCCAAAAAAATACAACAACAAATTATTCAGAAACAGCAATCGTCTATTTTACCAAATGAAATATCGTATTTACAAAAAGTACTTCATCAACTATTGCAATCGCCTTTCGTTGTTCCACAAAAAACTAAAAAAGCAGTAGGTAATACTTTGTCCGATCAATATTTTTTTCAACTACAAAAAAGTAAACAGTAAGCATGAATAGTTATAAGCTCATCTTTATTTTTTGCAGTTTGCTGTTGTCGTTTTTTTCTATTTGGAAAGAACTGAAAAGGCCTAATCGTAGAAGGTTGTTGTTGCGTTTAATAGCCACGTTGATAGCGGTTTGTAGTGTAACAGCATTATGTTTTACGTTCACTTACAATAGCGTTATAAATCATTTGTCAGCATCACAAAAATGGATTTTTTTAACTGAAGGATATAATAAAGATAGTGTTCGGCTGTTCATGAAAAAAGAGAGAATAACAGATACTTGCTCTGGTAATTATTTACATCAATTGCAATTGCATTCAAATAAGCAAGCAGTTGCGTTTGGACACGGTTTTGTAGAAAACGAACTGCAACAATTACAACCATACACTTTCGATTTTAAACCATCAATTCCTACAAAAGGAATTACAGCTGTACAATGGAAAGAAGTATTGAATAAAGGTGAGCAGCTTACTGTTCAAGGCGTGGTAAGAAATAACGCAAAAAGTAAGATGCGTTTATATTTGCAAGCATTTGGTAATAATGTTGATAGTGCTACAATACAAGCATTCAGTAATCAGTCTTTTGGTTTAAGTACTTTGCCTAAACAAACAGGACGAATTGTTTACAGTTTATTATTGATGCACAATCAAGATACAATCGAATACAATCCTGTTCCATTTCAAGTTATAGCTCCACAAGCTTTGCAAATACTCATGTTGGCATCTGCACCTAATTTTGAACAAAAGTTTTTAAAAAACTGGTGTATTCAACAACAATATACAGTAACTACTCAAACATTAATAAGTAAGAATAAATATGTAAATACCTTTTCCAATACATCCAACAAATCGATGAATAACATCAATGGAGGTTTGTTAAATAATATTGATGTACTACTTCTAGATGCTAGTATTTACAATAGTTTAAGCAAACTTGAACAACAAATCATTTATAAATATATTGTTGAAAAAGAGATGGGTTGTATTCTTTTGTCTGATACAACTATTAATTCAAATACATCGTTGAGTGGCTACTTTTCAATTCAGAAAAACAATACCATTCCAAAACCAATTCATCTGCTTTTTGCTCAAAAAAAAGCATTAGTAACACCTATTTATTCATTATATACTTTAAAAGAAAACGAAACACAAGTTAGTCTAGTAAACGACAGTATTCAACAAGTTTATGCTGCTGTTCAACTTGTAGGAAAAGGTAAATTCATCAACACCACTATCAGTGAAACATATCCATGGATGTTGCAAGGCAATAACGAAATCTATCATCAATATTGGTCACATTTATTCAATGCTGTGTTGCCAAGCCAAGTAAGCCAGCAATTTCATATTCTTCCATTTATTCATGTGCAGCAACAACCTGTTAATTTTCAAATCAATACTGCAAATGAAAATCCAATCATCACCATCAATAACAATCAAGTTGCTGCTCTTCAAATTCCATATCAGCAAAATCGTTATCAAGCAATCTATTGGCCAAACAAAGTAGGATGGCAAACACTTCGAATAAACAATGATTCTACATTGTATTGGTATGCTTATTCTAAAAATGCTTTTAAACAAGTGCAAGCAACTCAAAAAATACAGGTAACACAAGCATTTTGTAATGATACTCAACTTCAGCAAACTTCTTCAAGCACAAAGTCAGTAACTGTTCAAAAAATAATCCCTCCATATTTTTTTGCAATATTATTTTTTATAGCAGCAACGTTTTTATGGTGGGAACGAAAATGGGAATAATGTTTTATGTTACCAGCATTTGTGCTACTATCAACGCCTGTTGTGTCACTCACTTGTACGTTTTTATCGCTATTCAGCAAATTGTAAGTCACTAATTTTTATTTTATAAAAGGCGAATACTTAATTCTTGCTTTACTTAACTTACACAACTAATCTTATCATACATGAAACGTAAAGATTTCTTGCAGCTATCAGCCTTAGGTTTTGGTGGTTTATTATTGCCTTCTTCTGCATTTATGGGGAATCCTATCTTGCCAGAGCAATTGTTAGAAAAGCCATTAACAGATTTACAAAAAAGACAATTAGCAGATGTTGCTTTAAATGCAGCTACCAAAAAAGGGGCTTCTTATGCCGATGTAAGAATAAACCGTTATCTCAACCAAATTGTAGCAACAAGAGATAAACGTGTAGAAAATGTAGCCAATACAGAATCATTTGGTGTTGGTGTTCGTGTAATTGCTAATGGTTGTTGGGGTTTTGCTGCCACAAACGATGTAACTACTGAAGGGGTTGCCAAAACCGCCGAACGTGCTGTTGCTGTTGCTAAAGCCAATGCAAAATTAATTTCAGAACCTGTACAGCTAGCTCCACAAAAAGGCTATGGAACTGTTGAATGGAAAACCCCCATTGAAAAAAATGGATTTGAAGTGCCTATTAAAGAGAAGATAGATTTATTGTTACAAGTAAATAATGAAGGATTAGCTAACGGTGGAAATTTTATGAGTTCATCTATTTTTCTAGTAAATGAACAAAAATATTTTGCTTCTACAGATGGCTCTTATATCGATCAAGATGTTCATCGTATTTGGCCCACATTTACCATTACCAAAATTGATAAAGCTACAGGTAAGTTCGAAAGTAGAAATGCGTTAAGCTCACCAATGGGTATGGGCTATGAATATTTAATTCCACAAGAAACAGAAAAAATAAAACGTGTTTTAACCCTGTATAAAAACCGCTACGATATGCTTGAAGATGCAAGAGAATCAGCTCTGCATGTAGCACAAAAGTTGAAAGCAAAATCGGTAGAACCTGGCAAATACGATTTAATTTTAGACCCAACACATTTGTTCTTAACCATTCATGAATCAGTAGGTCATCCAACAGAATTAGATAGAGTTTTAGGATACGAAGCCAATTATGCAGGAACAAGTTTTTTAACATTGGATAAATGGCGTTCAAAGAAATTCAATTTTGGAAGTAAAATGGTCAATTTTTTTGCAGATAAATTACAACCAAATGGACTAGCTACTATTGGCTATGATGATGATGGAGTTGCTTGTGGAAAATGGGATATTATTAAAGAGGGCATTCTAGTAAATTATCAAACCATTAGAGATCAAGCTCATATTTTGGGTTTAAAAGCTTCACAAGGTTGTTGCTATGCACAAAGTTGGGCAGATATTCCTTTTCAAAGAATGCCCAATGTATCATTGCAACCAGGTAATAATCAAGTTGCTGATATGATTAAAAATACCGAAAAAGGAATTTATATGTTGGGCAGAAACTCATATTCTATCGATCAACAACGATACAATTTTCAGTTCAGCAGCCAACTTGCTTATGAAATAAAAAATGGAGAAATTGTAGGAATGCTTAAAGATGCTTCTTATCAAGCCAATACACAAGAGTTTTGGAATGCATGTTCAGGAATTGCAGATGCAAGCGATTATAGATTAGGCGGTTCTTTTAATGATGGTAAAGGGCAGCCCTCTCAAAGTAATGCAGTTTCTCATGGTTGTTCAACTGCTAAGTTTAATGGCATAAGTGTTATTAATACAGGTAGAAATATTGGATAATGTTGATGCTTAATGTTTCTATAATTCTAGCTATTCTTGTACAATGAATCACAATCAGTTAGTCGACTTTTTTAATTCAAAAGCAATTCAATACAATCATATTGATTTTATAAAAGACGATCCTATTTCAATTCCACATGCTTTCTCAAAACCCCAAGATATTGAAATAGCTGCTTTTTTTGCAGCTATCTTAGCTTGGGGTAATAGAACGAGCATAATTAATTCTTGTAAAAAATTAATGCAGTTAATGCATCAACAACCGTATGAATTTATTCTAAATATTAATTTCTCAAAAGCTAGTGAAATAAATCCATTGTTACAGTTTGTACACCGAACATTTAATGCTACAGATTTATTGCACATACTCTGTTTTTTACAGCATCATTATGCTGTTTGTAATCAATCTTCTTTAGAAACTGCATTTAGTAAAGGTTTGCAATCTTCAGATGAAAACGTAGAAGAAACTTTGAATTATTTTCATCATTATGTTTTTTCATCAACAATACAAGAAGATTTTCCAATAAGAACCAAAAAGCATATTGCAGCACCTTATAAAAAATCGGCTTGCAAGCGTTTAAACATGTTTTTAAGGTGGATGGTTAGAAAAGATAATAGAGGCGTTGATTTTGGCTTATGGAATCAAATAAAGCCATCTCAGCTCATTTGTCCATTAGATGTTCATGTAGCTAGAGTTGCCAAACGCTTTAATTTATTACAACGAAATCAAAACGATTGGCAATCTGCTGTTGAGTTAACCAATTATCTTAAAAAGTTAGATGCAAACGATCCTGTAAAATATGATTTTGCATTGTTTGGTTTGGGTGTAATTGAGAAATTCTAATCGAATTTTTTGTAAGGATTTATTGTTTACTCCATTACTTTCTTCCATAATTCAGGCAAACGTTTTATCCAAATATTTTCTCTGTGCTTTTCTTTGGCAATCATAATTGGCGTTCCCCAATAGGTATTATTTCCTTCAATACTACTTGTTACACCAGCTTGTCCTAATACTACAGCACCTGCACCAATTGTAATGGTTTTGTTTACACCTACTTGTCCCCACAGTGTTACACCATCTTCTAAAATAGTAGCTCCTGCAATGCCAACTTGTGCAGCAAGCAAACAGTTTTTACCAATAATTACATCATGACCAATGTGTACCATATTGTCTATAATTGTACCTTTTCCTATGGTTGTGCTTGCACTAACACCTTTATCAATGGTACAGCTGCAACCAATTTCTACATTGTCTTCAATTACTACATTACCACAGCTATTCATACGTTTATACCATACTTCTCTATTCTTCTTACTGTTATAATAGAAGGCATTGCCGCCAATTACAGTGCCGGATTGTATTACTACATTATTGCCAATTATGGTGTCATCTAAAATAGTAACATTGGGATGAATAATACAGTTTTTGCCAATCTGCACATTGTTGCCAATAAATGTATTCGGCATTACAATACTACTAGCATCTATATTAGCAGAATTACTGATTAATTGATGAGATGGATTGAATGGTTTAAAATGATTAGTAATTGTTTGGTAAGCTTCAAAAGGAGCATCAACAACTAGCAAAGCCTTTCCTGTAGGCACTTCTACTTCTTTTGTATTAATGATGATAAATGTAGCTTCACTTTGTAAACAAGTATTGTAATATTTTGGATGATCTACAAATGCAAGATCGCCTTTTTCTACACGGTGTATTTCATTTATGCCTGTAACAATTGCATTGCTGTCACCAATAATTTCAGCTTCAATTAATGTTGCTATCCATGATAGAGATACAGGAGCAGGAAACTTCATAGTTTAATTTATTTTAAAAGCAATCGAATTGAGTGATTGAAAATTTACAATTACGAATAGTGTCGTTTTTGTATCTATTTGTAAAGGTAATAGTCAGTAGCTGTGTTAAAAATTTTATTCTGATTGATTCTGTTTTAAATTATTAAAAAGCATTGCTATCCTTATGCTAGCAATCTTGTATTTATACTTTCAGTTAGTTGCTGAAAGTATTATGAATAAAGAGTTGTAGCAAAATCATATTCTTGTTGTAGAAAGAATATTCACTCAAAAAATTAATGGTCATTGTTTTTTCTTACGCTATAAATTATGTGCTATTCACAGCTACATTCACAAGTGTGAATAAAATAGTTGTAACATTTTTTGATTTGCTATCGAAGTCTATTTAATATTGCTATAGGATTTAAAAATCCTGTACTTACTAACCCATCCATATAAAGAGCCTTTCAACTGAAAGGCTCTTGTTTTTTAGTCATTATGTACTTTCAGTTTTGTATCTAATTTTTAATTTTCAAAACTGCTGAAAAGCTTATAAACGTTGAATGACAGCAACACTACGATATTTTATAATTTATAAACCTTATTTGGTTTTATCTCAGTTTTCTGCTGAAGCAAATAAACAAACTTTGCAGCATTTTTTCAAGGTTCCTAAAGATGTGTATCCAGTAGGTCGATTAGATTATGACAGTGAAGGGCTTTTGATTTTAACAAACGACAAACAATTAAATCAAAAATTGTTGCATCCTAAAAATAATCATGAAAAAGAATATTGGATACAAGCAGAAGGGCTGCCAAATCAAGACCAATTGGCTTTATTGCAACAAGGTGTAACGATAACAGTCGACGGTAAGCCTTATACAACTAAACCATGCATTGCATCTTTAATTCAAGGTGATGTTGATTTGCCCGAACGAAATCCGCCTATACGCTTTCGAAAGAATATTCCAACTACTTGGTTACGTATTGTTATTTCAGAAGGAAAAAATAGGCAGGTGCGTAAAATGACTGCTGCTATTGGTTTTCCTACTTTACGATTGGTACGACATCGCATTCAGAATATAACCATCCAAAACTTACAACCTGGTCAAATGGTAGAATTAAGTAAGAAGTCAATCTATAAAAAACTATTTAATGAATAACAATAATTATCAGGCATTAAACGAGCAGTTTTTGATTCATACAGACTCTACTCAATTTAATATTATTTCTATACATACCTTTCTTTCTTCAGAATCGTATTGGGCAAAAAATATTCCTTTTGAAACTGTAAAAAAATCTATTGATAACTCACTTTGTTTTGGTGTTTTTTCTATAGAAAATGCAAATGCTCATAAACAGATTGGTTTTGCTAGACTAGTTACTGATTATGCAACATTTGCATATTTGTGTGATGTATACATTGAAAAAGAATATCGAGGAAAAGGATTGTCGAAATGGTTGATGCAAGTGATTCATGCACATCCAAATGTACAAGGCATTCGACGTTGGATGCTTGTAACTAAAGACGCTCAAAGCTTATACAAGCAATTTAATTGGCAAATGATACCAGAAGAAATGTTAACGAAGATGATGCAAATACATCAGCCAGATATTTATATATAACTTATACTAAAGCAATTATTAAAAAATTGCTTCAAATTGTAGAATGCTAAACAATATGCTTACACAACAATTAATCTGCTAAATTTGCGGCTCATAAAATTTTTGTAATGAGTCAACATTTAAGTGAACAAGAAATTGTAAGAAGAGAAAAGTTAAGTAAATTACAAGAAGCAGGTATCGATGCGTTTCCTGCTGCATCTTATCCTGTTTCGCATTTTTCTGTAGACATTAAAAATGATTTTTCAGAAGAAGTTAAAGATCAATTTGCTAGTGTTTGTGTGGCAGGTCGTATTATGAGCATTAACGATAAGGGCAAGGTTTTTTTTATTAAAATTCAAGATAGTAAGGGCATTATTCAATTATATGTTCGTAGAGATGATATTTGCCCTGAAGAAGATAAATCTTTTTGGGAAAATGTGGTTAAGCATGGCTTAGATTTAGGAGATATTATTGGCGTTACAGGTTTTGTTTTTATTACAAAAACCGGTGAAACCTCTATTCATGCACAAACACTCACATTGCTTACCAAATCTTTAAAGCCTTTACCAGTAGTTAAAAGAGACGAGGAAGGTAATGTGTATGATGAAGTTACCGATCCTGAGTTTAGATACAGACAACGCTATGTAGATTTAATTATTAATCCATCTGTAAAAGACACATTTGTAAAGCGTACAAAACTCATTAATACCATTCGTGAATTTTTAAACGAACAAGGAGCATTAGAAGTAGATACGCCTGTATTACAAAGTATTCCTGGTGGTGCTGCTGCAAGGCCATTTATTACCCATCACAATGCATTAGATATTCCTTTATACTTGCGTATTGCAAACGAATTATACTTAAAACGCTTAATTGTAGGCGGTTTCGATTGGGTGTATGAGTTTAGTAGAAATTTCAGAAACGAAGGAATGGACAGAACGCATAATCCTGAGTTTACAGTATTGGAGTGGTATACTGCATACAAAGATTATTTTTGGATGATGGAAACAACAGAGCAATTGTTTGAAAAAATTGCCATTGCACTTCATGGAACTACAGATGTTTTAGTTGGTGACAAAACAATCAGTTTTAAAGCACCTTTTAAAAGAATTTCTATCATCGAAGCCATTCAAGAAAATACAGGTATCAATGTTGATGGAATGGACGAAGCTGCTTTAAGAGATGTTTGTAAGCAGTTAAACATAACTGTACCAAACAATATTGGCAAGGGAAAATTAATAGATGAAATCTTTGGTGCTACAAGCGAATACACATTTATTCAACCCACTTTTATTACTGATTATCCAGTAGAAATGAGTCCGCTTACTAAAAAGCATAGAAGCAAAGAAGGATTAGTTGAGCGTTTTGAATTAATGGTAAATGGAAAAGAAATTGCCAATGCTTACAGTGAATTAAACGATCCGATTGATCAACGTAAGCGTTTTGAAGAACAAGTGAAATTGATGGAAAGAGGTGATGATGAAGCCATGTTTATTGATCATGATTTTTTACGTGCATTAGAATATGGAATGCCTCCAACAAGTGGAATAGGAATTGGTATTGATAGATTATGTATGATGATGACGAATAGCCCATCTATTCAAGATGTGTTGTTTTTTCCTCAAATGCGTCCTGAACAAGGAGTTTGATTTTTAATAATTCTGCTAAATAAAAAAGAGATTCGAAAGAATCTCTTTTTTATTTTATACTAGAAAATATATTTTAAAAATTACTGTAAATCAGTTGTTCTAAAATTTAATTTCCTCTTCATGTTCATCAAAGAAGCGATATTCAATGATATGAAAATTAGTATCTGCTTCTATCTTC
>Ga0114938_1001407_pt1 | contig 16426 bp, 14 predicted proteins | sample AshMeaBigSpring_FD_88675 | JGI IMG/M metagenome (GOLD analysis project Ga0114938, IMG submission 88675) | Groundwater microbial communities from Big Spring, Nevada to study Microbial Dark Matter (Phase II) - Ash Meadows Big Spring | ecosystem: Environmental > Aquatic > Deep subsurface >...
GCATCTCGACCTGCGTCGTCCGGAGAGCGTCGGCCGCGGCACCTCGGGCACGCCGTTCCTGCAGATCGCGGAAGCGCGGGCCGCGAAGGGGCTGGAGTTCCGCTACCTCTGCGTCGGCGTGGCCGAGCCCGCGAACACCGAGGCACTGATGCGGCGTGCCGGCGCGCTCGGTGTAGACATCATCCGCGACATCGACGCGGGGAGCGCGGAGGCCGACGCAGGGATCCTGCGCTTCGTCGCGGAGTCTTCGGCGATCTACCTGACGTTCTGCCTCGACGTCCTGCCGCCCGCGGTGGCGCCCGGGGTGAGCGCCCCCTCGACACTGGGGGTCGCCCTGCATCGGGTGATCGGCCTGCTGCGCGGGCTTCTGGCCGCGTGCGGCCACGGCACGCCGTCGAGCAAGCTCGTCATCGCGGACATCGCCGAGCTCTGCCCGGGACACGACGTGGGCGATCGCACGGCACGCACGGCCGCGCGCATCGCCTACGAGATCGCCGCGTTCAGTCGGTGACGTCCGGCTCGACGAAGCACCAGCCCACGTCCGGGCAGCAGTCCTTGATCCGCCGCTCGAGCTCGTTGATGTGCCGCACGGCCTCGTCGATCGTGAGGCCGCTGCGGATTTTCACCTTCGCGGCGAGCATGATCCTCGCCCCCATCTGCAGCGTGATCGTGTTGTGCAGCTTCTCGATCGCGGGGTCCTCCATGATCAACTCGTTGATCTGCCGCTCGAGCTGCGGCTCCGCGGACTTGCCGATCAGGAGCGTCCGGATCCTGACCGCAATGAACGCGGCGACCAGGATCAGGACGCAGCCGATCGCGATCGAGCCCGCCGCGTCGAAGCGCGTGTCGCCCGTGGCCGAGGCGAGCCAGACGAAGACGAAAGCGATCACGAGGCCCGCGAGGGCCGCGATGTCCTCGCCGAGCACGACGACCAGCTCGGCGTTGCGTGTGTGGCGCAGCCAGTCGAGGAACGGGCGCCCGCGGCGCACCTTGCGGATCTCGTTCAGGCAGCCGACCAGACTTCCCGCCTCGAGCACGACCGCGACGCCGAGCACCGTGAGCGCGATCCACGCCTTGTTGAGCGGTTCCGGCGCGTGCAGCTTGTGCCAGCCCTCGTAGATCGAGAACACGCCGCCCATGCTGAACAGCAGCAGCGCCACGACGAAGCTCCAGAAGTAGGTGAGCTTGCCGTATCCGAGCGGGTGCTGGACCGTCGGCGGCCTGTCGGACTCCCTGAGGCCCAGGTACAGCAGGACCTGGTTTGCGCAGTCGGCGTAGGAGTGAATCGCCTCGGCGAGCATGCTGCCCGAGTTGGTATAGGCCGCAGCCACCGTCTTCGTGACGGCGATGCCGAGGTTGGCGAGGAAAGCGTAGAGGATCGCTTTCGCGGACGAACTGCTGTCTGCGGCCATTTCCCGGGGCCCTTGGTCGTCTTGTCGGTCACGGCTCGACGTCAAGATAGTCGCCGGCACCGCGGTGCGCAACGCGGCCCGTCTTTGCCCGCGCGCAGCCGGGCAAGTATGCTGCGCGGATGCCCTGCCCGACACGACAGCCTGCGGTCCGCGGGATCGCGGCCGCATTGACGCTGGCATTTGTACTCGCCGGCTGCAGCCGCAAGGAACCCGCGGCCGACGCGGAGCCTGCCGCTCCGGCGCCCACCGTCGCGGACGCTCCGGGTGGTCCTCACCTGCCGAAGGGCATCGCCTGGTTCGACGGCGGCGTCGATGCCGCGTTCGCCGTCGCGCAGACCTCGGACAAGCCGCTCTTCCTCTACTGGGGTGCGGAGTGGTGCCCGCCCTGCGGCCAGATCAAGAGCACGATCTTCAATCGACGCGAGTTCCAGGAGCGCAGCCGCCTGTTCGTCCCCGTCTACCTCGACGGCGACACGCCGAGCGCGCAGAAGCAGGGCGAGCGTTTCGGAGTCGTCGGCTACCCGACGATGATCCTGTTCCGTCCCGACGGCACGGAAATCACGCGATTGCCCGGCGGCGTCGACGTGGCGCGCTACGCGAAGATCCTCGACGTCGCTCTCGCCGACGCGCGGCCCGTCGCGGACATCCTGTCGTCTGCCCGGGCAGGCGGAGAACCGACGGAGAACGACTGGCAGCTGCTCGCGTACTACTCCTGGTCGACGGACAACGGCCGCGTGCTGCCCGGCGACCAGCGCGTCCCGACGTTTCGTGTGCTGAGCGCGCGCTGCCCCGTGGAACTCCACGCCGATTGCAGCCGGTTCTACTTCGAGTACCTGTCCGCCGCGGCGAGCGAAACAGGTCACGGCAAGTCGCCGCTCTCGGGACTCGACCGTGCCGAGGCACGCAGGCAGGTGCTCGACCTGCTCGGGTCTCCCGCCGTCGGTCGCGCCAACGTGGACAACCTGCTCTACGGTGCCGAGGACGTGATCGGCCTGCTCTCCGACCCGGGCAGCGTCGAGCGCAGGGAGTTGACGCAGGCCTGGGCGGCCGCACTCGATCGCCTGCAGGCGGAGACCGGCACGGGGAGCCTGTCTTCGGCGGACCAGCTGAAGGTCGTCCGGGCACGAGTGCAGCTCGCGCGACTCGACGCTCCCGACGCACCGCTGCCGCCGGCCCTGCTCGAGGAAGCCCGCGAGGAGGTGGCCCGGCTGGACGCGGCGACGACGGATCCCTATGCACGACAGGCCGTGATCAATGCGGCCGTCGGCCTGTACTGGGAGGCCGGGCTCGATGCGGAGGCCAATGCGTTACTGGTCGCGGAGCTGGGGAAGGCCAAATCCCCCTACTACTTCATGCTCGACCTCGCCGACCTCGCGCAGAAGGCCGGACGGGAGGACGAAGCGGTGCAGTGGCTGGCGCGCGCGTACGAGGGCGCCGAGGGTCCCGCAACCCGGTTCCAGTGGGGCTACAGCTATCTCGTCGGGCTGCTCGAGATGAAGCCCGAGGATTACCGGACCATCGAGCAGGTCGGCCTGCGCGTGATCGGCGAGCTCGACGGGTCGCCCGACGTGTTCTACCAGCGCACGCGACTGCGACTCGAGCAGCTGAGCACGAAGCTGCTCGAGTGGGGCCACACGGGGGAGCGCGGGAAAGTGATCGAGGTCCTGCGCCGCCGTACGGGGGCGATCTGCAGCGGGATGCCGGCCGGCAACGAGGGCCGCAAGAACTGCGAGAGCTTCCTCAGGCCCGCCGAGCGAGCCACCGAGCGCGCGTGATGGAGTACTTGACCGCCGCGCGTTCGTCATCGGCACGGCCCGCGAGGACGTCCTCCGGATAGACGAAGTCCTTCTCGAAGACGAGCCCGCATTTTTCCATGACGCGGCGCGAGCGCAGATTGTCGGCGAGCGTGCGCGCCGAGATCTTGGCGGCTCCGGCCCGGGCGAAGCCATGCTCGAGCACGGCGACGGCACCTTCGGTCGCGAGCCCGCGTCCCCAGGTCGCGCGGGACAGCCGGTAGCCGAGCTCCTGCTCGTCGTGATCGAAACGATCCGGTCGCAGGTGAAACCAGCCGAGGAACGCTCCGCTCGCGCGGTCCTCGGCGGCGAAGTAGCCGAGGAGCGGCGTAGCCTCGTAGATGGCGAACCAGCGCGGCAGGATCACCTCCGCGTAGGTCGAGCGGGGTGTCGGCAGGCCGTAGGTGATGTAGCGCATCACTTCGGGATCGGAGTCGAGCGCCACCAGCCGGTCGACGTCTTCCTCCGTGAAGCGCCGCAACCGCAGCCGTTCCGTCTCGAGGAGTATCGCCTTCTCTGCCATGGCCCCCGTCCACGCCCGCCAGGCACGTCGAACCCAGGCCTGGTTTCCTCGCACGTCGCCGGGGCTTCGCTACCATACACGGGGAGAGGCAGACACGTGAGCGAGACCATCACCCCATCCCGCCGGCGCCGGATTGCATCCTTGCTCGTCACGCTCGTGCTGGTGCTGGAGTTCGCTGCGCCGCCCGGCGCGTATGCCCAGCAGCTCGAGATCATCGACCTGCAGTATCGACTCGCGACCGACCTGATCCCGGTCTTGACGCCGCTGCTCGACGCCGGCGGCGTCCTGACCGGAACCGACGACAAGCTGTTCGTACGCACGAGTCCCGCGAACTTCGCACAGCTCCGCGAGGCCGTCGCGAGGCTCGACCGCGCGCCGCGCCAGCTCCTGATCACGGTGGGCCAGGGCACGGTCACGGGCCGCGACGCAGCGCGCGTTCGCGGCTCGGCGACCATCGGCAGCGGAGACGTGCAGGTCGGCGTGAATCGCCCTCCGGGTCCCGACTCGGCCGCCGAGGTCGTCGCACGCGGCCAGCGGCAAGACGCACAGCTGCACAACGTGAGCAGCGTGCGCGCGCTCGAGGGCTACGAGACTTTCATCGCGGTCGGTCAGTCAGTACCGATCACCTCGACACAGGTCGTGCATGGCTGGAACGGCGCGACCGTCCAGCAGTCCACGTCCTATCGCGACGTGACGACGGGCTTCTACGCGACGGCCCGGTTGAGTGGCGACCAGGTCACGCTCGAGATCTCGCCGCGCCAGCAGGGATATCGCCCGGCCTCGGGGACGGTGCAGACCCGCAGCGTGGTCTCGACCGTGACCGGGCGCCTCGGTGAGTGGATGGAGCTCGGCGCCGTTCGCGAGACGGACACAGGCTCGAACTCGGGCCTGCTCGTCTGGGGTCAGCGCACGGGCGGCTCCGTTTACTCCGCCTGGGTCAAGGTCGAGGAATCGGACTGACCCGCGGGCGCTGCCGTCGGCGCCGGTACCGTCGCCGGTGCCAGCAACGGCGGCCCGCCGGTCACTTCGACCCGGTCGACGAAGTAATCGGTCTCGCCGAAGCAGTTCGTCGGCAGACCCGGGTGCTCGGTGTAGTGCAGGCGCACCTGCTGGCCGACCGCGGCACTGAGCTGCTCCACGACCCGGTCGTCGCGCACGCTGAAATTCCAGATCTGCGGGGCGACGCCGGCGACGACGTACATGGCGAGCTCGCCCTCGTGCGTCTTGCAGATCCAGCCACGCTTCGAAAACTTCTGCAGCACCCCTGCGCGCTCGCCTTCCGAGTAGCTCCACCAGAGCATGAAGAGCGTGTACAGCGCGATGAGCAAGATGGCGCCGATGAGACTCCCCCACAGGTACGACTTGAAGCTGCGGCGCCGTGGACGTGCGGGGGGTGCGGGCGTCGGGAGCGGGGCAGTCGTGCTCATGGCTGCGACTCGATGGTCATTGCGCGCATCAGGGTAACACCGTGACGGCGTCGGGTGCTCGTCCGCGGCTCGATCCCATGGCGCGCCCGGTCACGGCTGCGTCGCGCGTGCGTCTGCGCCCAGGAACGCCTCGATCCGCCCGATCATGTACGAATGGAAGGGATTACTGCGCTGGCGCGTCAGCGCCCAGGCAGGCACCGACAGCACGCCGTTCTCGCCGTGGATCTGGATCCGGCCGAGCTGCACGTGATTCACGCCGGGCAGCCTCTGGTACCCGTACAGCGGGTCGTCGAAGGGGAACGGCAGGGCGACGTGCGAGAGCGAGAAGACTTGCTCCGGCCACGCCAGATCGAGCGGCCGGATCGCCTGGTCCGACGAGCCGCGCTCCGCGCGCAGCTCCTGCACCTGCAGGTCCTCGCGACTCGCATTCGTGATCACGGTCAGGGCGAAGCTTCGATTCGGCATCGCGAGCAGCTTCTGCGTCAGCGGGCCGGGGTCCTCGATCAGCAGCGGCTGCACCAGCGCCAGGCGATTCAGGTCGAACAGGACGAGTTCGTGCCCGCCCGGCGCGAGATGCTCGAGTAGCGCATCCACGACGGCCTCCGCCTTCACCGTCGAATCCACGGTGGACAGGAACGCGAGCGTGGGCGGAAAGCCCGGGACCTTGCCGCCGTCGGCCAGCTTCAGCACGCGCTTCGCGATGCTGCTCGTGAGGCGCTGCGTCTGGCCTGCGGCATTGAAGCTGAAGGAGGAATACTTGTAGGGGTCGAACTCGGTGATGATCTCCTGCCACGCCGCCCGCTCGAATCCCGGCACCGCCGAGAGACCCGTCTTCAATCGGGCGACGACCGCGAATGGCGAGATGCCGATCGCAGGCGAGAGCAGGACGAGCCCTGCCGGCCTCGGCAGCGGCTCGCCCTCGAGCACCGAGATCGTGTAGTCCACGGCAAGCGCCGCGCCGTTCGAGTAGCCGACCATGTAGATCGGCACGCCGTCGCCGACCTGGCTGCGCAGGTCCTGCATAGCCATGCGCACGGCAGCCTGCATGTCCTCGACCTCGAAGGTCAGCAGCCCGGAAGGTGCAGTGCCGTGGCCCGGCAGGCGCAGTCCGACCACCTTGAGCCCGTCGGCGGCGAGCACCTCCCCGATGGACCGCATGCTGTAGGGCGAATCGGTCAGCCCGTGCAGGAGCAGGGCCGCCCCGGTGACCCGCTCCGGCGTCATTTCGAACGTGCGGTTCCAGTTGCCGGGCCAGATCGCCGGATCGCTGCGGCTGCCGGCACTGAAGCGGTTGAAAGCGTTGCGATTCTGTGGGCCCACCCGGTCGAGGACCTTGGTCTTCAGTTCGCGGAACAGCCGGTCCTCGAGTCGGCGATAGTCTGCAATGGTCGTGACCTCGTCCGCCCGGGCGCGCGTGAACTCCTCGTCGAGGTGCGCCGTGTGCCAGACCTGGGGCTGTGGCCCGCTGCGAAGGAACCATCCGTAGGCTGCGATGCCGATCAGCGCCAGGCCGAGCAGGACCGAACTTGCAGCCGCAACCAGCAGGCGAATGAGGGCACGCATCGGGATCGGGCTCCGGCAGACAGCGGATTCGCCGCCGGATCATAGTCCGGCGTACCCCCCTCTCGTAAAACCCCGATGTGCCGCCGCCGCCGGCGGGCGCAGGATCTCGGCTGCCCCGACGCACGCACCGACGTCATGACGCGACACCGGACACCGCAGATCCTCGCCTTCATGACGCCGTTCCCGTACTCGATCGAGGCGGACGCACCGCTCGCCGAGGCGCACGCCTTCCTCCGCGAACGTCACATCCGCCACCTCCCTGTGACGGCAGGCGGCCGGCTAGCCGGTATCCTCACCGACCGTGACATCAAGCTCGCCCTCGGGCCCGACCTCGGCTCGCCTCCGGAGCGCGAGCGCGCGGTGCGCGACGTCTTCCAGCCGGATTCCTACGTCGTGGACGCTGCGACCCCGGCCGACGAAGTCGCGCAGGCCATGGCCGAGCGGCACCTGGGATCGGCTCTCGTGACCCGCGGCGGAAAGCTGGTCGGGATCTTCACCACCACCGATGCCTGCCGCGCGCTGGCGCGGGTGATACGCGAGCAGCACCCGACGCCCGGCCCGGACCAGGTCGCGTGAACCGCGATGGCCGAAGCGCCGGTGGCCGCGAGCCGCGACGCCGCGACGGGAACGGTCGGGGGACAGTCGAATGCCCGCTGCGCCGATCGGCTGCGCGAGGCCGCTGACCTGCTCGAGGCGCAGGGCGCCAACCCGTTTCGCGTTTCTGCGTATCGCCGCGCAGCAGACACGGTTCGCGACCTCGAGGCGGACCTGGGCGAGCTCGTCGAACGCGAGGGGCTCGAAGGTCTCGACGCCCTTCCCGGCATCGGCCGCGGCATCGCCTCCGCGCTGATGGAGATGGTGCGCACCGGTCGCTGGATGCAGCTCGAGCGACTGCGCGGCAGCGCCGACCCCGTGCAGCTCTTCACCGCCGTGCCTGGACTCGGCCATCGCCTCGCGGAACGCATCCACGACGAATTGCACGTCGACACGCTCGAAGCCCTCGAGATTGCGGCGCACGACGGCCGCCTCGAGACCGTGCCCGGCGTCGGGCCTCGGCGCGCAGCCGCGATCCGCTCGAGCCTGCAGTCGATGCTTTCACGAGGCCGGCCGCGGCGAGTGGCGGCTCCGCCCGGCAGGCCTGCGGCGACCGCGGGCCCGTCCGTCGAGACGCTGCTCGCCGTCGATCGCGAGTACCGGGAGAAAGCCGCCGCCGGCAAGCTGCCGACCATCGCGCCCAAGCGGTTCAACCCGTCCGGCGAGTCGTGGCTACCCGTGCTGCACACCGTGCTCGACGGCTGGCACTTCACGGCGCTCTTCTCTAACACCGCGCAGGCGCACCAGCTGCACCGCACGCGCGACTGGGTCGTGATCTATTTCTACGACGACGAGCACGCGGAAGGGCAACACACCGTCGTCACGGAAACGCACGGGCCGCACGCGGGCCGACGCGTCGTGCGCGGCCGGGAGTAAAAGGGGACAGTCCCCTTTTACTCACAGGAAGTAAGCCGCGGCGAAGATGCCGAGCATCGTGAACACGAGCGCGAGCTTCGTGAGCGTGCCGAACAGGAGCCCGACCCAGGTCGCGAGCCCCGCCCGGGTGGCCTGCTGGACCTTGCCGTGAGACAGCATCTCGCCCGCTACGGCGCCGACGAAGGGGCCAACGAAGAGTCCCAGCGGGCCGAGGAACAGCCCGCCGAGAGTCCCCAGCATTGCGCCCACCACGGCGAGACGCGTGGCGCCGACGCGCTTCGCGCCGAGCATCGTCGCCACGAAGTCGATCACGAAGGAGCCGGCCGTCAACAGCCCGAGCAGCACGAGCGTCGCCCAGCCTACGCGCTGGAAGTCGTCCGCCCACGCACCCAGCACCAGGCCGGCGAACACCAGCGGCACGCCCGGCAGCGCCGGCAGCACCGAGCCGGCCAGCCCGCCGACGACGCACAGCGCCGCTAGCAGCCACATCCAGACATTGCCGCTCATCCGAGCCTCCGGGACCCGAACCGTCGACATATTGCACGCCGTGCCCCACCGGCGTCATCCCGGTCCAGGGCGCTACACTGCCCCCGCTGATGATCGAACTTCCGACACTCCCGGTCACCGAGGCGCTTCCGGCCCTGCGCGACGCCCTCGATACACACCACCGTGTGCTGCTCGAAGCGCCCCCCGGCGCGGGTAAGAGCACGCTCGTTCCGCTGGCACTGCTCGACGCGCCATGGCGCGAGGACGGACGGATCATGATGCTCGAGCCGCGGCGGATTGCGGCACGGGCGGTCGCGCAAAGGATGGCCGACCTGCTCGGCGAGACCGCCGGACAGCGCGTCGGCTTCCGCACGCGGCTCGAGACACGGGTCGGCGCCCGCACCCGCATCGAGGTCGTGACCGAGGGCATCCTCACACGCATGCTGCAACGGGATCCCGCGCTGGACGGGATTGCCTGCGTGATCTTCGACGAGTTCCACGAGCGCAACCTGCAGGCCGACCTGGGGCTCGCGCTCTGCCTGCAGACTCAGCGACACCTGCGCGAGACGCTGCGCCTGCTGGTCATGTCGGCGACACTCGACGGCGAAGCCCTGCTGCGCCTGCTCGGCGAGGCGATGGTCGTTCGCGCCGAGGGACGAACCTTCGACGTACGCACACATTTTGTGCCACCGCCGCAGCCCGGGGAGGCGCGTCCCGACGACCTCCTGCGCCGAGTCGCTGCCGTCACGCGGCGCGTGCTCGCAGACGACCCAGGCGACGCGCTCGTGTTCCTGCCGGGAGCCGGCGAGATCCGGCGGGTGCTGGCTGCGCTCGCCCACGACCTGCCGGAGCGCGAATTCAGCCTGCTGCCGCTCTATGGCGACCTTCCCGCCGCTGAACAGGATGCAGCGCTGCGGCCGGATGCCCGCGGACGTCGCAAGGTGATACTCGCGACCAACATCGCTGAGACCAGCCTCACGATAGACGGCGTGCGGATCGTCGTGGATGCCGGCATCGAGCGCCGCCAGCGCTTCGACCCGGCGAGCGGCATGAGCCGGCTCGAGACCGTGCGCATCTCGCGCTCCTCCGCCGAGCAGCGCACGGGCCGCGCGGGACGCAATGCTCCCGGCGTCTGCTACCGGCTCTGGAGCGAGTCCGCGCACGGCGCCCTGCTTCCACAGGCACCTGCGGAGATCCTCGAGGCCGATCTCGCGCCTCTCGCACTCGAGCTCGCGTGCTGGGGCTGCCCGGACCCACACGAGCTCGACTGGCTCGATCCTCCCCCGACGGCAACACTTGCGCAGGCGCGCGACCTGCTGACGAAACTGGAAGCGCTCGACGAGGGCGGTCGGGTGACGCCACTCGGACGCGACATGTCCGCGCTCGGCATTCATCCTCGGCTGGCACACCTCGTGCTGCGCGGTCGCTCGCTGGGACTCCAGAGACTCGCCTGCGAGATCGCGGCCCTGCTCTCCGAACGGGATCCATTGCGGGCAGCGCCCGGCCTGCGCGATCCCGATCTCGGCCATCGCATCGAGGTGCTGCGCGGACGCGGCCCGCCGGCCGGGATGGACGTCGACGAGGGTGCGCTGCGGCGTATCCGGCACGTCGCCCAGCAGATCGAGCGCCAGCTCGACCGACCTCAGCTGACGCCGCCCGCACCGCAGCTCGCGGAGAGCGACGCTCTCGGCGTGCTGCTCGCGTATGCCTATCCCGACAGGATCGGGCGCAGCCGCGCAACGCGCGGCGGCCGTTATCTGCTGAGCGGAGGCCGCGGCGCCGTGTTCACCGAAGCTACGGCACTATCGAGATCGGAGTTCATCGTCGTCGCGGCACTCGATGCGGGCGAGCGCGAGGCTCGCATCCAGCTCGCCGCCTCGCTCGACCCCGCACTGCTCGAGGAACACTTCGCCGCCGCCGTCGTGGAAACCGCGGGCATTGCGTGGGACCCGAAGACGCAATCCGTCTCGGCGCGCAAGCTGCGCAGGCTCGGCGGGCTCGTGCTTCGGGACGAGCCGCTGCGCGAACCCGACGCGGCCGCCTCCCTCGCCGCAATGCTGGAAGGGATCCGTTCGCTCGGTCTCGGCTGCCTGCCCTGGACGCCCTCGCTCGAGCAGTGGCGCGCGCGCGTCGCGCTCGTGCGACAGAACGATCCACGCGGACGCGATGCCTGGCCCGACCTGTCCGACGAGACGCTGCTCCGCTCTCTCGAGGACTGGCTGGCGCCGTGGCTCGACGGCATCACGCGCCGCGACCAGCTCTCCCGCATCGACCTGGCGGGTGCGCTGCATGGCCTGCTCGACTGGGATGCGCGGCGGCGGCTGGACGAGCTCGCACCGACGCACCTGACCGTGCCGAGCGGCTCGCGCATCGCACTCGACTACTCTGGCGGCGGACCGACGCTGGCCGTCCGCCTGCAGGAGGTCTTCGGCCTCGTGGAGTCGCCGCGCATCGTGGACGGCCGCGTGCCCGTCACGCTGGGACTCCTGTCGCCGGCTGGACGCCCCGTGCAGGTGACTCGCGACCTCGCGAGCTTCTGGGCGCGCGGATATCACGAAGTGCGGAAAGAGCTCAAAGGCCGTTACCCGAAGCACTATTGGCCCGAGGACCCGCACGAGGCGATCGCGACCCGTCGGGTTCGTCCGCGCTAGACTCCGCGCCGATGGCGTCGCCGCGCAATCCATCGCCTCGGTCCGTGGTGTGGGCACGATCCGGCTCGGTCGTCGTGATCGCGGCGTGGCTCGCCGCCTGCGCGCCCTTGCAGCGTGAGGCGCCGGGCGATGCCGCGGGCCAGGGCCCGCCAAGCGCAGCCTCGGACCGCGGCACGGCGGCGCTGATCGCCGCCGAGTCCCGCATCGGCTCGCCGTACCGTTACGGAGGCGCGGGGCCCGATGCCTTCGACTGCAGCGGACTCGTAGCCTACGCCTACGGGCAGGTCGGCATCACGGTGCCTCGAACAGCCGCGCAACAGTACTCCATTGCCCGACCCGTGCCGCGCAGCCAACTGCGCCCGGGCGACCTGGTGTTCTTCAGGCTCTCCGGCCGCACCGTGAGCCACGTCGGCATCTACGCAGGAAACGACCGGTTCGTCCACGCACCGCAGACCGGCGGTCAGGTTCGCATGGCGAGCCTGAACGACGACTGGTATCGCGAACGCTACGCGGGTGCCGGACGCCTCTACTGACACTGGCGCAGGAGCCGAGGACCCGTGCGGATGCTGATGTCGATCGTCGTCGCCGGTGCCGCCGCTTACATCGCACTCTGTGCCTGGATCTATGCGACGCAGCGTGCACAGGTCTACTTCCCGACACCCGCGACGGATCACCCGCCGGCCCGGGCGCTCTGGATCGACAACGAAGGCGAGCGGCTCAAGGTGTGGACGGTCCTGCGGCCAGGGCCTGGCGCGCTCATCTACTTCGGCGGCAATGCCGAGGACGTGGGCGGAAGCGTCGAGCCGTTCGCGGAAGCGTTTCCGGAGCGCTCGCTGTACCTGGTGAACTACCGCGGATACGGCGGGAGCACGGGGCGCCCGTCGGAAGCCGCGTTGTTCTCCGATGCACTCGCGGTCTACGGCTACGTGCGGGCGCGACATGCCGATATCACCGTGATGGGCCGCAGTCTCGGCGGCGGCGTCGCGGCGTACGTCGCGAGTGAGCGGCCGGTCGATCGACTGGTGCTGGTGACCGCTTTCGACAGCCTGGTCAACGTGGCGCGCGAGTACTTCTGGTGGCTGCCGGTGCGCTGGCTCATACGGGACCGCTACGACTCCGCCGGACGCGCGCGAACCATCGACAGGCCGGTGCTGCTGGTGATCGCCGCGAACGACGAGATCATTCCGCGGCGGCGATCGGGGGCGCTGGCAGAGGCGTTTCCGGCTGGCAGGGTCCGGACTGTCGTCGTCCCGGGAGCAATGCACAACACGCTCGACCTGTCGCCGATGTATCTGGGCTCGGTGCGGGCGTTCCTGGCGGAGTGAAGAACCGACGTCAACGGAGCGCGGCCCCGCATCGATCCGGACGAGGTCCACGTCAGTGGGCGCGGCCGCCTGCAGCGCAGGCCAGGGCCTCAGCGGTTCATCCGCTCCTCCACGAGCTGCCCGACCACCGACGGGTCCGCCAGCGTCGAGATGTCGCCGAGCTGGTCGTGCTCGTTCGCGGCGATCTTGCGCAGGATGCGGCGCATGATCTTGCCCGAGCGCGTCTTCGGCAGCCCCGGCGCCCACTGGACGAAGTCGGGCGTCGCGATCGGGCCGATCTCGCGCCGCACCCACTCGCGCAGCTCCTTGCGCAGTTCCTCGGTCGGCGTCGCATCCACGACCAGCGTGACGTAGGCATAGATGCCCTGGCCCTTGATGTCGTGCGGACAGCCGACGACCGCTGCCTCCGCGACCTTGGCGTGCGCCACGAGCGCACTCTCGATCTCGGCCGTGCCGAGGCGGTGGCCTGCGACGTTCAGCACGTCGTCCACCCGCCCGGTGATCCAGTAGTAGCCGTCCTCGTCGCGACGCGCCCCGTCACCGGTGAAGTACCGCCCCGGAAACGTCGTGAAATACGTGTCGATGAAGCGCTGGTGATCGCCGTACACGGTGCGCATCTGGCCGGGCCAGCTGTCCAGGAGCACGAGATTGCCCTCGCAGGCGCCCTCGAGCAACTGGCCCTCGTTGTCCACGATCGCGGGCTGCACGCCGAAGAACGGCAGCGTCGCGGATCCGGGCTTCTGGTCGATCGCCCCCGGCAGCGGCGTGATGAGCACTCCTCCGGTCTCGGTCTGCCACCACGTGTCCACGATCGGGCAGCGACCGTCACCTACGACGCGGTGATACCACTCCCAGGCCTCCGGATTGATCGGCTCGCCGACCGTGCCGAGCAGGCGCAGCGACTTCCGCGAGTGCTTCTTCACAGGCGCGTCGCCTTCGCGCATCAGCGCACGCAGCGCGGTCGGGGCGGTATAGAAGATGGTCACCTCGTGCTTGTCCACCACCTGCCAGAATCGGCTCACGTCCGGATAGTTCGGCACGCCTTCGAACATGAGCGACGTCGCGCCGTTCGCGAGCGGTCCGTACACCACGTAGCTGTGGCCGGTGACCCAGCCCACGTCCGCCGTGCACCAGAAGACGTCGTCGTCGCGCAGGTCGAACACTGCCTCGTGCGTCAGCGACGCGTAGACGAGGTAGCCGCCGCTCGTGTGCAGCACGCCCTTCGGTTTGCCGGTCGAGCCCGACGTGTAGAGGATGAAGAGCGGGTCCTCGGCGTCGACGACCGCCGGCTCGCAGGAATCGCGCTGCCCGTCCACCACCTCGCTGTACCACCTGTCGCGACGGTACATCGCGACGGGTGAGGCGGTCCGCTTCACCACCAGGACGTGCTTCACCGACTCCGTCCCCGGCGCGCTCAGCGCCTGGTCCACGTTCGCCTTCAGGGGCACCTTCTTGCCGCCGCGGATGCCCTCGTCGGCCGTGATCACCAGCGACGAGGCACAGTCCGCAATGCGCCCCGCGAGCGAATCCGGCGAGAAGCCGCCGAACACCACGGAGTGGATCGCGCCGATGCGCGCGCAGGCGAGCATCGCCACCGCGGCCTCGGGGATCATGGGCAGGTAGATCGTCACGCGGTCGCCCTTCTGCACGCCGAGCGAGCGCAGCGCGTTCGCGAGCCTGCACACGCGGTAGTAGAGCTCGCGGTACGTGATGTGCTCGCTCTCGCCAGGGTCGTCGCCTTCCCAGATGATCGCCGTCCTGTCCCCGCGCGAGGCGAGGTGCCGGTCGAGGCAGTTCGCCGCGACGTTCAGCTGGCCGTCCTCGAACCAGCGGACGCGGAAGTCCTGCGCGTCGTAGCTCGTGTCCTTGACGCGCGTGTAGGGCCGGATCCAGTCGACGCGCCGGCCCATGCGCGACCAGAACCCGTTCGGGTCCTGCACGGATTCGGCATAGAGCATGCGGTACTGATCGCGCGTGACGCGCGTCCTGGCCGCGAACCGCGCCGGCACCTCGTAGATCCTGCTCGTGCTCATGTCGGTCTCCCCGCCCCCGCGCTCTCGCCGCCGCTCAGTCGAGCGAGGCCCGGATTCTGGCCGCGTGCTCGGCCAGCAGGCGCGGATCGGCCATCTCGCGCGCATGGAAGCGCAGGTCGATTCCCTCGTAGCGCGGCACGATGTGGAAATGGATGTGGAACACACTCTGGCCGGCGCCGCGGCCGTTGAGCTGCGCGATCATGATTCCCGGCGCATCGAACGCCTTCTTCACCGCGCGCGCGACCCGCTGAGTCGTGACGATCGTGGCGGCGAGCGCGTCCGGCGCGAGGTCGAAGAGGTTCTCGGCGTCGGCCTTCGGGATGACGAGCGTGTGCCCGTCGGACTGCGGCATGACGTCCATGAACGCCAGCGTGAACTCGTCCTCGCAGACCGTGTGGGCGGGAATCTCGCCGCGCAGGATCCGCGCGAAAATGTTGCTGCGATCGTAGGCCATGGACCAGCACCTCGGCTCGGGGTTCGCCGAGTATAGCCACGTCCGCGGGCCGCCCCGGACGGGCTTTCGATCAGCGCCTGAGCGTCGGGAAACCCTACTGGCCGAACAGCCACTGAACGAGGGCCGCCTGCACGGCAGTCCCGGCGCCGTCGTCTGCCCCGGGGTGATTCAGGATGATCACGGCGACGAATGTCCGACCGGAGGCTGCGTTGACGTAGCCGGCCAGCGCGCTCACGTCCTCCAGGCTGCCCGTCTTCATGCGCAGGCGCCCCTGCATCTCGGGCGAGCGGAAGCGCCGGCGCAGCGTGCCGTCGGTGGCCGAGAGCGGCAGGGAGGCCGCGAACTCGGGCATGTACTGGCTGCCCCACGCGGCCTCGAGCACGCCCGCGAGGCCGGCCGCCGAGATGCGCTCCTCGCGCGACAGGCCCGAGCCGTTCTCGAGCACCAACTCGGGGAGCGAGAGGCCGCGGCTCGCGAGGAAATCCACGATCGCCTGGCGGCCCCCGGCCGCCGTCCCCGGCCGGCCGCCTTTCTCGGCACCCAGCGTGAGGAGCAGGTGCCGGGCCATGACGTTGCTCGAGAACTTGTTGACGAGACGGATCACCTCCGCCAGCGTGAGCGACTCGTACGTGTAGAGCAGCCGTGCGTCGGGCGGGACCGCGCCGAGCCGCCACTTGCCGGAGAGCGTCCCGCCAGCCTGCTGCCAGAAGGTCTCGAAGGTGCCATAGGCATAGTCGGGCGCCCGCATCACGGCGCGCAAGACTTCCATCGGGCCGCAGCCCGCAGCGTAACTGCCCGCCAGGCTGATCCTGTTGCCATTCGGCCCGTCGGGCATCGCCACCACCACGCCGCCGGCGCCGCGGCGACAGGTCCCGCGGGACAGGCGCACCGCGTTGTCCACCGCCAGGTTCGCAGGCCACGGATAGACGCTGGCCCGCGCGGAGCCGGCCACGGAATCGGGCACGACACTGACCCTGACGGTCTGGAAGTTCACCATCAGCGCATCGGGCAGGACGTTGTACGAACGGTAGGGCTTGTTGTCGAAGGCCGCCCGGTCGTCGCCCTGCGGGGCGAAGTAACTGTTGTCGATGACGACCTCGCCACTCACCTTCTGGAGGCCGGCCTGACGCAGGCCATTGACGAAGCCCCACCAGCGGTCGGCAGTCATGAACGGGTCGCCACCGCCGACCAGGACGAGATCGCCATCGAGCACCTGGTTGCGAACGGCCCCGGTCGCGTACGCCCTGGTGTTCCACGTGTGTGCCGGCCCGAGGATCTCGAGGGCCGCC
>Ga0114938_1001409_pt1 | contig 16407 bp, 14 predicted proteins | sample AshMeaBigSpring_FD_88675 | JGI IMG/M metagenome (GOLD analysis project Ga0114938, IMG submission 88675) | Groundwater microbial communities from Big Spring, Nevada to study Microbial Dark Matter (Phase II) - Ash Meadows Big Spring | ecosystem: Environmental > Aquatic > Deep subsurface >...
AAGCGCTGGCGGCCCGCCTTGCCGCCCGCGGCCACCGGCTGGCAATCACCTACCTGGTACCCGAGGAGGCCGCCGCCCTCGAAGCCGCCCTCGATCTCGACGAAAGTCGGCTGCTGTTGCGAAGAGTCGACTGCACCGATTCCGAAGCGATCGGCCGCTTCATGAAAGAGGTTGCGGCCGAGTTCGGCGCCATCCACGTACTGGGTTGTCTGGTGGGAGGATGGGCGGGAGGGCGGGATGTCGAGGAAACCGATGACGTGAGGCTCGAACGAATGCTTGACATCAACCTGCGCTCGACTTTCTTCGCAATTCGAGCCGCTCTCCCCTTCCTGCGGCATTCCGAATGGGGTCGGATTCTCACGGTTGGGAGCCGAGCCGCCTTCGATACCCCTGCCAGTCAGGCCGCTTTCAACCTGTCAAAGGCGGCGGTGGTGGCGCTCACCAAGTCGGTTGCGCAGGAACTGGCGGGCACCAAGATCACCGCCAACGTTGTGATTCCCAGTGTGATCGACACTCCGGCCACCCGCAGCGCCATGCCCTATTCGGACTATGTTCGCTGGCCGACTCCACAAGAGATCGGATCTGTACTGGATTTTCTGGCCTCGGAGGAGTCTTCTGCGATCAACGGGGCGGCGGTCCCCGTTTACGGAGAGGGCTGAGCCGCCCAGCTAAGTGCGGCGGCGGCGCTGACTGGGACTGCCGGGTGGAGGGGCTTCACCAATTGCTGCCGCTGATAGGGATCGCCAAGCGGGGGGCGAAGATCCGGTTCACCCCGATTCGGCCACAGCGCGGTTGCCCGCTCAGCCAGCGCGGTGATGGTGAGGGATGGATTCACTCCCAAGTTGGCCGGCACCGCCGCCCCGTCCATCACGTGCAAGCCAGCATGTCCGAACACCCGATGAAAACCATCGATGACACCCCGCGAGGGGGAGTCGGCGATCACGGCTCCACCAATCGGGTGAGCACTGACTCCGACATCCAACAGGGCCTCGCTAACCGAACCCATCGCGTCTCCTCCGATTAGCTCAGCCGCGATGCCAGCCGATTGATGGGCGATCGGGAGGTAGCTCGGGATCGGCGCGCCTCTGCCAGCACGAGTTGTCAGTCGTCCCCGGCGGCCGCGCCGGAGCCGCAGACTGTTATCGACACTCTGCATGACGAGGAGAATCACGGACCGCTCCGACCAATGCCGCACCGAGAGCGATCGCAGGAAGCGGAGCGGATGGCGAATCACCTCGGCGAGGAAGCGGAGCTGGCGGGGAGTCCTCCCGATCTTCCTTACCGGAATGGTTGCCAGCAGGCCGAGGGCATTGCTTGCCTTGGGGTATCGAACCACTTGGATCTGGGTGTTGGAGTCAGCCTGAATCGACGAGGTGATGGCTACCCCGTGCGAGTAGTCGACTCGCCGATCACGCGCCACCGCTCCCATGATCGCCTCAGAGTTGGTGCGGAAGTCGAAACCCACCCGAGGAGACAGCTCGGGAAGCGTTCCCTCGTCTCGCATCGCCAGCAGCAGCTGGGTGGTTCCGATCGCTCCCGCCGCCAACACCACCTGGTGAGCAGAGTAGGTTCGATGCCGGTGGCGAACCCAAGCCCCGGGTCGACGAGCCTCCAGCTGGTAACCGCCCTCGAGCGGACGTAGGCGGTACACCTCCTGTTCCGGATACACGACCGCCCCGCTCTTCTCGGCCAGATACAGGTAGTTGCGATCAACCGAGTTCTTGGCGTCATGTCGGCAGCCGATCATGCAGCCTCCGCATTCAATGCACCCGCTTCGAGGCGGGCCCGTCCCCCCAAAGTAGGGATCCGTCACCTGTTTTCCAGGTTCGCCGAAGTAGACCGCCACCGGCGTTGGTTGGTGAGAATCGGCGACTCCCAGCCGGCCGGCCACCCCGGCCAGGACTTGGTCAGCCGGGGTCGAGCTGGGATTGGGCTCCACGCCGAGCATGCGGCGAGCCTGGCCGAAATGTGGTCCGAGTTCTTGTTCCCAATCGGTGATGCTGGCCCATCCAGGATGGGCGAAAAAATCGGACTGAGGTTGGTAGCAAACATTGGCCCAGACCAGCGATCCCCCCCCCACGCCGGCCCCTGACAGGACCAACACGTTGGGGAGGAGTCGGATCCGCTGAATCCCTCGCATCCCCAGCTTGGGGAACCACAGCGCCCGGCGCAGGTTCCAGTTGGTCTTGGGGAAGTCCTGCGAGGACCAGCGACCACCCGCCTCGAGTACTCCCACCGAGTAACCCTTCTCGATCAGGCGAAGCGCAGCCACTCCTCCGCCGAAACCACTTCCCACCACGATCACGTCGAAGTCGGGACTCATGGTCTGAGTTTGCGGAACGCCTCTGCCAGCTCGAGCCCGGCCGGTCGTCCCAAGTCGGCGGCCCAGGCCCGCATCCGGGCTTCGAAGGCCGGTTTGGTGTCTGGAGTGAGGTCGGTCCCCATCGAAGAGCGGGCCTGGGACTCGTGGCAATAGAGCGCGGCAAGCTTGGGAGCGAAGGAGTTGGAGATGTCCTCCCAGTGATCGGGCGTTGCCGCCCGCCACAGCAGTAGCCAGGCGGGACGGTGAGGTTCGAGTTCGTGTTCGGGAAAGAAGAGGTGATCGCGGGCCGCTACCACCCCGTCGACTGCGGTCCATCCGGCGGTGCGATGATCAGGATGAAGCTCGTAAGGGAGCCAGGGATCGTGGGAGAGAACCATTTCTGGCTCGGTCAGCCGGATATGGCGGGCCACCTCGGAACGGAGCGCCATCGAGTATTCGAGCTCGCCGTCTGGGTAATCGAGCATGATCACGTTTGCTGCACCGAGGGCCGCCGCCGCCGCGTGTTGCTCTCGGCGTCGGATGACGGCCAGTTGGGCAGGAGTCAAACTGCGGTCCCACGTGCCCTTGGACCCGTCGGTCAGGATCAGCATGGTCACCGCGCAGCCGGCGGCCGCCCAGCCAGCCAAAGTCCCCCCCGCCCCGAACTCGATGTCATCAGGGTGGGCTCCGATGGCTAGGGCGCGCTTAGGAATCGGTAGCGGATCAGGCATCCCAACAGCCTAGGTAAGCGTTACCGCGCCGGCGAGCGGGAGGGAACCGCAATCTCCCCGATAATGTCGGCCAGCCAGTTTCCTCTGGGGTGGGCGGCGATGGTGAGCAGGTCCTCAGGAGTGTCGAGATCGAGTGCCAGACCCAAGCGAGATACCACCCTGCAGTTCACCTCTCTCCCGGTTCGCAGGTGTCGGTGAAAACTCCCGGCACCGTAGGCGAACTCGAAGTGGGGAAGGCAACCTGCAATCAAGTTGGTCCCACCATCGTGGGAGGGCGCCAACACGATTGAGCCCCCGGCTAGTCGAGACAATGCGTTCTCCAGATCGGCTGCCTCGAGGAGGGGGAGATCCGCCGCCAGCACAGCCCACGCCAGCCCAGCTCGGTTGGCCGCCTCGACAACAGCACCGGCTGCGGCTGCCAGTCCGACTCCGGCAGGCTCCCGGATCACGGCGATGCCCCGCCGCTTGCAGAACTTAAGAACTTTCGGGTCAGCGGTCACAACCGCGGTCTCACCCAACTCGGAAGCGATTGAGACCGTCCTTCGCGTGAGCGCCATGCCTAGATGGGCTCGGGTGGTTGCATCCAGCAACGGGGAGAGGCGGGCTTTGGCGATGCCGAAGGGCTTGACAGGAACTCCGATCAGGGGGGGGGAAGTCATTTACCCGGCAAACAACTCGGCGAGGTTGCTTGCCCATCCCGCCGCGCTGGATCCATGCTTCAGGAACACCCAGGCCGACTCGGCTGGGTACTCCCGGATGCGGCTTGCCCAGGTGGCCAGCTGCTTCGGGGTATAGGCAGGCTGGCGGAGGCGGACGTAGACCAAACCGCTCGGGTATCCCGCCGGCAAAGGGGCTGGGGCTGGGTCGGCCACCACCAGGCTGGCGTTGTGCCGACCGAGCAGTGCTGCCACATCGGGTTGAAACCAGCTTGGGTGCCGGAACTCAAAGGCGGAGAGGAGGCCGGCGGGGAGCTGCTGGCAGAAAGCCTCGAGCCGTTCGTCATCCCGGGATAGGTTGGGGGGGAGCTGGAACAGCACCGGGCCTAGCTTGAATCCGAGCGCTTGCAAGCTGGAAACGAAATCAACCAGCAAAGTCGGATCGGCCAGTCGCGTGAAATGCGTGATCCGCTGGTGGGCCTTGACCGCGAAACGAAATTCTTCTGGAGTGGTGGCAACCCACTTGCGGGCGGTGGTTTCCGCCAGGCCTCGGCGGAATGTCATGTTGACCTCGACTGCCCCAAACACTTCGGCATAACGGCGCAGCCAGCCGGCTTGAGGGACACCCTGATAGAGGTCTTGCTTCCACTCCGGGTAAGACCAACCGGAGGTTCCCACCCGGATCCGCATCGCGCCAGGCTAGGTGTGCTCCCACCCATGGGGTAACGTGGCGGGCCGTGGAGCGCAAAACCAAGATCATCGCAACCTTGGGCCCGGCGGTGGCAAGCCTGGAGCGAATCATCGAGCTGGTTGGCGCCGGAGTCGATGTTGCCCGGCTCAACTTTTCGCACGGAGAAGAGCGAGACCATCGGGCTTTCGTAGAGTGGGTGCAAGCCGCTTCCCAACACCATGGCCGCCCGGTGGCAATCATGCAAGACATCCAGGGTCCCAAGATCAGGGTGGGGGAGTTCCCCAACGGTCAGGTCACGCTGGAAAGCAGCCAAGTGGTGGTGGTTCGGGACTGCGTCACCGGCAGCGAAATCGCCCCCCCCGGAGAGATCTTCATTCGCTACCTGGACAGAGTTTCCGACCTCGAGCCAGGCGATCTAATCCAACTCTGCGATGGGATGGTGACTTTGGAAGTCACCCAGCGAGCGGACGGGGTGCGAACGCGAGTACTGCAAGGGGGAGTTGTCAAGGCCCACAAAGGCGCTGCCTTTCCTGGAGCGAGCATCGACATCCCGGTGGTAACCGAGAAGGATCGTCACGACCTCGAGCTAGGTCGAGAGCTGGGGGTGGACTTGGTGGCGGCGTCTTTTGTCCGATCCGCCGCCGACGTGAAAGAAGTGGCGAGTCTGGCGGGCGTTCCCATCATCGCCAAGATTGAGTCGATGGTGGGATACCGGGCACTAGATGAGATCTTGGGGGAGGCGCTGGGAGCTATGGTGGCGCGGGGGGACCTGGGAGTCGAGCTCTCCATCACCTCTTTGCCGATGGTGCAAAAGGACATCCTGGCCCGGACCAACTTGGCCGGCCGCATCTCCATCACCGCCACTGAGATGTTGGAATCGATGACCGTGAATCCTCGACCAACCCGGGCTGAAGCAACCGATGTCGCCAATGCAGTGCTCGATGGAACTGACGCGGTGATGCTGTCGGCCGAGACCGCGGCCGGGGCATATCCGGTGCGGGCGGTGCAAGTGATGGACGCCCTCTGCCGGGAGGCGGAGGAGAGCGTCCAGGCGGCCAGCCTCGACGAGGTCGGCTTCCTTTCCAAGGAGCCACCGTTTCCGGCTGCGATCGCAATGGCTGCGGTGGCGGCGGCTACCAACCTGGGGATCGAGACCATCGTTGGATTCACCGAGAGCGGAGGCACGCCTCGCCTGCTCTCCAAGTACCGCCCCTCGGCCCGCATCGTCGCTTTCACCACCCGACCCGAGACGCTGCGGCGAATGGCAATGTTCTGGGGAGTGGTCCCGCATCTGATCGACCCCTACGAAACCCTCGATCAGGCGATCGAGCAAGCGGAGGCCTACATGGTTGCTGAGGGCAAAGTGGGGCCCGGCGGCGGCCTGGTGATGGTGGCCGGGGTGCCCCCCAACCGGGGCGCCACCACCAACTTGCTCAAAGTCCACGAGGTGGGTGGGCCCAGCGCAGCTACCCGGCTCGCCTAGCTCCGGCCCTTACATCTCGTCCCCCAAATTGGTGCCGGATGTGACGACAGTTGTAGCATTCCCGCGTTGAAAAGGGTCCGGAATGCGACAACTGTTGTCGTTTTTGGCACCAATTTCGGGGGGAGGGGGGGGGCTTTATCGGACTGTGGCAGGGAATGCCGGCTCCTGCATTAGGGAGTTGGGATGGTTTCTGGTGGAAGTGTCTCCACCGGAGGGCAGGCCTCAGTAGCGTCGGGAAGCTGACAAGGGTGCACTTCGATTACGTTGGGAAAAGGCCGGTAGCGCACCGGCCATTCCTGTCTGGTAGAAGTGCCGTCACGGAGAGTGATGGTGCGAAACACCTTGAGAGCCCAGCCGTCTCCTCCAGTTTGGGAGCTCTTCTGTTCGCCAGGCAACAGAGCTGGGTTGCCAACATACTTGGTGGGGGGGGGTTTGAAATCAGTTCGCTCGGATTTGTCAGCTTGGATGATCCGGCCACCGTTGTCGCCGAAGAACTTTACCGTGATCGAGGTGTCGGTGTAGCTGGTCTTGATCAACACCGCTGCCTCAGAATCGTTACGAAAAATCAGGTTGGGCTCAGGCCAAGAGATGGTGGCCTCCCTGCCTTCCGGGTAGCGGCTGAAGTAGTAGCTATGCGGGTGGTGCTCGACGTCCTCATAGCCCCCAAAGAACACTGCGTTGTAGAACGTGGTTGCGAACTGGCTGACCCCGCCCCCTACTGCATCCACCAGCTCGCCCTCCAACACCATCGGCGCCATCACGAATCCGCCCTCCTCGGTACGGGGTCCAACGTGCTGGTTGAGCGAGAACGTCTCGCCCGGCAGCACCAGCGCTCCATCCACTAGGTCTGCGATGAGATGGATGTTGCTGACACGCGGTTGACAGCAGGAGTGATAGGTGGTGAATTCAGACACCTTGGCCTTAACCCCAAGTCCAGCTGCCTCTTCAGTGGTGAGCTCTGGATCGGCACCCTCGGAGATCGGGATCACTCCGGTCCGGCTGGGGCGTTGGGAGGCTTGGAAAGCCGCCGCCCCCAGTTCTGCTGCATCCAGCAAAGTGCCCTTGCGACCTGGCAGCACCTTGACTGAATCATCCTCACCGATCTCGAAACTGGCATCCACCGGCGGAGCCTCGAGCTGGTTTCGCAGAGGCGCGATCAGAGACTCCAGGTAGCTTTGCTGCAAGGCAAGCTCGATCCTCGGCTCGGGTTCTATTTGGGCCTGACTGCGAAGAGCCCGACCCATCTCCGCAGGAACCAACGTCATCGAGACTTCTGGGTTGGTATGCGAGAGAGTGATGGGCCCAGCCAGTAAGCCGCGGGCGGCAACCTCGGCTTCGGCCAGATCGGTGGCGTTCAGACGGGAGGGAATTTCCACCAGCGGCAGCTCGACTGGGAGGTCGCGTGCCGACTGAGACAGTGTCTGGGTGATGAGGCGAGAGGCTTGAGTGCGGTCGATCCCCATACCAGAACGCGGCAGCTCAGTCTTGATCTCACCCCGCTCTACCAATATCTGGCCGTCGAACGGTGGTGATTGAACATACTCGGTCTCCCATTCGGACAGGACTCGGTCGAGCGATTCCTGGTTGAGGGTGCTGGTCAGCTCCAGATGGTCGCCATCCCGCACCAGCCAGCGCCACGCCTCGCCCACCAGAGAACGCTCCCGGCCCGCTAACTGAGCGGCTGCCACCGCAGCCTCCATGTCCACATTGAAACCTACCGAAGCTGGGGACAAAACAACCGGAGTTCCGTCGACCAAGAATGTGGCAGGCGTGGTGAGAAGAGTGTCTTCCAGTTCCGTCAAGGCAGTACCCGCGGCCTCCCCGCTGAGACGTGAAAGTTCCAGCTCGCCGACCCAAACCCGGGGATAGATGCCCCCGTCAAGCTGGGAACGCTGCACCCAGAATCCGACTGCTAAGCCGATGAGTGCGAACGCGGCTGTGCCGCCAACGAGCTTCTTCCGCATCGGGTGGATTGTACGATTGCAGGACGTGATCGAGTTCCCTTCCGTTATCCCAGGGGAGGCCCTGGCGATCTCGGCCACCCAATACATGATTCATCGGCAGTGTCCTGAGCGGTCCAACGCCCGGCTTCGGGACAAGAGGTTCGACCTGCCTTCGTTGCCTACGTTCCGCGGAGCTTTGGCGCATGCGGTATTCGCTCGACATCAAACGGTTGGCCCAATTGATGACGCTGATTTCGCGGAAGTGTGTCACCAAGAGATTGGTAAGCCGAAAGGATCACTCAACCCTCAGATGGTGGCGCTCAGCATGAAGCCGAGCCGGCTGGGGCCCATCATCGAAGAGGTGGCCGATCTGTACCGGCGATTCTGCTCGCTTCCGATGGATGGTTTGTCGGGGACCGAGGTAGAGCTAGAAGCGACGCCGGTGGAGGGAGTCACCTTGAAGGGCAAGGTCGACGCCACCTTCAGTACACCGACCGGCGGCACTCGCCTGGTGGATTGGAAAACCGGCCAGCTGGGAGAGGCGGGCGCGCGAGCCGACCAACTCGACTTCTATGCCATGCTGTGGCTGCTGGTTCGGGGAGAGCTGCCTACCCAGCTCGAATCGGTTTCGGTGGGCACCGGCGAGCGCTCGACTCCGCTGCGTCCAACCGAACACAGTGTGAAGACCACCCTGTCCCGAGTGGCGGAACAGATCAACCAGCTACGTTCTTCCTGGGCCGACAACGTCGAGCTCCCACGAAACGGTGGACCCTGGTGTCGTTACTGCCCACTGCTAACCGATTGCCCGGAAGGGCAGGCGGCGAAACTCGTGTTTCAGGCGCCTTTGGATTAGCCCGCCCGGCCTCTCCGTTCTAGGCGGTTGGGATTCCGAAAACCACCTGGATGGTCACCGTGACTGCAGCCTCGCCGGGTTGAATCGGAGTGCTCACGGTGTCGGCCGCCAGGCGCGTCTCGAATGGCACCGGAACCGGCGGAGCCGAGACGGTTTCCGCAATCGAAGTGGGCCGGCCCAACTCGACGCCTGCCAGGCTCGCCAACTGGTTGGCCTTGCCTTCGGCGTCGTTCCAGGCCTGCTCACGGGCTGCTACCAGCAGCTGCTGGTTGGCCTCCAAGCTGAATGACACGCCATTGACGGTGACGTCGTTGCCGCCTTCGGCGGTAGCCGCGTCGATGGTGGCGCCGGCCTTTGGCAGGTCCCGAAGTTTGGCTTCGACTTGGTTGGTGACTCGATAACCAATGATGGTTTGCGCGTTGTTGGTGTAGTTGTACTCCGGGTAGATAGAGTAGTTGGTGGTCTGGATGTCCTTCTCGGCGACGCCGCTGGCTTTGAGCGACGCGATCAGCCGGTCCGTAAGGGCGGCCGAGTCGGCGACCGCCTGCTGGACAGAGGGTCGCAGCGAGGAGACCCCGAGCGACAGCGTGAGGGTGTCTGGTTTTCCGGTGACCAGTCCTGTCCCGGAGACCGAGATTCCGGCGGTTTGGCTGGTTTGACCTGTGTCTGAATTCACTACTACGTCCGGCTGTCCGCAGGCGGCCAGGAGCAGGGCTCCCAGGCCGAGGGTGGGCAGCAATATTCGCATGTTCATGTGTTTCCTTGTTCGGGTTCAACCATCAGACGCTCGAGGTGGCGTCCGGGTTCCCGCCCTGATAGCTTGCCGGGCGGAAAAGCGCATGTGCCGCCAGGGCTGCAGTGATCGCCAAGGCGCCAATGCTGAGAATGAGGTCGGAATCGCCGAGGTGGCTGCGGTGCCCCAGGTGATAGAGGAGGTGGGGGACTGCGAAAGCCAGGGTAGGCGAACCCGCCGGCCGATCACACCGGTGGCTCCCGCATGGCGTCTCCTCGTCTCGCCTTGCTTGGCGCTTCAGGCTTGAGCCAGCATAGGAAACCGGTTGAACCAGGCGGGGCCGTTGGCGGCGGGAGCTGCCCGCTGTGTCGCGATTCTTTCGGGGGTTGGCGGGGCTTCCCCGCCTGTGGTTCTACAAGGCGGCCAGGATGTCGTCCACCTGGGCGCGGATCTGCTCACGCATCTCGCGAAGACTCTTGCGGACCTCGTCGATGCCGGCGGTGGTTTGGCCCAGGGCTCGTTGCACCTGCTGAAAGCGTTGAACAATTTCCATAATCCGCCCGGCCAGCCGCCGGATTTCGGCGGGGTCGGCATGAGGCGTTGCGCTTGATTGGATGGAAATGACTTGGTTGGCTGCCAGGCGGAGGGCTACCGCCAGCAGCACGCCATCGCCGTCATCTGCGCACAGGATGCGGTTGTCATATATCCCGAACGGTCCTACTTCGCGCGGAAAGGCATCTTGTGCCGAGACGCAGACCGCCGCGTTTGCCGAGCGGTTGGCCATTGCGCTGTCCAGCTCGGCTAGCACCCCATCCTGTCCGGTAAGGGTGAGCTGGCTTTTGTGCTTGGCCTCCACCACGATGCGGTGACCGCCGGGGATGGTCACCACCAGATCGCCAACCATGCTGTCTGGCCCGAGTAGCCCGGGCGTCTTCGAGCAACGCTCAACCACCCATCCAGTCTGTGTGCCGGCGAAACCCCGCAGCCGAGCTTCCAGGTCGTCTTCATAGGCGAAGCCCTTGGCGGTGCCTTTGGCTGCCTCCGCCGTTCTGGCCTGGTTGCCGGCAATCAGATCGCGCACTTCGCCGATCTTGGCTTCGACGCTCCGTCCCCACTGTCCGAGCGGCGAGGCGGCCTGAGTGGGATCCAGCAGCACTTGGAGCTGTCGCTGGAAGTCGCCGCCTGGCCCCAAGCGCTGTTCGAGCTCCTTGAGGAGCCGTCCGGCGTGACTGCCAGGACGTGCGGCATCGACCTGGGAAAGCATTTCGGCGAGCTCATTCACCACCCGGCTGGTCAGGGAGCCGCGGAGGTCGGGGGACAACTGCTCCTCGAAGGCGGTCCGCGTTTCCGTCAACAGCTCTTGCTGGCTGCTGCGGGCTTCTGCCAGCGCCTCGCCCAGCACGCTCCTGACTCGGGACTGGACCTCCTCCAGGTCGAACCCGAGGCCCATGGTGAGGAGTCCGCGAGCTCCGACGATGAGTGCCCGTGCAATCAGACCTTCCCACTCTTCTTCGGTGTGCGAGGCAAGCAATCCGGCCAGGGTTGGGTCTTCAACCAAGAGCCCGTCGATCTTGATGGTGTTGCCGTCGTGGCTTATGTGTGCCATGAACCACAACGTATCAGTGGGGTGTGACACGAACGTGGCAAGTTCACCGAAAAGGCATCCTGATTCCAGGAAAATGGCTGGTTTCGCCCGGGTTAGGCCGTCCCCGACACAAGAACCCAAGGCCGACCGCCCCAACAGCCAGGGCCGGGTCCCACCTGTTGAAAACTGAAACACGCACCGTGTGCGATGGTGGCCATGCGACAATCTTGGACATGGGCGATAATCCTTTCCAGACGCTCGGCTCCCAGCTGGAGAAAGCCGCCGCCATCCTGGGCAGTTTTCGGTTTGCGCTCCCCGGCCAAGCCAGGCTCGAAACCGAGCGATCAGAACTGTCTCGGCTGATCCGGGACGTCCTGGCGCCCAAGCTGGCGGCGCGCGGTGAAACCGTGCTGGCGGTGTTAGTGGGTTCCACAGGGAGCGGCAAGTCCTCACTCCTCAATGGCCTAGCTGGGACCAAACTGAGCGCGGTTGGGCCGGTGCGCCCGACGACGGTGAATCCGCTGGCGTGGATCTCGCCGGACAGCCTCGAGCGTTTTCAAGCTAGGTCGGGACCGCGCCCCCTCGAACTGGCGGCTTCGGGGGATCCTTTGCTGCTTTCGCTTTCGTTGCTGGATCTTCCAGACGATTCGGCGGTTGTGGAATGGGCACTGGCCGACGCCCAGCTCTGCATTTTCGTGGTTAGTGCCCTTCGCTATGCAGACGGAGCCGCCTGGGAAGCCATCGAGGGGCTCCGACGTCGAGGCCTCCCCGTTCTCTTTGTGTTGAATCGGCTGCCGCGTGAGCCGAGTCAGCGGACCGCGGTGCTCGAGGACTTCGCCAGAATGTTGTTCGAGAACGGTCTGTTGTTGACTCCGGATCCAAGCGTTGTGTTCCCGATCACGGAGCACACCACCCCTGCTGATGTGTTGGCTGGTGATGCCATCGGAGCCATTCGTCGAGAGCTGGGACTGCTCGCCGATCGGGGTTTGCGGGCGAGGGTTGCCAGACAAGCGGCGGAAGGGACGTTGGCTGATGCGATCGCTCGAACCGAGGCGGTGGCGGACGAGGTCGATCGTGGTAACGCCCGCGCCGATCGGCTGCGCAGAACGGTGGAAGAGGTCCATCGTTCGCATCGGCAGGCAGCCGCCACCGCGCTTGAGCAGGGTGGGCTGGTGGAGTTACCCTCCGGCCTGAGCGACGATGGGCTGAGGACTCAGCTGGAGGCCGCCATCTCACGCCGAATCAGCGCGGCATCCCGGGAAACAGCAGCAGCCTGGAGCGAAGATCCCACCGGGCGGCAATTGCTGGAGACGGAGCCGGGCCTGTGGCTAGCCGACCCCGAGGTTTCATCAGAGGCCGAGCGGTTGCTGGAGGCGTGGATAGCCGAGACCGGATCGCTGGCCGCCATGACCGGCCGGGGCATGTGGTGGCCTCCGGCCCGCAGCCGTTTCGCCTCGGCAGTGGTGAGGGCGATCCTCGATCCCAACCGCCGGCCCCTCCGGCAGGAAGCCCGCCAGGACCTGGAGGGGCTGTTTGGGGGGGGGAAAGAGCGGCTGCTAACTGGGATTGGAGAACTCCTGGAAGCCAACCGCGAGCGTTTTCGTCGCTTCTTACAGGTTCATCAGCCCAGGACTGGCCTCGCCGACGAACTGCGAGAGACACTCAAGGGTGTGTTGGGAGCGGCAGGAGCGCTGTACGGTGAGTGATCTGGTGACGGCTCTGGAATCGCTGGAGCTGGCGCTGGGATATGCCTTGCGGGTGATGGACCCGGAGGTGGTTGCAGGTTTCCTCAAGCGGGTGGAGTCCCTCAAAGCCAAGCAAGGCTTCCTCGGCGAAAGCGTGGTGCTGGCTTTGGCTGGGGGTACCGGATCCGGGAAGTCAAGCCTGCTCAATGCGATTGCCGGCACCCCGGTTGCCAAGACCGGAGTGTTGCGCCCCTGCACCGACTTGCCACTGGCCTGGATCCCCAATCAAGCCGAGTCGGGTCTCTCTCCACTGCTGGATCGACTCGGGATTCAAGCCCGGGTTGGCCACGATCGCCATCCGCGCCTCGCCATCATCGACCTCCCCGATCACGACAGCGTGATCGAGATGCATCGCGATCTGGTCGAACGCATCTTGCCCGAGGTGGACGGAGTGGTGTGGGTACTGGATCCGGAGAAGTATCGAGATCGACTTCTGCACGAGGGCTATCTGGTTCCCTTGGCGGATCATGCTGACCAATTCCTGTTCGTGCTGAATCAGACTGACCGGCTGCGACCAGGGGAGCGGGAGACAGTTGAGCGTGATCTGGTGCGCTTGCTGCACCAAGACGGGATCGACCACCCGGTGGTGTTTGCCACCGCGGCTGCCCCGCCGGGAGATTTTCCGCAAGGTATGGAAGGGTTGCAGAACTATATCGATAGGCGCCTGGACGTCAAGCGGACGGCAACTGGCAAGTTGCTGGCCGACATCCGTCACCTGCGGCGCCTGATCGCGTCAGCGGCGGGCCTGGAAAGAGGGGCCGGGCTGGGCTTCGATGCACGCTGGAAGCTGACCAGGGACCAGGCGGCAGCCGGTTGGGGGGGGGACGGTGGAATCGGATCTGCTGCTGTGTTGGTGGATGACCTGGCGACTGCGCTCTCGGTGGAAGTCGGCGGTCACCTGGGGCGCCGCATCCGTAAGGAGTTCACCGGTTCTGGACTGGATCTGCGGATGGCGGCGGAAGTGGAACCGGCGGTGGCGGCTATCAAACCAACCCGGCGTCGAAGACAAGCTCAACCGGACCGCCAGATCGCGGACATCCTCCAAATCGCGTTGGGCAATCCGCTGCGAGCGTTGTTAGTGGAACGAGCCTGGTTGGGAGCCGCCCTGGCCACTACCGAGATCGATGCGCTGCGGGCGGGACTCCGGCTAGTAGAACTACCCGTCGACAACGGCCAGCAGCCGGTCGGCAACGATTTCGATCTCCAGCTCGCGCACGAGCCCGAGTAGTTCGCCATCTGCCTGGGCCCGGACCGGGGTGGAACTGCGGATCTGCAAGCGCTGAACGTCTGTGAAGAGATGTACCCCCGGGCGGTGGTCTATTCGCCTCCCGATTACGGCGCGCCCGGCAACCGATAGGGCGGTGCGAAGTCCAACTTCTTCGAGGACGAGGATTTCGAGTTTGCCCGGTTGGGCCGGAGCAATGCGGAGAGGTACTGGACCGAAGTAGGTGTAGGGGTAGTGGATCTGCGCCATCACCGCCACTCCCTCGGCTCGGCCGTGGTCGGTGGTGACTTGGAACCGGATCCGGCGTTCGGGGAAGCCGCGCAGCACCATCCACGCCGTGCTCCCTGCGTAGTGTCCGCCTCCGAAGTAGATCTTGCGATCCGGCCGTCGTTCGGCATGGCTGACAACCTCGGCATCGAATCCAACCCCGACTGCGAAGGTTGCATAGGTGGAAAAGGCATGCACCTGTCCCTGTCCACGCAGTCTTGCGAGGGGGACGTCAACCGTTTTGAAATGGGGTTGAGTGAGTAGGCGAGCGGCTCGCAATGGCCGACGCGGGATCCCCAGGATGCGGGCCAACACGTTGGTGGTTCCGGCCGGGATGATCCCCAGGGCAGTGTTGGAGCCGGCCAGACCGGCTGCGACATGATGGACGACACCGTCTCCTCCCATCGCAACCGCAACGTCGTAACCGTTCAGTGCCGCCTTCTCGGCAGCTTGGTGGGCCTCGGTGGGACCCTCCGGCCATTCCGGAGTGACTTCGTGTTCTTGGGAGAGAAGGGAGAAAATCTGGCGATGCAGCTGCCCGGTGAAACGTGACGCGTTGGGATTGGCGACCAGCAAGATTCGGCCCATGAGAGGGAAGCAGCCTAGCGGTCAGCCGTTGGCGGGATGGTGACCCCGTTCAACACGATCCGACCGGCGACCAAGAAGCACAGCAGAGCTCCCATTGCCCACGTGCGAGCGAGGCCCAGCACTGACACTGTAAACCCCCATACCAACGGACCCAGCAAGGTGGCGAAGCGTCCTACCGTGTTATAGAGGCCGTAGAACTCTCCCAGCCGATCGGGGGGAGAAAGCGCCAGCATGTAGGTGCGGTCTGCGCTCCAGGTCGCCCCCAGCGCGAATCCGCCCAATATCAACAGCACAATCGCCATAGATTCGATATGGGCGGCCCCCGCCACGATCCCGAATACCCAGGCCGTAATCCACAATCCAAGGGCGGCATGCAGCGCTCGGCGTGGTCCCACCCGGTGGATCAACATGCCTCCCAGCAACCCGCCCAGCACTGACGCCAGAATGCCGGCACCCAGCAACGTTCGCACCCGATCGCTCGAGAATCCGAGTTCCTTTTCCACATAGATCACCAGGTAGCCGCCGATCAGCGTGTTGATGGCATCTGTGTACAGAAAGCGTCCGACCAGGAAACGAGCAACGCCCGGGGTGCGGCGCGCCAACTGCCAGGATTGGCGGAGCTGACGTCCGATGTCGGCGAACTTGGGGGGGGGATGGGTGGGCGCCGGGCGGGGGTACTCGGGGATCAGAAAAAAGGCGGGAAGTGCGAAGACAAGGAAACCGATGCCAAGGGCCGAGAACAGAACCGGGTATCCGTGGCGGTCCAGCAACAGCTCACCTGCCAACACCGCCAGAAAAGATCCGAGATACCCAACCCCGACTCCTAAACCCGAGATGCGACCTCGGTTCTCCGGGGTGGAGACTTCTGCCAGCAAGGCGTCGTAGACCAGCACGCCCAGATTGAAGCCAACCAGCGCCAACGCGTACAGCCCGAGCCCGAACACGATCCCCCCCCTTCCCAGCCAGAAAGTCGCGCCCACCGCCAACAGCGTGCTCGCCACCAAGTAAGGCCGCCGCCGGCCTCGGTGATCGGAGCGAGCACCCACCCAGGGGCCCAATAGGATCACCGCCAGCATGGCGACGTCGATGGCAATTGCCAGCTGGAGGTCGGACCCCCGCCTCGGTCCGGTAAACCATTCGGCAAAGTAGAGGCTGCCCACCCCAAGCGCGAAGATGGTGTTGGCTAGGTCGTACGTTGCCCAGGCGCCAATCGCGATCCGGCTCGGTCGCCGACTCGCGCTATTTCCCAAGCGGACGTTCGCGGGGAACTGTGATAAAGCCGGCCGGCGGATGAAAAACGCTCCGGTTGAGAGGCGAAAGCATCGCAGCCGGGTGCAGAATCTCGATCACCTCACACCCCAGTCGCCGGGCTCGGGCGGCCCGTTCCGCCCAGGCTCGGTAAACCCACACCTGGCTGCGATCGGCAGCCAGCACCGGCAACAGCAGCGCCTGCGTGTGTTCAGGCCTCCCCTTGTGAAGCGGGAGTCGCAGGTAACCGAGGCCTCGCCCAACCACTGAACGATCCACCACCAGTTCCGGGGGACTTGTCGCCAGATCGGCGAGTGTCTCGAGCAATGCCAGAGTGTTGGGTTCCAATGAAAGCAC
>Ga0114938_1001410_pt1 | contig 16402 bp, 16 predicted proteins | sample AshMeaBigSpring_FD_88675 | JGI IMG/M metagenome (GOLD analysis project Ga0114938, IMG submission 88675) | Groundwater microbial communities from Big Spring, Nevada to study Microbial Dark Matter (Phase II) - Ash Meadows Big Spring | ecosystem: Environmental > Aquatic > Deep subsurface >...
CCGGCAACCCTGAAGGATTCCGACGGCGACGGCCTGTCCGATGATATCGAAACCGGCACCTATGGCACGAACCCGAATTCCGCCGACTCCGACGGCGACGGGATTTCGGATGGTCTCGAGGTTGAGTTCTGGGGCTCCAGCTGGAACGCCGACATCGACGGCGACGGCGTCGCCAACCTGCGCGATTGGGATGCGGACGGCGACGGTTTCTCCGACGGCGAGGAGTTCTCCAAAGGCACCTCTCCTGCGGATAAAACCGCAAAGCCGGCCGTTCTCCCGATGGAAGCCGGAGAGGTGGCACTCGACCACACGTGGAAGCGCGTGAGTTTTGCCCGCCCCTTCTTCAAACCGGTCGTGGTGGTCGGAGGGTTGAGCGCCAACAGCACCCACGCTGCCGTGGTCCGGCTGCGCAACGTTACGGCCAGCGGTTTCGATATCCGGGTCCAGGAGTGGGAGTGTTACGACGGAGTGCATTCGCTGGAGACCGTGGGGTATCTGGCCGTCGAAAGCGGCGTCTACGATCTGCCGGAGAACGTGATGGTGGAGGCCGGCCAGGTGAGCGCAACCAAGGGCGGCCTTTTCAGCGCATTCAACTTCAAGAAGGCGTTCCCTGCGGCGCCCGTCTTGCTGGCCGCGGTGACGACCACCAACGATCCGAATGCCGTCACCGTGCGGCTGGACCGCATCACCACCACCGGGTTCCGCCTGAGCCTCCAGGAGCAGGAGGCCAATCTCCAGGATCACGGGGTGGAGACGGTGGGCTACATCGCCTGGCAGCCCAGCGGCGGGGACTTCAACGGGATCGGCTTCGAAATAGACCGGACCGAACGGGCGGTCACGCACGCCTTCACGGACATCGCCTTCAACGAACCACACGATTCGACGCCGGTGTTTCTTGGGCAGATGCAGAGCGCCTACGGCAAGGACACGGCCGATCTGCAATGGAGGGCAAAGGACTCCCTGGGAGTGGAGGTGAGAATCGCCGAAGAAACGTCGAAGGACTCTGAAACCAAGCACACCACCGAGGTCGTGGGCTACATGGTTTTTTCAACGGCCCCCTAACGCCGGCGGCTTCTGCAACGTCTTTTTTCCGAGGGCCCGGCCGCGGACCGCGGCCGGGCCCTCATCCCGTTGGCTGCCCGCGCTTCTCGGCGCCAACCCCGCCTGCGAGCTGACCGATCCTCTTCCGAAGCCTCCAAAAACCCTCAAATATACGTCACCAGCTCGACCAGATCGGCCATGGTGTTGAACGCCTTGAACGCTTCCAGAAAGTCCCGGGCGGCAAACCTGACCGTGCATCCATCCACCCGCTCGGTTCCGGGCATGCGCAGCACACGGTCCACGGCGGAAGCCGTGGTAAAGCGCATGCAAAGCTCGACGGGCGCCTCCACGCGGAATAGCGGCCAACTGCCGCGCCGGGTCATCGCCTGACGGGCGCCTTCGTAGATGAGGGTGCGGGTGCGTTCCGGCAAAAAGCAGCGGGCGGCATACGCGCCGATGGCCTTTTTCACCTCCACCGCTCCGACGCCGGGCAGCAACCGGCTGGCTTCGGCCACGGCCTGGTCGTCTCCGGTGACGAGCGCCACCGGCACCCCGAAGTAGCCGGCGAGCCCCGCGCTGATTCCGATCTCGCCGACATCGATGCCGTTCACCCGCACCTCGGCGACCCGCCCGGTGAAGATGTGGACGAGGTTGCTGTCGGCGGTGCCGGCCTTGCCGTGGTAGCCGACGAGGAAGGACGCGTCGTAACCCGAGCGGATTCCGTCCATCATGACCAGTGGGCGCGGAGACCCCATGATCAGGACCGCCCGGCCGTCGAGCTCCTCGGGAATCAGGTTCAGCCCGACGTTGTGCGAATCCGAGACCACGACCTCCGTGGCTCCGCCGTCGAAGGCGCCGCGGATGGCGGCATTGACTTCCTCGGTCATCATTTTACGGGCCCAGCGGTATTCGCGCCCGTCCGGGGCGGATTGCTCCCGCCGTACGACACAGCCGATGCCTTCAATGTCTGCCGAAATGTATACCTTCATGACCTCCCAGCTCCTTTTGGATCGATCCCGTCGGATCGTGATGATCGCCCCAACCGTCCGTCTGGAAATGCAACCGTACGGGCTTCCGATGATATCGTTGCTTCTTCAGCCGTAAAGATGGCAGGCCGTCCAGTGCCCGCGCTTCACCTCGCGCAGATCGGGGGCCGAACGCGAGCAGACCTGAAACGCCTCGGGGCAGCGCGGGTGAAACCGGCATCCCGGTGGCAGGTTGACCGGGCTGGGCACATCGCCCGGCAGGGTCGCCAGCCGGCGGCGCTGGGCCGGGTCCGGCCGCGGCAGCGCGCCGATCAGCGCGCGGGTGTACGGATGCAGCGGTTCGCCGAAGAGTTCCTGCGTTCCGGCCGATTCCACGATAATGCCCAGGTACATCACGGCAATCCGATGGCTCATGTGTTTGATCACGCTGAGATCGTGCGATATGAACAGGTAAGCGTAACCGTAGCGCTTCTGCAGCTGCCTGACAAGATTGAGGATCTGGGCCTGCACCGAAACATCCAGCGCCGACGTGGGTTCGTCGAAAACGATGAACTCGGGGCCGGTGATCAGGGCCCGCGCGATCCCGATGCGCTGCCGCTGGCCTCCGCTGAACTCGTGCGGGTAGCGGTAGACGTGTTCTTCGTTCAAACCCACCTCGGCCAGGATGGCCTTGACGCGCCGCACCAGCTCGCCCCCGCGAGCCAGGCCGTTCACCTCGAGCGGCGCGCCCACGATTTTCTTGACGAGCATCCGCGGATCGAGCGAGGACTGCGGGTCCTGAAACACCACCTGGAGGTTGCGTCGAATCTGCCGCAACGCCCGTCCCTGAAGACCGGACAGCTCGACTCCCTTGAAGTGCACACTGCCGCTGTCCGGCCCCAACAGATTGAGGACCAGGCGGCCCACGGTGGTCTTCCCGCATCCGGATTCTCCCACCAAGCCCAGAGTTTCCCCATGGTTCACGCAAAAGCTCACCCCGTCGACCGCCTTGAGGCGCATCCGCCTGCGGCCCAGAAATCCCCGACGGACCGGGAAGTGCTTGACGAGGTCCCGGACCTCGATGACCGGCTCCATGGTCAGCTGGCCTCCCCGGCCGTGTAAAGATGGCAGGCGACCCAGTGACCGGGCGCCGCCTTTAAAAGGGTCGGCACCTCGCGGTCGCAGGGTGCGAAGCGGTTTCCGCAGCGCGGGTGAAACCGGCAGCCCGGCGGCGGGTCGATCAGTCTGGGCACCGAGCCCGGGATCACGGCAAGCTCCTCCCGGCCCTGGCCGATGAGCGGGATGGCATGCAGCAGGCCGCGGGTGTATGGATGCCGCGGCGCGGCGAAAAGCTCCGTCACCGGTGCCTTCTCGATCACCTTCCCGGCATACATGACCGCCACCCGGTCGCAGAGCTGCGCGATCACACCGAGATCGTGGCTGATGAAAAGCACCGCCACGCCGCTCTCGCGGGTGAGTTCCTCCAGGATGGTCAGGACCTGGGCCTGGACCGTCACGTCGAGGGCGGTCGTGGGCTCATCGGCCAGCAGCAGGTCCGGCCGGCAAGAGAGCTCCATCGCGATCATGGCCCGCTGCAGCATGCCGCCGGAGAGCTCATGCGGGTATTTCGCCAGCACCTGCTCGGGATCCGGCATCCTCACCTGGCGCAGCATGTCCAGGCAGATCCCCCGGGCCTCGTCGCGGCTGACCCGCTGGTGGAGCGTGATCACCTCCATCATCTGATTCCCGATCGTGAACACCGGATTGAGTGAGCTCATCGGCTCCTGGAAGATCATGGAGATCTCGTTGCCGCGGATTCGCCGCATCTGCCGCCGGTCGAGCGCGAGCAGGTCCCGGCCTTTGAAGAGGACCCGGCCGGCGGTGATTCTCCCCGGCGGGTCCGCAATCACCCGCAGCACGGCCCGCGCCAGAACCGACTTCCCGCACCCGGTCTCCCCCACCAGACCCAGGATTTCGCCCTTGGACACGCTGAGCGACACCCCCTCCAGGGCGCGCACGACCCCCTGATAGGTGAAGAACTGCACCGACAGATCGCGTATTTCGAGCAGCGCCGCGCCCATCGGTCACCTGCGGATCCGCGGGTCCAGCACGTCGCGCAGCGCATCCCCGAAGATGTTGAACCCGATCACGGTCACCAGAATGAACAGGCCCGGAAAGGTGGCGTACCACCATTGGTCCATGAGGAACTTGCGGCCGACACTGATCATCGCACCCCACTCCGGCTCGGGCGGCTGGGCTCCCAGGCCGATGAACGAGAGCGAGGCGGCGATCAGGATGGTTTCGCCCAGGATCAGGGTGCCGAGCACGATCACCGACGAGAAGCAGTTCGGCAGGATGTGGTGCCAGACGATCCAGATGCTGCCGGCGCCGGAGGCGCGCGCGGCGGCGATGAACTGCTTCTCCTTGACGGCCAGGGCCTCGCCGCGCACCATGCGGGCGAATTTCGGGATCATCACGAACGCCACGGCCAGGATGGCGTTGTTGAGGCTGGGCCCCAGGGCCGCCGCCAGCGCCAGCGCCAGCACCAGCGGAGGGAATGACAGAATCACGTCCATGACCCGCATGATGACGTTGTCCACGCCCCTGCCCAGGTAGCCGGACGCCGCGCCGATGACCGCCCCCAGCCCGCCGGCGATGGCCACCACCACGATGCCGATCCACAGCGAGATGCGCGCACCGTACATGACCCGCGAGAGGATGTCCCGGCCGATCTCATCGGTGCCGAACCAGTGCGCGGCGGAGGGTGACGCCAGGCGCTCGGCAAGGCTGATCTGAATCGGATTGTAAGGTGCCAGCAGCGGCGCCGAAAGCGCCATCAGCACCATGGCGAGGATGATCGCGAACCCGCCGACCGCAGACGGATTGCGCCGCAGCAGCTTCAGCGTGAACTGCACCTCGCGGATCTGCCACGCATACTGCTTGCGGAATTCTTCAAACAATCGGGCCTTCCTCTTCTGCGGCGTTATGGCGATTACCCGTCCAGCATCAGTACCGAACCTGCGGGTCCAGGAACGCATAGAGCACATCCACGGCAAGGTTGATCAGCACATACGCAAGGGCCACCACGAGGGTGAACCCCATCAGGGCGGGAAAATCCAGAAAATTGACCGAGTCCACCACGTATTTCCCCATCCCCGGCCAGTTGAAAATCGTTTCCGTCAGGATCGCTCCGCCCAGCAGCTCGCCGATGGATAGGCCCGTGATGGTCACTGTCGGGATCAGCGAATTCTTCAGGCAGTGTTTGAGGACGATCGCCGCTTCGGAGATGCCGTTGGCCCGGGCCGTGGTGATGAAGTCCAGCCCCATCACCGAAATCATGGAGGAGCGGACGATCCGCGTGATGATCGCCAGGTAGACGTAGGACAGGCAAAAGGCCGGCATGAGGAGGTGCAGGAGCGCATCGCCGAACTTGGCGAGGCTGCCTTCGAGGAGGGTGTCGATCAGGTAAAGCCCGGTCGCCTGCGCCGGGGGGTCGATGTGGATGTCCAGGCGGCCCGAGCCGGGCAGCCAGCCCAGGGTGCGGTAAAAAAGCAGCAGCAGCATCAGCCCGAGCCAGAACACCGGCATCGATACGCCGAAGACGGAAAACACCCGCGAAGCATGATCGACCGGCCGGTTGCGGCGCACGGCCGAAACGATTCCCAGGGGGAGCCCCACGCCCACGCACAGCAGCATGCTGGCCAGCGAAAGCTCCAGAGTGGCCGGGAAGAAATCCCGCAGGTCCTCGATGACCGGGCGCTGGTTGCGGATCGAGAAGCCGAGATCGCCCCTCAGCAGGCCGAAGAGATAGGCCGCATACTGCTCGGGCAGCGGCCGGTCGAGCCCCATGGACCTGCGCAGGTTTTCGACCGCTTCATGGCTGGCCTTCTGCCCGGCCATCATGCGGGCCGGGTCGCCGGGGATGGCGTGCGAGATGACGAACACCAGAAGGGTGACGCCCAGCAGCACCGGCACGAGATAGAGCAGCCGTTTGAGCACGTAGGAAAGAATCTGCATGGGGGTCTCTCCGTCCGGGGAGACCCCGCTGCCCCCCCGGACGGCTGCACCGGCTATTCCTTGGAAATGGCTTCGAAGTTGTACATCGATTCGAGCATGGGGTTGAAAACATAGCCCTGGACCGCCTTGCGCATGGGCACCATGGTCTGGGTCTGATACAGGAAGATGTAGGGGGCGTCATCCATGATGATGGCCTGCGCCTGGTGGTAGAGCTCCGTGCGCGCTTTCACGTCCGACAGGCTCAGCGATTTCCGGATGAGCTCGTCCACCTGGGTGCTGGCATACCGGCTGCGGTTTCCGGGCAGCCCGAAGTTCTTCGAGTCGAACCAGAAATTCATGAACATCGACGGGTCGGCATAATCCGGGCTCCAGGCGCCGAGGCAGAGCTCGAAGTCGCCGCGGTCGATTTTTTCGCGCAGGGTCGGGTTGGCCATGAGCTCCAGCTTAAGGTTCACCCCGATGTCGGCGAAGTTGCTCTGCAGAATCGCGGCGATCTGCTCCCAGCTGGGCCGCCGCTCGGAGTAGATGAGCGTGAGATCGAGCTTTTCCATCCCGGCCTGTTTCAAAAGCGCCTTGGCCTTGGCGGGATCGCGCTGGTATTGCAGCACATCGGGCTTGTGGCCCCACATGCCCTTGGGAACCGGGCCGCGCATCTGGACCCCGTTGCCGCGCAGGACATGGCTGATGATGCCCTGGTAGTCGACCGCATGGTTCAGGGCCTGGCGCACGAGCTTGTTCTGCAGCTTGGGTTTCTCGCAGTTCAGATAGACATATTCCACCAACTGGGACGGATAGCGCCGCACGACCACGTTGGGGTTCTTCTCGAGCGCCGGTATCTGGTCGATCAGGATGCCCTCGGCGATGTCGATGTCGCCGTTTTCAAGCGCCATGCGCTGATCGGAGGACTCGCGCATGAAGCGCACGATCACGCGCTTGAGCTTGGGCTTGGGGCCCCAGTAGGTGTCCCGGGCCGCCAGCACGAAACGCTCCCCTCGCGACCATTCGGTCATCTTGAAGGGCCCGCTGCCGTCCATGTTCTGGGCGAGCCAGCCCTGCGCGAGATCGCCGTTTTTCTCGTGCGTGATGACGTTGGGGTTCACGATGCTGGCCGCGTCCGTGGCCAGAGTCTGCAGAAATGGACCGAAAGGGCTTTTCAAGGTGATTTTGACGGTGTGGTCGTCGACCACGTCCACCGTCTTGATGGCCCCGAGGTTGTCTGCCGGGCCCTTGCCGATCTTGAGCACTCGATCAAACGAGAATTTCACCGCCTTGGCGTCCAGGGGCGTGCCGTCGTCAAACGTGATCCCTTGGCGGATCTTGACCGTCCACTCCAGGCTGTCCGGCGACACCGTGTAAGACTCGGCGGCCATCGGTTCGACTTCGGTCGAACCTTCGCCATTGACCACTTTGTACTTCATGAGCCGGTCGTAGGCCGGATAAATCTGCCGCCAGTCGTAATTGTCGCTGGAGACCGCCGGATCCAGCGTATGGACATCCGATGAAACCCCCACGACCAGAGTGTCCTTGTCAGCCCCGGAACCGATGGTTGCCGCCGCCAGAACGGCGACAATAACCCCGACCGCCACATGCATGAATTTGCTTTTCATTGCGATCCTCCTTTTGGTGGTGGGTCAACGAGTCTCCTGCAATCACAGATCAATCCGGTGATGGACCTAAAGCTGGGGGCCGGTAAAAACTATCTGCGCTGCTGCAAAAGCCGTAAGGTGGAAGCTGAGGCAGATGCAAGATACTAAACAATCTGAAACCAAGTCAAGAAATGAAAAGATCCGCCGACGGGCCGCAAGGCCTCTAAAAGGGCCTTTCCTTTGAGGATCGCAAATGGTATTTCATTTGCGGTCGATCCTCCTAACCTCCGGGTGCTGCCGACATATGCTGCATTCGGGCTTCAATGGGGCGGCACGCGTGAGAAAAAGCCTTGTCCTAGCGGCCTGCGGCCTTTTCCTCTTATGGAACTGGGATATTGGCTCCGCTGAGATGCCAGCGGCGGGGATCGTGAAATCCGTAAAGGGCGAGGTCGTCATTTTCAGGAGCGGTCAATCCCTTGAAGCCGGGGAAGGCATGCGAATCTTCATGGGCGATCGTGTTCAAACAGCAGAAACAGGCAGCGTCGGACTCATTTTCAGCGACGATTCCCTGGTATCGATGGGGCCGGCCAGTGAAATGGTCGTTTCTGAATATCACTTCGTTCCGATTGAGAATAAGCTTTCCTTTGTCATCCGGGTTTTCCGTGGAACCATAGCGTATTTATCAGGCCAGATCTCCAAATTGTCGCCCGAGTCGGTGCGATTGGAGACTCCCGTAATGACCATCGGTGTGCGGGGAACCCACGTCCTGGTGAAGCAGGAAGGGTGACCTCCCCCTGGAATAGAGCATGGCTGCCGGCGGGGCAGCGTCCATTCGTGAAAACGATCGGAAATGGAATCAGGCGGTCATGAGACCCACGCTTGCCTCCTTTATCCTCAAGGCCGGAGTTCTGCTCCTGGCCGCCTGCGGCCCCGGAAATCTGGTGGTATTGATCCCGGACCCCGATGGAGCGGTTGGGGGTGTCAGGGTCTCCAATTCCGCAGGCAGTGTGGAGATCACTGCGCCGCATCATGCGGCCGTCGTCAAGGATGAAACCACGGCACCCAGCGCGTTGGCGGATCTCTCCGCGGAAGAGGTCGCCAAGCTCTTTTCAGAAGCGCTCGCCATCCGGCCCATGCCGCCGGTTCACTTTCTTTTGTACTTCGAGTTGGACTCCATAGAGCTGAAACCTGATTCCTTGAATCAAATTCCCGACGTGATGGCTGCGATTCGCGACCGGGCTTCGCGTCATATCAGCATCGTTGGGCACACTGACACTCTCGGTGAAAAAATAGACAACCTCGACCTGTCCCAGCGGAGAGCCCTAGCCGTCAGGGATCTTCTTATTCGGAACGGCATCCCCGATCGTTTTATTGACACCACCTCGCATGGCGAGAAGAACCTGCTCATTAAGACCGGCGACAATGTCGCCGAACCGAGAAATCGGAGAGTCGAAGTCGTCGTCCGATAGGTGCGCGGTCAGCAGCGCCTAAGCCAGCTGCACCCATAGGCGGGCGGGCACCCGCACCGGCGCTTGAAAAGGCCGCTCATGAATGTGCAACACAGGCACCTCGATCCGCCATTGGGGATCTATTTATTGCTCGGGGCGCTGATCACCGTCGCCTGCTCCTTAGCCTATGTGGTTTCCCCCCGTTTCATCACCTTTCTGAATTACAACCTTGCGGATGCCGTATGCAGGCAGGCGCCGGCGACGAGCGTCTCCGCTTCCCTGGTGGTCGTGGCGATCGATGACGCGAGTCTCGACCGGTTGGGACAGTGGCCGTGGCCCCGGTATCGGTTGGCCTTGCTGCTCGACAAAATTGGGCAGCTGGGGGCCAAGAGCATCGGGTTGGACTTCATCATGGCGGAACCGGATCGGCTTTCGCTGAACACCTTGCTGGAAGCGATCCAGAAGGATATGGGGCGCCGGGTCGAAATAAAAGCCGTCCCCGAGGAAATTGGAGATAACGACGCGATGCTGTCGAGCGTCTTGGCGAAATGGCCCTGCGTTCTGGGTTTCAAGTTTCTCTTTGGCGCTCGGGGGGGCGAGGCTTCCTGCCGGCTGCATCCGGTGGAAACAGTCCAGCGGCCCAACACGCTTCAAGCGGGAGATCGCGATTCATTGCCTCACGCCACCGGCGTCCTCTGCAATCTTGCCCCCTTCTCCGCCGCCGTGTCGGCCTCCGGCTTTCTTAATGGGATGCCGGATGTGGATGGCGTGATAAGGCGTCTCCCTCTGCTGATTCGATATGGCGAAGCGCCCCATCCGAATCTGGCGCTTGCCACCGTCATGAACGCCTCAAAAAGCATGTCCGGCCGGCTCATCTTGAATGCCAGCGGAGAGAACTCCTTCCACACCGGGGACTATGAGATCCCGATGGACTCAAAGGGGAATCTGGCCATTTTCTTCCCGGAAACCTCCAACCGAATTCCGCAGATCTCAGCCGGGGATGTCCTTGCGGATCAGATAACCGAAGAAGCAATCAACAACAAGATGGTCTTTATCGGCCTGACGGCATCGGGCTTGAGCCCCATGTATCAGACCCCCGCGGGTGCGGCTTCATCCGCGGTGCAGGTGCAGGCGCAGGCAGCCGAGACAATCGTTTCGAGATCCCACATTAGAAGGTATCCCAACGTCATTTTATTCGAGATCGCGTTTGCGCTGCTGCTGACGGTCTTTGTTTGCATGGGCGTCGCCCGGTTGGGGTTCATGGCCAATAGCATGATCGGCGCTCTCGGCATGCTGGGGATCTGGCTGGGATCCGTCCATGTCTTTCAAGCCACCCGCATTTTGGTTTCACCGCTGTTGCCTGCCGCTGCGCTGATAGCGAACGGAATCGGCCTGACCGGCTATAAATACTGGAGGCAGCAGCGAGCGGATAGGATGAACGCAGCCAACGCGTTGTTTTTGCTGAAATCGAGTGAAAATCAGCTGAACTCCATCATCAAGGCCATTCCCGACATCGTCTTCCGCCTGGATGCCGCAGGCCGCATTACGTTCATCAGTCCGGCGGTCCAGAAATACGAAAAACGGCCTGAAGACATCTTGGGCAAACACATTCTGGAGATCGTGCATCCCCAAGATCGCGGTGCCGCGACCTATCGGATTAATGAGCGCAGGACGGGGGGGCGCGCAACGTCCGACATGGAATTGCGGTTGCTCCTTCTTCAACGGACAAGAGCGGATAAAGAGGCCGCGGGGTATTTCAGCATATCGGCTGAAGGCGTCTATGGTGTCGAATCACCCGGCCATACCTTATTTTTAGGGACCCAGGGCATTGCCAGGGATATCAGCAAACGCAAACAGCTTGAATACCAGCTGGAACGATCCCAGAAGATGGAAGCGATCGGAAACCTCGCTGCCGGCGTTGCCCATGACCTGAACAATATCCTCAGCGGGATCTTCAGCTATCCGGAGCTGATGATGATTGATCTCCCCAAAGAAAGCCCCTTGCGAAGCGGCCTGGAGATTATCCAGAAATCCGGGCAAAAAGCCGCGGCCATCGTCCAGGATATGCTAAACCTCGCCCGAGGAGGGACAGAGCTTACCGAGATTGTCAACCTAAGCGCCGTCGTCGAGGAATTCCTCTCCGCTCCCGAATTCAAAAGGATCCAGGCGAGTCATCCCGATGTCCGCGTCAAGGCGAGTCTGCCCGCGGACCTGATGAACGCCAAGGGCTCGAAGGTGCATTTATCCAAAGTGGTCATGAACCTGGTCCTGAACGCGGCCGAAGCGATGCCGGCCGGCGGCACAATAACTGTTCTAACTCAGAACCGGTATTTCGACATTGCCCAAGCCGCCTACGAAGTCATCCCGGAGGGAGAATACGTTAGCTTGAGCGTTGCGGATGAAGGGGTCGGCATCGCCACGAGCGACCTTTTCCGGATTTTCGAACCGTTTTACACCCGCAAGAAAATGGGCCACAGCGGCACCGGATTGGGCATGACCGTGGTGTGGGCAACGGTGAAGGACCATAAAGGCTACATAGACCTTCACAGCCGCGAAGGAGAAGGGACGCGCTTTGAGGTTTTCTTGCCGGTGACTCGCGACATCGATGCACCCGAAAGCCGAAAACCGGTGCTGCAGGATTACATCGGCACGGAGCATGTTCTGGTCGTAGACGATATCGCCGAGCAACGCGAGATCACCGAACGCATGTTGAAACGGCTGGGCTATCGCGTAGCGTCGGTTGCCAGTGGAGAAGCCGCCGTCGATTACCTTCAGTCGCAACCCGTAGATCTGGTGCTGCTCGACATGATCATGGAGCCGGGAATCGATGGGTTCGAAACCTACCGGCGCATCCTTTCCATCAGGCCAGGCCAGAGGGCGATTGTCGCCAGCGGATTTTCAGAGTCAAACCGAGTCAAGGCGCTTCAGCAGCTGGGAGTCGGTGCGTACATACGCAAGCCTTACAGCCTGGAGAGCATCGGCCTGGCGATTCGAAAGGAGCTGAGCAGAAAATAGGCGCCCCGCCGACGGATCGAGATGCAACCGGGTTGCTGAGCTGCCGTGCAAATCCAAACAGACTCGAAACGCTGCCACCGCTTCTGCGGTTGGCTGTGGAGCGCCTTCCCTGGCAGAAGGTCGATAAACGTTTCGATCCGCCACCGTGCATGGTCTTGGAACGGGTATCCAATGGGCGATTTCACTCGAAATGAGACCACATCCGGATGATCTTTACTGTCTTGATGTCGTCCAAAATTTGGTAGACCCAGCGATGTTGTATATTGATCCGACGGGAGCATGCCCCGGAAAGGTCTCCTATGAGTTTCTGGTAGGCTGGAGGCGTCCGATAGGGGTCCTCTTCGAGAATGTTGAGGATTCGTTCGGCTTGAGGCTTCAAACCGGATCGGGCCAATTTCTTTGCATCTCGTTTAGCGTGCTTGGTAAACACCAGCCGCCAGCTCACCAGTCAAGCTCCTCATCGCATTCGCCTACCGGGGTATTTAGTCCCTCACGAATGGACTCGCGCATGCCGGGGATGGACGTGAGGTATAGGGTCTCTTGAATTGCGTGCCAATCCTCCTCAGCGACGAGAATCGCAGTGTTTCTTTTCCCCACGATCTGAACCGCCTCATGGGATGCTGCGACGTCGTCAACTAGAGAATACAGGCGCTTTCTAGCTTCTGACGCTGTCAAGGTCGTCATTTCTGAGCCTCCCAAGTCGTACGTCTTATGGTACGGCACAGGAGCGCCAGAGTCAAGGCATCTTAAGGCGAACGATGAACTTACCGGCGCGCGGCAGGATATTCGCCCTGCCAAGACCTTTCCGAAAAAGCACGCCGCCCCTTCGCGTCCGGTAGAGTGTCAGGTTGTGCCATTTTTGATAAATATTCAAATGGTTAAAGCCAAAGTTAAACAGGACTATTGACATGTGCATATAATATATGTATATATTCTGTTATGCATGTAACATGGGACCCAAATAAAGCTGAAATCAACTTCAAGAAACATAAGATACGCTTCTCCGACGCAGAGATGGTGCTTTATGATCCATTTGCCATGACCTTAGAAGAGCATGATGTTGCCGCTGAACAACGATTTGTGACTATTGGTTCTGATGCGGCTGGTCGAATAACCGCAGTCGTTTATTCATACCGTGCCGATACCATCCGTTTGATTTCGGCCAGAAAAGCGACGCCAACGGAAAGGAAACAATATGAAAAAGGAATATAATTTTGAAAATGCCAAAAGAGGCCAGGTCCTTCCAACTAAAGGAAAAACCAGAGTCACAATGTATCTTGATACGGACATCCTTGATGATTTCCGTGCACGAGCGGATAAAGCAGGATATGGGTACCAGACAATGATCAATGAGGCCCTTAGAGAATATATTGCGAAAAGCGGAAAGCCACTCGACGAGACGGTTATTCGTCAGGTAATCCGTGAAGAATTGGATCGGGTTGCTCATCATTGATATTTTTTCTTACTCTACGCTGTTCACCATTACTTTTTTCGGCCTCCCATTTATGTGAGGCCGGCTTTATTCAGGGCACAACGAAAAGCTCAGCCGTTCGAGGTACGAGCATCGGCTGGAGCGCTTTGTTGGGCCGCATATGCAGACCAAGGTTTGATCTTCTTTAGCGATGGGCCAAGAGTGCGCTCTGCAACCTCCGTGTCGTGGGCAGCCTGAGCGCGCAACCAATAGCCGTTGGATAGGCCAAAGAACCGACACAGCCGTAAATCGGTATCAGCTGTGATCGAACGCTTACCTGCAACAATCTCACTGATACGCTGAGCGGGAACGCCAATTCCCTTGGCCAAACGGTATTGACTAAGACCCATAGGCTTTAAAAACTCTTCCAAAAGGATCTCGCCGGGCGTAATAGGTTCGAGCTTGCTCATAATCAACTCCCCTCAGTGGTAATCGACGATTTCCACATTTTCTGCACCTGCATCCGTCCAACGAAAGCAGACACGCCACTGATCGTTGATACGAATGCTGTATTGACCGGAACGATCACCCTTGAGCGCTTCAAGGTGATTGCCGGGTGGCACTCTCAGATCATCAAGTCGACCGGCGATCTCGAGCTGTCTAAGCTTACGCCGTGCAACCTTAGCGATGTTCACGAACTGCCTGACACTCTGGCCTTTTGAGAGCGCTTCGGTGTATTCACACTTGGATGATCTGATCATGCTGTACTATAGTAACGCATCTCGTGAATAACGTCAAGCGTGATTATAGAGGCCCAACGTAGGAATTAACGGGTGCGCGTAGCGCGTCCGAGTTGAATGATGGGTTGGGCGATTTGGCGCACGCGTTCAAGTTGATTCACAGATCACTTCGCGGGCTTTGCACGCACAGGGCTCTCTTTGCTTCCAGGACTCCCGCTGACAGTCAGTACGAACGAGTCCTCGATGAGGTCGCCGATTCGCTGCCGTTTCTTATCGACCTTCGAGGTCTTGAAGGTAAGGCGCACCGTCCCCGGCGTGAGGGTAGTCAGTTTCACCCATTGGCGCCTGGGGTCCGTCGGATTCGGCACGATTTCAGCCGTCAGGACGTGCATGTCGCTCGAGACGACCTCGATTGTTTCGGTCGGCACAGTATGTCGTCCCACGTACAGATCGCCTCTCGTGATCCACCCTCCCCCGAACCGGTACGTGCCGAAGTCGGAGGCGTATACGTCGACATGCACTCCGATCCCCGGGGGCAAGGTGTGCGCGAGCATGCCCCGAGCAAACCGGAGCCGCTCGTTAGCCATGGCCACGGTTACGTTGTCCGGGTTGGTGTTCACGGCGCGGGCGACGTGGACTCCGAGGCGACCGCGCTCGGTGTTCGGCAGGAACTCGTCTGCGATACCACCGCAGGCAGCGAGTGCCGGGACAGCGAGCACGGCAAACAGAGCCCTCTTCCCATAATCAAGAATGCCGGTCATTTTCCTGAGACTCCCTCCTTCCGGCTACCCTAAATGATTGTACCCTCCTTGCCTTGTCAGTGCGGTACTGCGCCCAACGATGAGCTCAGCCGCCGAGTTTACGAGGTCGGCTGAAGCGCTGTGTTCGCAGGAGAACCCTACTGCAAATTCATCCACTCTGGAAGTGGAGAATTGGTTGTTTCAGCATAGAGTGTTTCAGGTGCGATATCTACTTCGTCACCCCAAGTCAGCACGCCTAGTTCCTCGTTGATTCTAAAATTTTTGAAAAATTCCAGATCTCTAAATTTTTCGAAAACGCCACCCTTATCTATATATTTTGAAAAGTCCGCTACACCTGTAACACCGTCCTCGAAGGTAAGCTCAATTTTATGGCTACCCCTATAATTGGCGGAAATTACATCTTTTAACATAAGTTCACCTCTCTTATTTTAGGGGCTCAATTTTATTGGGAGTCAGATTATTTTTCGTCAATTCCCAATTCTGCAAGAGTTCATTCTTATACTGAGCAGCCCATTCAATTACGAGACCTAGCGCTCGTGGAGATATGTGGCCCTCAAGAATTCTAAGCGACTCTATTTCTATCGCCACTTTTCCCCCTCCATATCGGGCATGAAAATGGGGCGGGTTGTGATCATCGAAAAACATCGCAATGATTATACCATAAAACCGGCTGATTTCAGGCATGCTTGACTCCCGCAAAATTGGAAATCCAAGTAGTAGATACGGCGAACATGTAGTAGACAGACGATTATCTGTTTTATTTTACGGATATGTCCTTTATTAGACTTGTTATTATGAATAATTTAAGCTAAATATACCATTAGCACCCAAGCTATTCAATATAAAAATACGGAAATAGGGCTTATAGATGAAACTCCTCGACCAGGTCCGGAATGAGATCCGGAAAAAGCATTATTCGATCCGAACCGAAGACGCGTATTGCGGCTGGATCAAGCGGTTCATTCTTTTCCACGACAAGAAACACCCCAAGAACATGGGCGAAAAGGAGATTTTCGAATTCATCTCGGATCTTGCGGTCAGTAAAAATGTGGCTTCCAGCACCCAGAACCAGGCGCTGAACGCCATTGTTTTTCTTTACAAGCACGTGCTGCGCATCGACTTGGGCAACTTCGGCCCCATGGAGCGGGCCAAAAAACCGGAACGCTTGCCGGTGGTCATGTCCAAGGACGAAGCCCGCCGGGTGTTGCTGCACATGTCGGGCGATGTCAAGTTGATGGCGCAGCTGCTCTACGGCTGCGGGCTGCGCGTCTCGGAAGTGACGTCGCTGCGGGTCGATCGGGTCGACCTGAAGGTCGGCTTCCTCACCGTGCTCGGCAAGGGCGGCAAGACCCGCATGGTCCCGGTGCTGCCGCAGGTAGCGGTTGCCGTGCAGGACTATGTGAAGATGTGTCCCTGGC
>Ga0114938_1001412_pt1 | contig 16369 bp, 13 predicted proteins | sample AshMeaBigSpring_FD_88675 | JGI IMG/M metagenome (GOLD analysis project Ga0114938, IMG submission 88675) | Groundwater microbial communities from Big Spring, Nevada to study Microbial Dark Matter (Phase II) - Ash Meadows Big Spring | ecosystem: Environmental > Aquatic > Deep subsurface >...
ACCATACAATTTACGTCATCGGCAGGAAATACAGGGTCACTTGGAACCTCTGCGATTGCCACAATCAACGGCAACAACACGGGCCTTACGTCCAGCCAGGTTGCTTTCGGGGAGAACAGCAACGTGGTCCTTCTCAACAATGCCGGGGCTTTTGGGAACGCGAGTGCCACGCTGAATGTAACCAAGGGGCTCCTGAATTTGGGCGGAACCTCTGGCACATCCATTAGCTACAACGCGTGGGCCACGGATCTGGCTGGCACCATCCGCGGACGCTTCGACACAAGCACATGGAACGGCGCAACCAATCTGACCGGCAACTCGCAGTTGATGACCCGCAATGCCTCAGGCGTGAAGCTCGTCTTCTCCAGCACAGGCACCATCGATCTGAATGATAAAACGCTCAGCCTGTGGTCGAGTTCCACGGCCTCCGGCATCGAGCTGAACGGCGTGATTTCCGGGACAGGGAATCTTGAAACTGGTGGAGGATTTGGCGCACTCGGCAGCACTGCTGACAACGCGACTGGCACCACGACCCTGGGTGCTGCCAACACGTTTTCGGGCACGGCCACCACAACACAAAACCTCGGCACGCTGGCGCTCAACAACGTCGATGCGCTCAAGAATGCCACCCTGGACACCGGGCTTTCCGGCGCACAGGCCGTGACCTTCACGGTCGCCGGCACCAATACCTACAACATTGGCGCGCTCACGGGCAGTGACAATCTTGCCATCGGGGCAAACACGATTTCGGTCGGCAGCAAGTCCGCGAACACCACCTTTGCCGCAGACATCAGCGGCTCCGGCGGCGTAACCAAGACCGGCACCGACAGCACCCTCACACTCTCCGGAAGCAATTCCTTTACTGGCGCGACTGCGGTAACTCAAGGCAAGCTGGTGATGGGGGATGCCGCAACCGACAGCTTCGCCACTTCAGGTGTCACCGTCGGAGCCAATGGAACTCTCGCCGGTTCCGGCACGCTTTCCGGGACGCTTTCCGTTTCCGGAAATCTCGCGCCGGGAAATGGCGGCACCGGCACCCTGGCTGCCAAAACCACCACTTGGAACGGAAGCGGCGGAATCTGGGAGTTCGAACTCGGCGCAGGCAACACTTCGGACAAACTGGCGATCACAGGGGACTTCCTGAAAGGAACAGGCAGCACATTCCAATTCGACTTCATGGGCAGCAATCACAACGGAACCTTTTCCTTGGTGACTTGGACGGGCACGACGGATTTCGATGGCATTGCGAATAACCTCCTCGCGGATAACGTCTTCACCTACTCCAATCTGGGAGGCGGGCGCACCGGAAGTTTTAGCTTTAGCGGCAATTCCCTCACCTTTACCGCCGTGCCCGAGCCCACCAGCGCGCTCGCCGGCCTGCTCATCACCGCCGGCTTCCTGCGCCGCCGCCGGGCGTGAGATGCCGGAGCAAGCGGGAATGCGTCTGACGAAAGGCCTCTTCGCATTCAAAATTCAGCATTCATTTCACCACGCTTTGCCCTGGAGGGGGCAATCCCAGGGCGGAGTCCGGATTTTGGGTTTTCCGGACTCCGCCCATTTGAAAGGAAATGGGGCAAATTCCGTTCTTTTGATTCGCAGCCCCTCCGGGGGGCTGAAATCCCTGGATAAAACCCGCCACCATGCCAACCATGATCCGCTCAGTCGCCCTGCTCTGCCTGCTTACCGCCACCGTCTTTCGCGCGAATGCGGCGGACGGTTTGGCAAGCGAGTTCACAAACCCGCCGGCATCCACCAAGCCGGGTTGTTATTGGTATTGGATGGATGGCCATATCAGCAGGGAAGGCATCACCAAGGATCTTGAGGCGATGAAGCGCGTTGGCATCGGCAGCGCCTTCATTGGCATCATCAGCGGCCAGAGCGGAACCAAGGCCAACCCCGAACCCAAGGCGCTCACGCCGCAGTGGTGGGGATTCATCGAGCACGCCATACGCGAGGCCTCGCGCATCGGCGTTCGGATCGGATTGTTCAACTCACCCGGTTGGAGCCAGTCCGGCGGACCATGGGTGACCCCGGACCAGGCCATGCGTTACATCGTGCAGTCGGAAATGCCCGTGAAAGGCCCGCGGCATTTCTCGGCAAAATTGCCGCTGCCTGCCGGTGAAATCCGGAATGTCGCCGTGCAGGCATTTCCCGCGCCCGCCGGAGAATCCTCGATCGCCGCGATCACAGCACGCACGGCGGATACCATCACCTTCGAAATGCCGGAGCACGCGGCCGCCCGCAGTCTCACCTTGCTCCCGTCCGGCAAAGTCAATGCCAGTGCCGAGCTTCAGGCTTCCGCCGATGGCACGAATTACCGGACCGTCCGGACATTCCAGGTCGCCCGCCACAACATGATGCTCGGAGTGGGCCCCGTGCCGCTCGCGCCCGTTGTCATTTCATTTCCCGCCGTCACGGAGCGCCACCTTCGCCTGCGTTGCCCGGCCGCCAATGCTCTCGGCGAGGTCAAGCTCTCCGCAGCAGCCCGGGTGGAAAGCCTGGCCGAGAAGTCGCTTCTCAAAATGTTCCAAGGAAACCTGCCACCGTTCGATTTCTACTCCTGGCCGCCTGCCCCGGAACCCGAATCAACGGATTTCAACATCCGCCCGGAAACCATCATCGACATCACGAAACATCTCCGCCCGGACGGCACCCTGGACTGGGATGTGCCGCCGGGCGATTGGATCATCCAGCGCAGCGGTCTCGCCCCCACGGGCACCACCAACACGCCCGCCCCCGCCGAGGCCACCGGTCTCGAGGTGGACAAAATGAACCGCGCCGCGCTCAAGGCCCACTTCGACGCCTTCATCACGCCACTTCTCAAAAAAATCCCGCCCGCCGAGCGCAAATCGTGGACCCACGTCATCGCCGACAGCTACGAGACCGGCCCGCAAAACTGGACCGACGGATTCGCGGCGGATTTCCAAAAACGCTACGGCTACGATCCCCTCCGTTTCCTCCCCGTCATGGCCGGCCGCATCGTCGGCAGCGCCGATCAATCGGATCGCTTCCTGTGGGATCTCCGCCGCTTTGTGGCGGATCGCATCGCCAGCGAATACGTCGGTGGCTTGCGCGATCTCTGCCACCAGGCGGGAATGAAACTCTGGCTGGAAAACTACGGACACTGGGGATTTCCCGCCGAGTTTCTCCAGTACGGCGGCCAGAGCGATGAAATCGGCGGCGAGTTCTGGGTCGGGGGCTCCCTCGGCGGTATCGAACCGCGCGCCGCCTCAAGCGCCGCCCACACATACGGCAAACGTGTCGTCTGGGCGGAGGCATTCACCGGAGGACCCCAGTATGCCAACACCCCGCGCGATCTCAAGATCCTCGGAGATCGGGCCTACGCCGAAGGCGTGAATCAATTCATCCTTCACGTCTATATCCACCAACCGTGGGAGGACAGGAAACCCGGCGTGAACGCCTGGTTCGGCACCGAATTCAACCGTCATAACACTTGGTTCGAATCCTCGAAACCCTGGATCGACTACCTCCGCCGCTGCTCCGTGATGCTCCAAACCGGCCACCCCGTCGCGGACGTCGCCTACTACATCGGCGAGGACACCCCTAAAATGATCGGCACCCGCAAGCCCGAACTGCCGGCCGGATATGACTATGACTACATCAACTCCGAGGTCATCGAAAAACATCTCACCGTGAGGGACGGGCGCCTCGTCCTGCCGGACGGCATGAGCTACCGCCTGCTCGTCCTGCCCGAGTCCGCCACCATGCGCCCCGCCGTGCTGAAAAAAATCGGCCAACTCGTCGCCGCCGGTGGCGCGGTGCTCGGCCCGGCACCGTCGCGCTCGCCCAGCATGGAAAATTTCCCGGCGTGCGATGACGAGGTGAAATCCCACGCCGCGGAGATCTGGAAAGACTGCAAGGTGATGACGGGAATCAACCTTGCCCAGGCCTTCGAACGTCTCGGCGTGACGCCCGATATCATGGTGCCCGCCGATGTGCTTTGGAAGCATCGTGCGGACAATGCCACCGACATCTATTTCCTCTCAAACACCCGGGCATCCGCCCGCACCGAGACGATTTGCTTCCGCATCAGCGACCGCATCCCCGAACTCTGGTGGCCGGAAACCGGAAACATCCAACCGCTCGCCGAGTACAAGTTCGCCGATGGTCGCCTTCAGGTTCCCGTCTCCTTCGATGCACATGGTTCTGTCTTCGTCGTTCTCCGCAAGCCGCGGCACGATGATCAATTCACCTCACCCCGGGATACCGGCAGCCTCCAGATCATCAAAGCCACCTATGGCACCAAGGATGGCACGGCCACCGCGGAGGTGTCGTCCCTCCTCTCCGCCGCCATCCGCAACGGCAGGCTGGATTTTCCCGTCGAAAACGACGCCCTCGGCGGCGATCCCGCGTACCTGAAGGAAAAACATCTCACCGTGGAATTCACGAGCGAAGGCAAACCCGGAACCATCACCCTGCCCGAGCACACCCGCCTGCAGATCCCAACCAGCCCGGAACTCTCCGGACCATGGGAAGTCACCTTCCCGGGTCGCTCGCTCTCGTTTGAAAAACTCATCTCTTGGACCGAGCACCCCGATGCGGACATCAAATATTTCTCGGGCAGCGCCACCTATTTGAAGAGATTTCAAATCACCAATCTCGAATCTCAAATCCATCTGGACCTCGGTGCCGTCCATGCCATCGCCAAGGTGCGCGTCAACGGCCGCGAAATCGCAACCCTCTGGAAGGAACCTTACAGTGCGGACATCACACCCGCACTGCGGCACGGCTCCAACACATTGCAGGTGGAAGTCATCAACGCCTGGCACAACCGCCTCGTCGGCGACCGGCAGCCCGGAGTCACTCCCACCATCTTCACCACCACCAACAAATTCAAAGCCGAGACACCGCTCCAGCCCTCCGGATTGTTAGGTCCTGCGCGTCTCATTCGTCTCGAATCACCCGCATCCATCATTCCCTTTTGAGAACCACCGCCATCGCCGTTGTCCACGTTCACTGTGGTGCCGGAAAGCCCCCTGGCCGTCCGGGTTCCTGATCCGCCGTCACCCCGGATAGAGCACCTGCTGGAGGTAAAGTCCGTCGGCGGGGGCGCAGTTCGGGGATTTTCCGAGGGGCAGGCCGGGTGCTTGGTCGAGCAGGGCGGCGAGGTCGTCGAGGCGGATTTTCCCTTGGGCGGCGTGGATGGCGGCACCGGTGAGGAGGCGGACCATTTTGTAAAGGAAGCCGTCGCCGACGTAAGTGATGCGGTAGCCGTCGGGCAGGGTTTCGAGGTCGGCACGGTGGATGTTGCGGAACCAGTCCATGTCGGGTGCTTCATTTCCGCGGTAGGCGGCGAAGGCGTGGAAATCGTGGCGGCCAGTGAAGAGGGAGAGGGCTTGTTCCAGGGCGGCGGCGTCCAGCAGGCGCGGCAGGTGCCAGGCAAGTCCGGCTTTGAGAGGGGGCAGGACGGGATCGGTGCAGAGATCGTAGCGGTAGATTTTCCCGGTGGCGGAGAAACGGCTGTGGAAATCCGCGGGCACCTCCTCGCAAGCCATGATGCGGATGGTGGCGGGGAGCTTGGTGTTGAGCGCGGGCACCCAGTTGAAGGGGTTCATGGAGATTCCGGGCGGTGGATCGAAATGGGCGGTCTGCCCGAGCGCGTGGACCCCGGTGTCCGTGCGGCCGGAGCCATGCAGAGGGAGCGGTTGTTTGGCCACCTCCTCCAATGCCCGGAGAAGGAAATCCTGGACCGTGTTGCCGCAGGCCTGGGACTGCCAGCCGTTGTAGGGGCGTCCGTCGTAGGCGATGGTGAGCTTCAGGCGCATGGCGGGAGATGGTTTCCCGGGATCACTGGGAATTCCGGATCACCTCCTTGATCGGCCGTTTGACGACATACTTGCTCTCGACCGTGCGGCCGCCGCTGGTGACGGTGCGGCGGGTGAGGCAGCCGCTCAACAACGCGGTCATGGCTGCGGCGAGCAGGATTCGGGCGGAAATGGAGTTCGGTCTCATGGATGCGGGAGTTGTGCGGGATCCGGGATGACGCGTCACTGAAAAAGCTCGCGCGGAGGGCGGGCCGGTGAAGGCGGGAAATTTTTTCCGGAAAAATAAAATCGCGGAAAATTTTGGCACGGCAGGTGCTTAATTTGATTCGTCGCGACACTCCAGGCGGTCCGACTGAGATGCCCCCGGGTTAATGGGTTTTCCTAGGGGATGATCAGTCGGGCCGCTTTTTTTCCGGGGTGAAGCTCCGTTCACGAGAGGATGCGGCCAAGGCCGGGAGGGGTGATCCCGGCACCCGAGTGGAGGAGATGGCGGAGGGTTCCCAGCAATTTGCGGGCGGAAAGGCTGTCGCGGCAGAGGGCGCGGATCACGTGGACGCCGCCATCCAGCGGGCCGTGGCCAAGACGGATCTCGTCGGAGTGGAGGGAGTCGAGTTCCTCCGCGGGCCAGCGGCGCGTCATGGAGCCAGCCGCATAGACCGAGAGGTAATGGGCGGCTGGGAACACCGAGCGCAGCGATTCCAGGCTGTGGTTTTCCGGACGGAGGTCGTAGCGCTCGCGGGCGACGAGCGAGCCGCCGAGACGGAGGTCGAGTTCCCAGCGCAGATTCCGGTAGGCGAAGGATTCTCCTCGGGCGACGCGGCCGGGGGCGAGCCACTCGAAGAAGAGCAGGCTGGCGGTGGGGTGAAGCTCGATTTCGGTGGATTGCAGATAGCTCGCACCGGCGTGGGGGATGAAGGGTTCGGGAATCCACTCGAGGGTGGCGTTTTCCTCCACGCGGAAGATCTGGTGGTTTGCGGCGTGCTTGCCGGAGCGTGTGGGATAGACGCGGGAGGCGGCGGGCGTGCCGAGCACGAGGTGGGCACCGGGGCCCACGGTCACGTCCGAGTCCACGCGGTCGCCATCGAAGAATCCGGCGGTGGGGTTGGCGATGTTGAGCACCAGCGCGCCCTGATCCAGATGGCCCTTGCCGATGTGGATGGGCGCGCGGAAGTCCTGGCGGGAAATGAACGGCACGCCATCCGCACGCACGTCGCAACGCAGTTGCAGGTGGCCTGCGAGGGCGGTGCCTGAGACTGGATTCTGGATGCCTTTGTGCATCAGTGAAAAAATTGGAGCGCGGACTTCAGTCCGCGAGAGACGTGGGTTCGGGCGGACTGAAGTCCGCGGTCCAGTTAGACGAACAGATACTCATGTTTCAGCCATGCGAGAAGATCGTCCTTTCCTTTTCCGGACTTGAGATCCGCGAAGAGGAAGGGGCGGGAGCCGCGCTGGATCTTCGCATCGCGCGCCATGACGTCGAGGTCGGCGCCGACGTGGGGGGCGAGGTCGGTCTTGTTGATGAGCAGTAGGTCGCTGGTGCGGATGGCGGGGCCGCCCTTGCGCGGGATCTTGTCGCCCTCCGCGACGTCGATGACGTAGATGTAGGCGTCCACGAGTTCCGGGGAAAAGGTGGCGGAGAGGTTGTCGCCGCCGCTTTCGATGAGGATGAGTTCGAGGTCCGGGTGGGAGTTTTCAAGGTCGGTGACGGCGGCCATGTTCATGCTGGTGTCGTCGCGTATGGCGGTGTGCGGGCAGCCGCCGGTTTCCACGCCGCGGACGCGGTCGGCGGGCAGGACGTTCTCGCGGAGGAGGAACTCGGCGTCCTCGCGGGTGTAGATGTCATTGGTGATGACGGCGAGGGGGATTTCATCCTTGAGCCATTGGCAGAGGCGCAGGACGCACATGGTTTTGCCGGAGCCGACGGGGCCGCCGATGCCGAGGCGGAACGGGCGCTTGGAGGAATCAGGAGATGAAGAGTCTGGCATGGGAGCGGGCATGGCGGAGTGAGGCGATTTCAAGGAGCGGGTTGAACCAGCCTTCGGGCGGGCGGGCGAGGGCGGAGTCGAGTTCCTCGCCGAGGTTGGCGAGGACGCGGCGGAGGATCTGCTGGCAGGCGGATTGGCCGATGCGGATGAGTTTCATGGAGGCGGCGGTGAAGCCTGCGATGGATTGGTAGGCGAAGGCGCGCGCGGCCTGGGCTGGAGGGACGGCGGAGAGTTCGATGGCGGAAACGACGAGGTGGTGGCAGCGGGGGGCGGCGCTGCGGATCTGCGTGACGAGTGGAGAGGGGGCGAGTGTGGCGAGAAGATCCAGGCGTTGGGAGCCGATGCGGCGGGAGGCGTCGCGGATCTCGGATGGGATTCGCCAGGCGTCGAGTTCGGCATCGAGGGTGAGGAGGGTTTCCGCGTCCATGGCGGTGGCGGCGGCATGGGCGCGGGCGAAGAAGGGGATCTCGAAGGCGAGCAATGCGGGGAGGATCTGGCGCGTGAGGAAGGTTTCCAGATCCGCGGCGGTTTTGACCGTCCCGGAAGCGGCGAGTTCCTCCAGGCCGAACGAGTGGGCGTAGGCGCCGGAGGGGTAGGCGCTGTCGTTGGTTTGGAGGAGCCAGAGCAGGGGGTCGGTGGTCATGGGGTGTGGGCCACCGCTTTCATCGGCGTGAAGAGGACCTCGGGCTCGGAGAAGGTCCAGCCTTCGCGTTGCAGGAGATTGGCCATGGCTTCGTCGTGGAGGACGAGGATGGCGTCATCGAGGATCTGGGCGGGCAGGTGCAGGTTGCCGGTTCGCCACGCGACGAGTGCGGCGTGCGCGGGGCTTTCGAAAGGAATCCGATAGACCACCTCCGGGACTTGGCGGACCACGTAGTCGCGGCCGGCGGAATGAGAAATGACGCAGCCGTCGATGAGGCGGGCGCTGAGGTCGAAGCCGAATTCCGTGCCATCCTCGGCGGTTCCGCGCCAGCGGCGCTTGAGGAAATTGCGGCGTTCGGCGTGCAGGATCACCTGGCGTTCGGGCGGGAGGGTTGAGGACTCCGCGAGCATGCGTTCGATCAGTTGCATGGATGGTGGATGAATCGTTGCGGTGTCACTGGCGGCCCGCGCATGAGCAGATGTCATGCCGGATCGCGGGGGTCGGCGGGTGTCACCAGATGCCGAGATCGGCAAGTTGGCGGGAAGCGGCTTGGGCCCATCCGCGGTTGGCGGCGGGCGAGGCGGGCGAGGGATGGAGGACGCGGCCGATGCGTGCACCGCTGCCGCAGGAGGCGGCGGCACGTTGCAAGCGTTCTTCCGCGAAACCACCGACGCCGACGAGGAAGGATGGCTTCAGCAGGGAAATCACCTCGCCGAGGTGTTTCAGGCAGGCGGCCTCGACCGGGGCCATTTCCGCAGCGGGCAGCTTGTCGGGCGTGAGGTTAGCGCCGGTGGATGTCATCCAGACGAGCGGGCAATAGTTCAGGACGAAGTGGTCCTTGAAGAATGCCTCCGCCGTGCCGAAGCGCTCCGCGAACAAGCCCCAGAGCCGGCGGCCGCTGACTTCGGAGCGTTGGCATGCGAAACCCTCGACCGGGCGTTTCGGATGTTCCTCGTCCGGTTTTCCGACCGGTTCCTCGATGCCCATCCAATCGCGGACGGCCGCCACCTCGCCGAAGGGGACTCCGGTCTGCGCCATACCGAAGGGGCCGGGATTCATGCCGAGAAACACGACCCGTTTTTTTTCCGAGGCGAAGCGTGCGAGGTATTCATGGTGGGGTTTCCAGGCGTAATCGAGCGTCCGGTAAACGCAGGCGGCCGGGGCGGAGAAGCGCAGGGGCTTCAATTCTTCGGCCAGGCGGCGGGTGGATGCGATGAGTTCCTTCATGGCGCGTCAGGAGCGGGCTTTCCACGCGATGGCGAGCACGAGCAGGGCGACGGGCAGGTAGAGCAGCGTGAAGAAAAACAGGCGTCGCGCGGAGGAACGTTCGCCGTCGCGGGCGAATTTCAGGGCGAGCGCCATCATGAGCAATGCCAGCAACGGGCCGATGATGGTCCAGAGGATGTTGGCGAAGCCGCGCATCGCGGGGATGAGCGAATAGGCCGCGAGCGCCAGCGAATAGACGGCGGAGAGCACGCCGCTCTTGCGTCCGCTCAGATCGCCGTTGGACCACATCTTGTATCCGACCGATTCGTATTCATGGCGGCACAGCCAGTTGATGGCGATGAAGTGCGGGAGCTGCCAGAAGAACAGCAGGCCGAAGAGAAACCAGGCCTCCCAGCCGAGCTGGCCACCCGCACCCACCCAGCCGATCACCGGGGGAATCGCGCCCGGGATGGCTCCGACGAGCGTGTTCGCCGAGCTCACGCGCTTGAGCGGCGTGTAAACGAAGACGTAGATGGCGATCGTGGCGGCGGTGAGGTAGGCGGCGAGGTTTCCGACCTTCACGGCGAGGTGGATGATGCCGATGGCGGAGAGCACCCAGCCGATGCCGAAGGCGACGAGCGGGTCCATCCGGCGCGAGGGGAGGGGGCGGTCCGCGGTGCGTTTCATGCGGGCGTCGAGATCCACCTCCATGAGTTGGTTGAAGGCGGCGGAACCGAAGGCTGCGGCCGCCGCGCCGAGGATGGTGTGGACCAGCTTCATCCAGTCCACGCCGCCGCCGCGCGAGGCGAGCAGGAAGCCGAAGAAGGTGGTGACCAGCACGAAGAAATTCAGCCGCACCTTCATCAGCACGGCGAGGTCCTGGCGAAGTCCCGGCGCGGGCGCGGTGTCGTTTCCGGTCTGGTGGGTGGCGGGCGGTTCCATCGGGGGCGCGGGGGATCATGCCCACGATCCGGGTTTTTCCAAACATTTCCGCGATCCTCAGGCCGGGGCGGGAAATTTCGTTCGACGGCGCGGGTCTCCGGCCATAGTTCCACATTCCTGAGTTCAAGCTCACGATGAGACGATGCATCCAGCTTCTCGCGTTTGCGGGAATCGCCCACGCGGCGGAAATCCGTCCGTGGACGGATGTGCAGAACCGCACGATCGAGGGCCGGATGCTCGGTCTTGAGGGCGACTCGGTGATCCTGGAACTCAAGGATGGCGCCAAGGTGCTGTTTCCTCTCTCGAAGCTCACCGCGGCGGATGCCGACCACGCCCGAAGCCAGGGCGGCGAGGGAAACTTCGACGCCCCGTGGCCGGACCGGATCAAGTTCAGCGAGGATCCGGAGATCGTGGTGGTGGAGGAGAACGCGGCGGAGAAGCGCTTCGTGTATGAGAGCGCGAGTTACCGCTACACCTGCGACGTGCGGCTCTCGAAATCGGTGGTGAAGGGTTTCGCGGTGATGTTCGAGGCCACGCGCTTGTTCTGCCGCAGTCTGCCGTTGGGTCTGGACGGAGGAGGCGGCGAGGGCAAGCTGCGGATTCACTTGTTCGAGACACACGAAGCCTATGTGGAGGCGGGCGGCCAGCAGGACACTGCCGGAATTTTCCTGCCCGGGAAATCCGAGGTTCTGGTGCCGCTGACCAGTCTGGGCGTGCGGCCGGTGGGCAGCGGCTACATGCTGGACCGGGACAAGAGCAGCAGCACGCTGCCTCACGAACTGACCCACCAACTCACGCCTGTGGCCTACATGAGGCAGGCCTCGATGATCTGGTTCATCGAGGGCATCGCCGAATATGTGGCGGCGACGCCCTACCGATCCGGGGCTTTCAACGTGCGGAACCATTTCCGGGACATCGTGGAATCCGTCACGGGCGAGGGTGGCCGCCAGATCCAGCTTCCGGCGCTCAGGGCCTTCATGCTCCAAAGCCATGGGGACTTCATGAAGGAGGCCCGGACAAACTATCGCGCCGCCCTGCTCATCACCTGTTACTTCATGCAGATGGATGGCGAGGGCGACGCCAAGCGCCTCAAGACCTACCTCCGGGCTCTCCGCAAAGGAAAGGACCGCGAGGAATCCCTGGCGGCCTTACTGGACGGCCGCGATTTCGAGGAACTGGAAAAGGAAATCGCCAAGGCTTGGAGCCGCCGGGGCATCGATCTCTTTTTCGACGTGGGCCACTGATCACAGCCCCCAGACGCCGATGGCGGCGCGTCTGGCGGCCTTTTCCGACTCCCGGAGCTTTTCCCGGTGGCGTGCCATGGGGGTGCCGTCCGGCAGGTCGGAGCCCTTGGTTTTGATGCGGGCGAGGCCGCGCTCGATCAGCAATTCATGGAGCCAGCGTGTCCGCTTGTCCCAAGTCACTTGGACGAAGGCGTGGTAGCGCCCGTCGTGGAACGGGCTGTCCCAGCGGGTGTGGAGGGTGAATGGCGCTCCACCGAGCAGGCCGAGCGTGAAGGACTTCGCCTTTTTTCCAGTCTCCACCGCCTGTTCCGGAGTGATGCCCCCGAGATCGGCGGCCTGCTGGCGGATGCGTTCGTGGTTCGTCTCGCCGCCGGAGTAGCGCTTGAAGGCGCTTTCCGGGGTATCCACGAAGTAGAGGCGGAACTCCTCCTTGCGGCCGTCCGGCAGGCGGACCATGAAGCTGTCCCCGTCGTTGTGGCGGGCCTCGGCGAGCGTGCAGTGGTGATGGACTTCGAAGCCTCCGGTGTGTTCGGGTTTGCCCGGTGTGGCTTCCGCCGCGGGTTTCTCGACATGGCGGGCTGCGGGTTTTCCGGAATTTTCCGGAGGTTTTCGTTGGTCGAGCACCCAGACGGCGGCGGCCGCGATGAGCAGGGCGACGGTGAACCAGGAGGTTTTCGCGACGGGACGCCGGTTCATTTCAAAGCCCCTTCACCCCATTGTAGTCGCGGTAGGTGCCGGTGGGCACGGCGACCGGGCGCCACTCGCGGTTGAGGCGGCGGTGCGCGTTGATGAACTGGGTGGGGTCCGCCCAGTGAACCATGTCGGAGGGAGCGGCGTTGCGGTGCATGCCGATGGTGATGTCATGGCGCATCTCGAAATGCAGGTGGGCCGGATACATGCCGAAGTTGCTGCCGATGGTGCCGATCTGCTGGCCGCGTTTGATCGACTGTCCCACCCGGACCAGAATCTTGTCGAGGTGGCCGTTGAGGGTGTCGATGTATTTGACCTTTCCGGAGGTGGCATCCCGGTAGGCGTGGCGTGTGAGAACGACGTTTCCCCAGCCGGTTCGGACGTTGGCGGCCAAGGTGACGATGCCGTCCGCCACGGCGTAAACGGGATCGCCGAGATCCGAGTCCCCGCCGGCTCTTCCGTTCCAGTCCTCTCCGAAGTGTTCGGGGGCGCGCAGCCGCAGGCCGCGGGAGCGGTAGTAGCCGTCGGCGTTGGGTTTGCCGACCGGGAAATCGAAGCCGTCCGCCAGGTTCGTCCGCGCTTCCTGGGCCTTGACGTGGGGTGCCACGGCGCAAAGCAATGCGGCGATCCACGCGACGACGCGCAATCTCCGGCTGCGGGATGGGTTCGCCAGCGGCATGGCGGGAAGTCCACTGCCGGTCACCACGCGCCGCAAGGGAAAAAATCCCACGTTCCCGGGCGGTTTCAGAGATCGGCGTCGCAATGGGAGCCGGTCACCGGTTGTTCCGAGCAGATGATGCAGCGGTCGAGCACGGCGTTTGCGGAGACCCGGCCGCCGGGCCAGACGATGGAGTCCCGGACGACGGCTCCGGAGGAAATGATCGCGCCGGGTCCGATGATGGAGTTTTCCACAAACGCTTCAGGCTCAATGATGGCAAGCGGGTGGACCGGCGGTGCCAAGGCCAGTTCCCGGTGGGCTTGGAGGTAGGATGCGCGGTCGCCGAGATCGAGCCAGACGCCTTCGTCGAGCACGACGGCGGCGAGCTGGCCTGCGGCGGCGAGTTCGAGGAAAGCGGGGATGACGGAGACTTTTTTCGCGGCGGGCAGCCGGTCGAGGAAGCCGGGGTTTACGCAGTAGATGCCGGAGAAGACATGGGTGCCGGCGGCGCGGCCGAGTTTTTCCCGGATGTCGAGGACCCGGGTGCCGGAGGCGTCGAGGGCGATGTGTTTCGCCTCGCCGGTGGAGCGCAGGGCGAGCGTCACGGGCAGGCCGGACGCCTCGTGGGCGGCGATGAGTTTTCCGAGGGGAAGGGTGGAGAAGATGTCGCCGTTGTGGACGAGCAGCGGACTGGAGCCGATCCAGGAGGCGATGTTCTTCAGGCCGCCGCCGGTTTCGAGCAGGACGGGTTCGTGGAAGAACGAGATGTCGCCGGCACCGGGCAGGGGATCGAAGCCGGTCCAGGCTTCGGGCAGGTGGTGGGTGTTGATCGCGAAGCGGTGGATGCCGGCGCGGGAGCAGGCGTCCATCGCCCAGGCTGCGAGCGGGCGGTGGAACAGCGGTACGAGCGGTTTTGGCAGGCGGTCGGTGAGCGGTCGCAAGCGGGTGCCGAGTCCCGCGCCGAGGATGAATGCCTGAGTCACGCGAGTGCTTTGGCGTGGAAGGGGGCGCGGATCAAGCTCCGGGCGGAAATTTTCGCGGGCGGCGGATGTCTCCTTGCGCATCCGGGATCCGCGGCGAGGGTCGCGGCCATGAGTTCGATCTCCGGAATCCTGACGGCCTTGACTGGAGGCATTTTCGCCGGCGGCGCGCTGCTGGGCCTGGGTGACGCGTTGCCGGCGGTGTCCCAGAAAAACCAGGACGGGCAGTCCGTGGATCTCGCGGCGGCCGGAGCGTCCGGATTCCTGCTGGTGTATTTCTATCCGAGGGCGGACACGCCGGGTTGCACCAAGCAGGCGTGCAGCCTGCGCGACTCCTACGCGGACCTGCTGGAGAAAGGTGTGAAAGTCATCGGCGTGAGTCTGGAGCCGCCCGGGGCGCAGAAGGCCTTCAAGGAGAAATACCAACTGCCCTTCGATCTTCTGGCGGACGAGGATGGCACGGTCGTCGCGGCCTTCGGCGTGCCGCGAGGGATGGGTTTTGCGAAACGCCAGGCCTTCCTTTTCCGTGATGGGAAACTCGTTTGGCGCGACCTTGCGGCCGCCACCGGGGAACAGGCGGCCGATGTGCTTCAGGTGGTGTCCGCGCCGCGCTGATCGGAGGCCGCTCAGGCCATGCATGCGGCGTCTGTTCCGCGGAAAACTGCGGCTGGTTCCACTGCGTTTTCCGGCTCCACGTCATGCTCCCCGCGCAGCCTGGCGAGGAACTCGTGGTGTTTCACCAACTCCATTCGGCCGTCGTGGTGCTCGATGATGGCGCTGAGGCTTTCCACCCAGTCGCCGGAGTTGAGGTAGTGCACGGAGCCCACCTGCTTGTCCTCGGGGGTGTGGATGTGGCCGCAGATGATGCCGTCGCACTTGCGGTGGCGGGCGAGGTCCTGGAGGAGTTCCTCGTAGCGGTCCACGAAGCTCACGGCGGACTTGACCTTCGCCTTCACGGCCTTGCTCAGCGAGAAGTGCTCCTTGCCGCGCCAGTATCGCCAGGCGTTGTAAATGCGGTTCACGCGGAGCAGGAAATCGTAGCCGACCGCGCCGAGCAGCGCCAGCCACCTGTGGTTGGTCGAGACGCTGTCGAAGCCGTCGCCATGGACGACCAGATAGCGTTTCCCGTCCGGAGTCGTGTGGATGTGCTCCTTGGTGAGGCGGATGCGGCCGAGCGCCATGGGCAGGAAGCGTTCGAGGATCTCGTCGTGGTTTCCGCGCAGATAGATCACCTCGGTCTGGTCGCGCTCGGTCATCTTGATCACCTTGCGGATCACGCGGCTGTGGCGGGAGGTCCACTTGTTGCCGCGCTTGAGCGCCCAGCCGTCGATGATGTCGCCGTTGAGGACCAGCTTGCGGCAGCGGATGTGCTTGAGGAACTCGACGACCTCGTCGGCCTTGCTGTCGGGCGTGCCGAGGTGGATGTCGGATAGAAACACGGTGCGGCAGGAGAGTTTGCGGCGTTTGCCCTTTCGTTCATGGGGCTGCGGCGGGCGGGAGCTGGTTGCCGAGATTTCCGCGAGCCTGCGTTCGAACTCCGAGATCACCTGCTCCCAGCCGAGTTCCTCCGCGGTCTCGCGGGCGGCGCGGCGCAGGTCGTGGCCGGGATTGAGCGCCAAGGCTTCGAGGGCCAGGTGGATGAATCCGGCGGAATCGCCCTTCCGCGTCTTGAGTCCGTTTTCCCCGGAGCGCACGTGCAGGGAGGCGGCGGCGTAGTCGAAGCTCACCGTCGCCAGTCCGCTCGCCATTCCTTCGAGCAGCACGTTGCCGAAGGTCTCGGTCTCGCTCGGAAAAAGGAGCACGTCGGCAGAGGCATAGTGCTTCGCGAGATCCACGCCGGTTTTCACACCGGTGAAGATCACCCACGGATGTTTCTCCTGCAGTTTCGCGCGCAGCGGGCCGTCGCCCACCACCACGCAGCGCAGATCTGGAAAGGCCTGGCGCATTCGCTCGAAGGCCGCCATCGCGAGATCGAAGTTCTTCTCCGGCGCCACTCGGCCAACCATGACCGCCACGGGAGCGCCCGGCCGCACGCCCCACTCCGCGCGCAGGGTTTCGCAGCGCTTGGCGGGCGAGAAGAGATCGGTGTCCACGCCGCGGCCCAGCAGATGCACGTTTCCGACTCCCTCCGCGGCGAGCCGCTCGACCATTTCGCGGGAAGGGGTGAGCGTGCAATCCGCCCGCTGGTGGAAGTTTTTCAAATAGGCCATCGCCACCGGTTGCAGGCCCGCCATG
>Ga0114938_1001414_pt1 | contig 16305 bp, 18 predicted proteins | sample AshMeaBigSpring_FD_88675 | JGI IMG/M metagenome (GOLD analysis project Ga0114938, IMG submission 88675) | Groundwater microbial communities from Big Spring, Nevada to study Microbial Dark Matter (Phase II) - Ash Meadows Big Spring | ecosystem: Environmental > Aquatic > Deep subsurface >...
CGGCGACCTCCTGCTCTACGTGCAGGTCACGCGCGGCGTCGAGGCCGAGCGCTTCCACGTCCCGCAGCCGGCCACGCGTCCGACCGTATTCGCCTGCGTACAGAAGCTCCCGGTCGTGCCGGCCGCGGCGATCGACAATGGAGTCGCGGCTGTTTCCGCCGAGGACATCCGCTGGTCGCGCTGCGACATCAAGTCCACGTCGCTGCTCGGCAACATCCTGCACCGGTGGCAGGCGGCCGATGCGGGCGCGACCGAGGCGATCCTGCTGCGGGCGGGGTGGCTCACGGAGGGAAGCACGAGCAGCGTCCACGTGGTGAAGGGCGGGCGGATCTTCACGCCGCCGCAGACCAACGCGATCCTGCCGGGCACGACCCGCGGCGTGCTGCTCGAGCTCGCGGACCGCGCCGGCATCCCGTCCGAACGGCGGCCGGTGGCGGAGGCGGAGCTGCGCGCCGCGGACGAGATCCTGATCGCCTCGGCGGGCGGCGGCATCCGCGCGGTGACGACGCTCGACGGGAGGCCGGTCGGCGGCGGGCATCCCGGGCCCGTGTACCGCACGATCCATGCGGATTTCCTCGCGACCCGCGTGGAATTCTCCACCGAACTGCCCGCGTGAGCGACGCGGACGAGCTGTTCCGGTTCCCGGCCGACTTCCCGGTCAAGGTCATGGGCCGTGACACGGAGTCGTTCCGCACGCTGACGCTCGCGATCGTCGAGCGCCACGCGGGGCCGCTCGCGCCGGAGCGGATCACGGAGCGCACGAGCCGCGCCGGGCGCTTCCTCGCGCTGACCTACACGATCCGCGCGGAGAGCCGCGCGCAGGTCGACGCGATCTACGAGGACCTGACGGCCAGCGGCGTGGTGCTGGTCGCGCTCTGAACCGGCCGTTCGGCATCGGCCGCCGGCAGCCAGCGCCCGTCCCACGTGAGCCGGAGCGTGCGGCACAGTTGCGGCGCGAGCGCGTCCGCGGCGGCGCGCACGTCGAGCCCCGCTCCCTCCTGCGAGAGCTGCGTCATCGCGAGCCCGGCCATGCCGCAGGGATTGATGCGCGAGAACGGTTCGAGGTCCATGTCCACATTGAGCGCGAGGCCGTGGTAGCTGCAGCCGCGGCGGACGCGCAGCCCGATGCTGGCGAGCTTGCGCCCGCGCACGTAGACGCCGGGCGCGTCGCGCCGCCCGGCGGCCTCGATGCCGCGGCTTCCGGCGAGCGCGATCACCGCGTCCTCGAGCGCGACCACGAGCTCGCGCACGCCGAGCCCGGCGCGGCGCAGGTCCACCAGCGGGTACACGACCAGCTGGCCCGGGCCGTGGTAGGTCACCTGGCCGCCGCGGTCGATGCCGACCACGGGGATGCCGCCGGGCGCGAGCAGGTGCTCGGCGCGGCCATTCAGGCCCTGCGTGAACACCGGGTCGTGCTCGAGGAACCAGAGCTCGTCGGGCGTCGCCTCGCCGCGCGCATCAGTGAAGGCCTGCATCGCGCGCCAGGTCGGCGCGTAGTCCGCGCGGCCGAGCCAGCGCAGCAGCGCGTTCATGTGCCTTCGGCCACCTCGCACTCGAGGTGCCGAGCGGCGGTCAGCGAGTTCGAGATCAGGCAGCCCTTCTCCGCCTTCTCCATCAGCATGCGCGCGCGGTTCGCGTCGGTTCCGGGCGGCACGACCAGCCGGATACGCGTGCGGATCTGCGTGAAGCGGCTGTTGCCCTCGAAGCGCTCGAGCACGCCCTCGACCTCCGCCGTCGCCTCGCGCCACTCGAATTTCGACGCCCGCGCGATGGCGCGGAAGGTCAGCAGCACGCAGTCGCCGACCGCCGCGACCAGCATCGTCTCCGGCGACCAGTAGCCGCCCGGGCCGCCGAACTGCGGCGGCGGCAGCGACTCGAGCGCCGGCAGCGCCTCGCCCGACAGCGCGAGCGGCGCGTCCGGAGTCGCGTGGATGCGGACCTGGTAGCGGTGCGGGAACGGGTGCATCAGGGCAGGCCGCAGTTGTCGCCGGCGAGCGCGCGCTCGGCGCGGTAACTCGAGCGCACCATCGGCCCGGACACGCACTCGCGGAAGCCGCGCGCGAGCGCCTGCTCGCGGTAGTGCGCGAACTCCGCGGGCGTCACGTAGCGCTCGACCGGCAGGTGATTCATCGTCGGGCGCAGGTACTGCCCGAGCGTCAGCAGCTCGCAGCCGATCGCACGCAGGTCGTCCATGGTCGCGAGCAGCTCCGCTTCCGTCTCGCCGAGCCCGAGCATCAGGCTCGTCTTGGTGAGCACCGCGGGCCGGTGGCGCCTGGCGTGCGCGAGCACCGCGAGCGTCTGCGCATAGCCCGCGCGCGGGTCGCGCACCGGGTGCGTGAGGCGCTCCACGGTCTCGACGTTCTGCGCGAACACCTCGACGCCCGAGTCCACCACCGTCTCGACGTCGGCGGGCACGCCCTGGAAGTCGGGTGTGAGCGCCTCGACCGCCGTCGCGGGCGAGGCCTGCTTGATCGCGCGCACGCAGGCCGCGAAGTGGCCGGCGCCGCCGTCCGGCAGGTCGTCGCGGTTGACGGAGGTCAGCACGACGTAGCCGAGCCCCATGAGCGCCACCGTGCGCGCCGCGTTCGCGGGCTCCTCCGGGTCGAGCCAGCCGCGCGGGTTGCCGGTGTCCACGGCGCAGAAGCGGCAGGCCCGCGTGCACACCGACCCCATCAGCATCAGCGTGGCGGTGCCCGCGTTCCAGCACTCGCCGATGTTGGGACAGTGCGCTTCCTCGCAGACGGTGGCGAGCCGGTGCTCGCGCACGGTGCGCCGCACGCCGTCGAAGCGCGCCCCGGCGGGCATGGGGGCGCGCAGCCAGCGGGGCTTCGCGCCGGGCCGTGGCGGCTCCGCGGTGGCGGCGCGCTTGATGCCGTCCCGGATCGCGGTGAAACCCTGCGGCGTGACGTACTTGTCGCCGCTCCTGGGCCGCGGCGGCTCGACCTGCAACTTGATGCCTTTGAAATCGGACACTGGTGGAACTTCCGCGGGGGCGGTCGGCGCCATTCTAGCCGACCGGCGAGGACAGCACCGGGTGGCGGCAGCGGCCGAGGCGCAGTTCCGCATCGAGCGCGGCGAGCCGCTCGGGCGTGCCGACGTCGGTCCAGGCGCCGCGATGGCGCTGGCCGGTGAGCGTGCCTGCCTGCATGGCGTGGTCGAGCAGCGGCTTGAGCGGAAACCCGCCCGGCACGCAGCCGGCGAACAGCGCGGGATCGAGCACCGAGATACCGGCGTAGGTCAGGCGGTTCGGCAGCGCATGGATGCCGCCGGTCGCATCCAGGCTGTAGTCGCCGCCCGGGTGATGCGGCGGATTCTCGACCAGCACGAGGTGCGCGTGCGAGCCTGCGGGGCGGCGCAGCATGGCGAAGTCGAAGTCGCTCCAGACGTCGCCGTTGACGACGAGGAAGGGCTCGCCGCCCAGCAGGGGCAGCGCGCGGAAGATCCCGCCGCCGGTCCCGAGCGGCTCGGGGCCCTCCTCGCTGAAGCGGATCGGCACGCCGACCTGCCGCCCGTCGCCGAGTGCCTCGCGGACCTGCTCGCCGAGCCAGGAGACGTTGACGATGATCTCGGCGACCCCGAACTTGGCGAGCGCGGCCAGGTGATACTCGATCAGGCGGTGCCCGCCCGCCTCGAGCAGCGGCTTCGGGCGGGTCTGCGTCAGCGGGCGCATGCGCTCGCCGCGGCCCGCCGCCAGGATCATCGCCTTCAACGCGCGGTTCCCGCGCGCCGCGCGGCGGTCGCGAAGGCCGGCGCCACCTGCCGGCGCAGGTAAGCGTCGAACGCGGCGAGCGCGGGCTCGGCCGCGGCCGCCTCCAGCGCGTAGTCGAGCACGCGCGGCAGGTCCCCGAGGTAGCCCGGCTTGCCGTCGCGGTGCCACAGCCGCGCGAAGATGCCGAGCACCTTGAGGTGGCGCTGCAGCCCCATGCGGTCGAACCAGCGCAGGAACTGCTCGCGGCCGGATCCGACGTCGACGCCGGCCGCCGACGCGCGCGCGCGATAGCGGTCGAGCCACGCAAGCACGCGCGTGCGCGGCCAGACGATGTAGCAGTCCTTCAGCAGCGAGACCAGGTCGTAGCTCACCGGCCCGCGCACGGCGTCCTGGAAGTCGACCACGCCCGGGTTGCCCTCGGGCCGCACCAGCAGGTTGCGCGAGTGGTAATCGCGGTGCACCAGCACGACCGGCTGCGCCAGCGCCTCTTCGCAGAGCCAGTCGAAGGCATCAGCGATCACGCGCCGTTCCGCGCCCGACGGCGCGAGCCCCAGGTGCCGGCCGAGGAACCATTCCGGGAACAGCTCCATCTCGCGCATCAGCGCCTCGCGATCGTAGGGCGGCAGTTCAGCCGTCGTGGCCGGGTCGGCGGTCTGCAGCTTCACGAGCGCCTCGATCGCATCCGCGTACAGCGGCTCCGGGTCGGCGCCCGCGGCGAGCGCCTCGAGGTAATGCTGCCGGCCGAGGTCGCCGATCAGCACGAAGCCCTGCTCGGTGTCCGCGGCGATGACCTCGGGCACGTGCACTCCGGCCGCGCCGAGGATCCGCGCGAGGCGCAGCCAGGCGCCGAGGCCCTCGCGCTCAGGGGGCGCGTCCATCACGACCTGCGTGGCGCCGCCCGCGCGAAACACGCGGAAGTAGCGCCGGAAGCTCGCATCCGCCGAGGCCGGCAGGACGCGCAGGACGGGTGCGCCCGGAAGGCCGGCGATCCAGCGTTCGAGGCTCTGCAAGCGCGGGTCAGCGTCGGGATTCGATGTCATGCAAGGGCGACGGCCGGGGGGCTCGCATTATAGACTTGCGCGCTACCGTGTTTTCCCGCCGCTTCATCGCCTCGCTCGCTTCCTGCCTCATGCTCGCGCCCGCGGCGGCCCAGCAGTGTCCGTGGCCCGCGCCCGAGCCGGCGGCACCGCCGCCGGACGCGGTCGAGGGCGGGGTGCGGCTCGCGCCCGACGAGCTGCCCGTGCAGGTGACAAGCGGCGCCGCCGAAGTCTCGCGCGAGGGCGACGCGAACCTCACGGGCGGCGTCACCGTGCGCCAGGGTGATCGCACGCTGACTTCCGAGACCGCGACCTTCGACGCGTCCGAGCAGCGCTTCGAGGTCGAGGGCGACGTCGAGTACCGCACGCCGGAGCTCAGGCTCAAGGGCACGAGCGGCTCCTGGCACACGGGCGGCGGCGGCCACTTCACCGGCGCCGAGTTCGAGCTGCCGCTGCGGCCCGCGCGCGGCTCCGCGCGCGAGCTCGAGATGACGCCCGCCGGCGACCTCGCGCTCGACGAGGTCCGCTTCACGACCTGCCCGGCCGGAAACGGCGACTGGTTCCTGCGCGCCTCGTCCGTGGACATCGACCAGCGCGCGCAGCAGGGGCGCGGCCGCAACGTGCGCGTGACGCTCAAGGGCGTGCCGATCCTGTACGCGCCGGTCATTTCGTTCCCGGTCGGCGACGCGCGCAAGTCCGGCTTCCTGTTCCCGTCCTTCGGCAACTCGGACAAGGGCGGATTCGAGATCGGCACGCCCTACTACTTCAACCTCGCGCCGAACTACGACCTGACGCTGACGCCATTCCTGCTCTCGCGCCGTGGCACCGGCCTCGACAGCCGGTTCCGCTACCTCACCGGACGGAGCCGCGGCGAGCTCTCGACCCGTTTCCTGCCGAGCGACAACGTCGCCAGCCGCGACCGCCGGTACAGTGCGCTCGCGCATCGCACGGACTTCACCGACCGCCTGAGGTTCGATGCCGACCTGTCGGACGCGAGCGACGAGTTCTATTTCGAGGATTTCGGCCTCGGGCCCGACGGGACCAGCATCGTCTACCTCGACCGCCGCCTGCAGCTGTCGTGGCTGGGGCGCGGCTGGCGCCTGGACGGGCGGGCGCAGGATTTCCAGACCATCGACCGCGCGGTGGACCCGGGCTCGCGGCCATACTCGCGCCTGCCGCAGCTGTCCTTCACGGGCCGCTGGCCCATGGGCGGCGCGGGCCTCTCGGCATCGCTCGATTCCGAGGCCGTGTGGTTCGAGCGCGACGAGGGAGTCACGGGGCAGAGGTTCGACCTCGCGCCGCGGCTCGCCTGGATGCTGCGCGGCGCAGGCTGGCACCTCGAGCCGAGCGCCGCCTGGCGAATGACGGCCTACAACCTCTCGGGAATCGCGCCCGGCGCGGACGATGCGCCCGACCGCGAGGCGCCGATCCTCTCGCTCGACGCCGGGCTCGCGTTCGAGCGCGACGCCGGACGGCCCGGCGGGACGATCCAGACCCTCGAGCCGCGCGTGCGCTACACCTGGATCCCGTTCCGCGACCAGTCGGACCTGCCCGTCTTCGACACGGCGCTGCCGGACCTTAACCTGGTCCAGCTCTTCCGCACCAACCGCTACGTCGGCGCCGACCGCCTGGGCGACGCAAACGAACTGGCGGTCGGCATCACGAGCCGCCTCGTGCGCGGCGACACGGGCCAGCAGTTCATGACCGCGACCATCGGCCAGCGCTTCTTCCTCGAGCGGCCGCAGGTCACGCTGCCGGGCGAGCTGCCGGCGGCGAAGGACGCCTCGAACATGGTCGGCGAGGTCGAGATCACCGGCTGGCGCCACTGGAGCGCGCGGTTCGCGATGGAATGGGACGACGACGAGTCGAACACGATGCTGGGTCAGGCGCGGATCCAGTACCGGCCGCGCCCGGATGCGGTCGTGAACCTGGGCTACCGCTACCGTGAATCCGTGCTCGAGCAGTGGGACGCCTCGGCCGCCTGGCGGCTCTCGCCCCGGTGGCAGGTCTTCGCGCGCCAGGTGTACTCGGTCAAGGAAGGCGACTCGATCGACCGCTTCGCCGGCTTCGAGTACGGCGGCTGCTGCTGGCGCTTCCGCCTGCTGGGGCGCCGCTACATCTCGAACCGCACCGGCGAAGAGGACACCGCCGTGATGCTGGAACTGGAACTCAAGGGCCTCTCGTCGGTCGGAAACCGGGACGACACTTTCCTGCAACGGAGCATTCGTGGATACTCCCCCGGCTCCGCCGCCCTGCCCTGAACCGGACGTGCCATGAGACGACTGCTGATCGCCCTGACCGCACTCACGCTGCCCGCCGCCCTGCTCGCGCAGACGCGCGAGCTGTCCACGACCGGCGTGCCGCTCGACCGCGTCATCGCCATCGTCAACGACGGCATCGTGCTGCAGAGCCAGCTCGACAACCAGTCGCGCCTGATCACGGACCGGCTGCGCGACCAGGGCACTCAGCTGCCGTCGCCGGACGTCATCCGCCAGCAGGTCCTCGAGCGCCTGGTGCTCCAGGAGATCCAGTACCAGCGCGCGCAGCGGCTCGGCGTGCAGGTGCCGGACGAGATGCTCAACGAGGCGCTGCGCGACGTCGCCCGCAGGAACGGCATCCCCTTCGAGCAGATGCCGCTCGCGCTGCAGGCCCAGGGCCTCGACTACGCCACCTACCGCGACGAGATGCGCCGCGAGATCACGCTCTCGCTGCTGCGGCAACGCGACGTGTTCCCGCGCATCTACGTGTCGCCGCGCGAGCTCGAGCAGGCGCTCGAGCGCCAGGCCGGCCAGGCCGACGCGAACGCCGAGTTCGACGTCTCGCACATCCTGCTGTCGCTGCCCGAGTCGGCGACCGCCGACCAGATCGCGAAGGTCGAGCAGCTCGCACGCGACATCCACTCGCGCGCGACCGGCGGCGAGGATTTCGGCCAGCTCGCGCTCGCGTACTCGAATGCGCAATCGGCCCTCGAGCGCGGCAAGCTCGGCTGGCGCCGCATGGGCCAGCTGCCGCAGTTCATCGCGGACCTCGTCCAGTCGATGCAGGCCGGCGACGTCAGCGAGCCGGTGCGCACGCCGACCGGCTTCCACCTCGTGCGGCTCGACGGGACGCGCGGCGGCGACAGCGGCCCGATGCTGGTCGAGCAGATGCACGTGCGCCACATCCTGATGCGTCCCAACGAGGTGCAGGACGACGCCACGACGCGCCAGCGCCTCGCCACCGTCCGCGACCGCATTCTGGCTGGCGAGGACTTCGCCGCGCTCGCGAGCGTCACCTCGGAGGACCCGGGCTCGGCGACGCGCGGTGGCGACCTCGGCTGGAACTCCCCTGGTACCTTCGACCCTCAGTTCGAGGAGGTCATGGCGACGCTCGCCGAGAACGAGATCAGCGAGCCATTCCGCACGCAGTTCGGCTGGCACATCGTGCAGATGCTCGGCAAGCGCACGCACGACCAGAGCGACGAGGTGCGGCGCCAGCGCGCGCTGACTGCGCTGCGCGAGAGCAAGGTCGACGAGGAGACCGAGCTGTGGCTGCGAAGGCTGCGCGACGAAGCCTACGTCGAGTACCGCGGCCGCTGACCGCGAAGCGGCTCGTCGTCACGACCGGCGAGCCCGCCGGCATCGGTCCCGATCTCGCGATCGCGGCGGCGCGCAGGCGCTGGCCCTGCGAACTCGTGTTCGCGGGCGACCCGGCGCTCCTCGCCGCGCGCGCCTCGCAGCTGTCCGCCAGGGTCCAGGTCTCGGAATGGCGTGCGGGTGCGCCGCCCGCGCCGCACCGCGCGGGCCGGCTCCCGGTCCTCGCTGTGCGCCTCGCGAGGCCAGCCGTCGCGGGCCGGCTCGACCCCGCCAACGCGCGCTGCGTGATCGGCCAGCTCGACGCGGCCATCGCCGGCTGCCGCGATGGCAGCTTCGCGGCGATGGTCACCGCACCGGTGCAGAAGTCCGTGATCAATGAGGCCGGCATCCCCTTCACCGGGCACACCGAGTACCTCGCCGCCCGCACGGGCGCGCCGCAGCCGGTGATGCTGCTGGTCGCGGGGACGCTCCGGGTCGCGCTCGCGACCACGCACCTGCCGCTGGCGGCGGTCCCGGGCCGCGTGACGCGCGCGTCGCTCGCGGCCACGCTCGACGTGCTGCACGCGGGCCTCGCGCGCGCATTCCGCATGCGCAAGCCGCGCATCCTCGTCTGCGGGCTCAACCCGCACGCCGGCGAGTCCGGCCACCTGGGGCGCGAGGAGATCGACGTCATCGCGCCCGCCGTCGCCGCCGCGCGCGCGCGCGGCATCGCGGCCGCGGGACCGGTCGCGGCCGACACCGCCTTCACGCCGGCATCGCTCGCCGCCACGGACGCGGTGCTCGCCATGTACCACGACCAGGGGCTGCCCGTGCTCAAGCACGCGGGCTTCGGCCGGGCCGTCAATGTCACGCTCGGGCTGCCGATCCTGCGCACCTCCGTGGACCACGGCACGGCGCTCGACCTGGCGGGCTCGGGCCGCGCCGACCCCGGCAGCCTGTTCGAGGCGATTGCGCTCGCATCGCGGCTCGGGAGCCCCTGATTGGCCCGTGCGCGCAGGCGCTTCGGCCAGCATTTCCTGCACGACCCGGGCGTCATCGCGCGCATCGTCGCGGCCATCGACCCGAGGCCCGGCGAGCGGCTCGTCGAAATCGGCCCCGGCACCGGCGCGCTCACGCTGCCGCTGCTTGCGCGCTGCGGCAGGCTGGATGCGATCGAGATCGACCGCGACCTGTTGCCGGAGCTGCGGCGTCGCGCGGCTGGGGTGGGAAAACTCGTCGTCCACGAGGCCGACGTGCTCGAGTTCGACTTCCGGGCGCTCTGCGGCGCCGGGCCGCCGCTGCGGGTCTGCGGCAACCTGCCCTACAACATCTCGACGCCCCTGCTGTTCCGCCTGGTGGACGCGGGCGCGGCCATCTCCGACATGCATTTCATGCTGCAGAAGGAAGTCGTCGAACGGATCGTGGCGGCGCCGGGAGGCAAGGACTACGGCCGCCTGACGGTCATGCTCGCCGCCGCCTGCGGCGCTGAATTCCTGTTCCGCGTCGGGCGCGGAGCCTTCCAGCCGCCGCCGGCCGTGGACTCGGCGGTCGTGCGCCTGGTGCCGCACGCGCATCCGCCCTTCCCGCTGCCCGACCCGGACCGCTTCGCCCGCGTCGTCGCCGCGGCGTTCCAGATGCGGCGCAAGATGCTGCGGAACTCCCTGCGTGGCCTCGTCGACGAAGCCGCCTTCACCGCCGCCGGCGTCGATCCCGTGCGCCGGCCCGAGACGCTCTCGCCGGCCGAGTTCGCCCGCCTCTCCGCGCAACCGGGCCCGGCCTCCCAGCGCCTATAATGGCGGGGTCATGAGCATCTACCGCAGGATCCTGCTGGTCGTGGACCTCGGCGAGCACAGCGAGCAGATCGGCGCGCGGGCGCGCGACGTCGCCTCGGTGCTGGGCGCCGAGCTCTCGGTGCTGCACGTGGTCGAGTACGTGCCGGTCGAGCCGATGGGCGAGACGCTCCTGCCAGCCGTGCAGATCGAGGAAGAGCTGGTGCAGCGCGCCAGGGTGCAGCTGGCGCAGCTATGCGAGCGTCTCGGCATCGGCGGCGCCCGCCGCGACGTCGCCGCCGGCAACGTCAAGGCCGAGATCGTGCGCGCCGCGCAGGAGCAGCGCGCCGACCTGATCGTGCTCGGCAGCCGCGAGCGCCGCGGCCCCTCGATCCTCGTGAATTTCACCGAGGACACGGTGCTGCACGCCGCGCCCTGCGACGTGCTCGCCGTGCGCATCGCGAGGCCCGCCCCATGACCGAGCCGGGCCCGCACCTGATCACCGTGGACGTCGACACGCGCTACCTGGAGGACCAGTCGGACCCCGAGGAGCGCCGTTACGTCTTCGCCTACACGATCACGATCCGCAACCGCGGCGCGGTCCCGGCCAAGCTGCTGACCCGGCACTGGGTCATCACCGACGCCAACGGCAAGGTGCAGGAGGTGCGCGGCGAGGGCGTGGTCGGGGAACAGCCGCACCTGATGCCGGGGCAGGGATTCCGCTACACCAGCGGCGCCGTGCTCGAAACGCCGGTCGGCGCGATGCAGGGCTCGTACCAGATGCTGGCCGACGACGGCGTCCGCTTCGACGCGCCGATCCCGCCCTTCACGCTCGCCATGCCCGGCACGATCCACTGAGGATCCCGGGTTGGCGGTCTATGCGGTCGGCGACCTGCAGGGCTGCCACGCGGAGTTCGAGGCGCTCCTCGAGCGCCTGAGATTCGATCCGGCGCGCGACCGCCTCTGGCTCACGGGCGACCTGGTCAACCGCGGGCCGGATTCGCTCGGCGTCCTGCGCACGGTGCGCGCGCTCGGCCAGAGCGTCACCACCGTGCTCGGCAACCACGACCTGCACCTGCTCGCGCTCGCGCATGCGCCCGAGGGCGTGAGCCGGCGCGAGCCCGGGCTGCTCGCGGTGCTCGATGCTCCGGATGCGGCGGAGCTCCTGGCCTGGCTCGCGGCGCGCCCGCTGCTGCATCGCGACTTGGCGCTCGGCCGGACGCTGATCCACGCGGGCCTGCCGCCGCAGTGGTCGTTGGCGGACGCCGAGGACGCCGCGCGCGAAGTCGAGGCGGCCCTGCGCGACGATCCCGCGGCGCTTCTTTCCGGGATGTACGGCGGCCAGCCGGACCAGTGGTCGCCGGCGCTCGCGGGCATCCAGCGGCTGCGATTCGCGGTCAACTGCCTCACGCGGCTGCGCTTCGTGGATGCCGCGGGGCGGCTGCTGCTGGCGCTCAAGGGCCCGGTCGGCGACGCGCCGGCGGGCGCCATGCCCTGGTTCCGGCATCCGGCCCGCCGCACGCGGCAGGATGCGTTGATCTTCGGCCACTGGTCGGCGCTCGGCTTCCTGGCCGAGCCGGGCCTGCTCTGCCTCGACACCGGTTGCGTCTGGGGCGGCTCGCTCGCCGCCGTCCGCCTGGACGCCGCGGAGGAACCGTTGTTCCTGCCCTGCCGGGGCAGCCTGCGCCCGCCGCGCTGACTACTGGTTCTGCGCCTGCACCGCCGCGACGTCCTGCACGCCCACCAGGACCTCGAAGCGCAGGTCGATGCGGTTGCCAACGAGCTGGTGCGGGATGCAGTTGACGTCGCCCTGCATGTTGCGGGTGCGGAACTTCGGCAGGATGCGGTCGCGGAAGAGCTCGACCAGCTCGCAATCGCCCATCTCGAGGCCTTTCGGCGAGTTGCGCTTGATGACCACCGGCTTCCAGACGCCGAGCACGGCCTCGCCCACGTCGCGCGCGCCCTCCTCCGGGACGGCCGGCGCGTAGAAGACGACCTTCAGGTGCGGGAAGTCCGCGACGTGCTGGAAGCCGAACTCGCAGCCTCGTTCGCTGATCTTGATGTCAGGGCGCGCGCCCAGGTGCTTGAGCAGCAGCTTGACCTTGCTCTTCAGGCCGCCGCAGGAGTACCGGGTCGTGAATCCCATGTAGACGAAATCCACGTCCTGGCGCTCCCAGGCCGCGGCGGCTTCCTCGTAACCGGCATCCGTCGCGGCCGCCGGCATCGCCGCCAGGAGGGCGCAGACCAGGACTCCGGCACGCAGCGTCATCGGTCAAGCTCCTCGCCGTCCACCCGCAGCATGAGACCGGTGCGGACCGGTGGGGTTCCGCCGGCTGCATATAATGGCACGATGACGATCATGCGTTTCGAGGCGGAGGGCCGGCGGCTCAGCGCCGACCTCGGAGATCCCCTCTCGATCGCCATTCCGCTGGATTTCGGCGGGCCGCAGCCCTCCTGCTTCGACGCTCCTTCGGCCACGGCCAGGCCGTTTCGTTCCGGCGCCTTTGTCGGCGACACCCGCGCCGGCGGCAGCTGCAACTGCGAGCTGCTGTCGCTCGCCCCGCACTGCAACGGCACGCATACCGAATGCGTCGGTCACGTGACCGACGAGCGCATCGCCGTGAGCGACCGGCTGCGTGGCGGGCTCGCGCTCGCCCTGCTCGTGTCGCTGCAACCGGTGCCCGCCGGCGCCGCCGCCGAGGACAGCGACCCGCCGCCGGCCGCGGACGACCTTCTCGTGACCGCCAGGGCGCTGGCGGAGGCGACCGCGCGGCATCCGGGGCCGGCGCCGCAGGCGCTCGTGCTGCGCACGCTGCCGAATCCCTCCACGCGGCTGCATCGCCGTTACGAGGGGCCGGCGCCGGCACCGTACCTGTCGCGCCAGGCCGCGCAATGGATGGTGGAGCAAGGCATCCTGCACCTGGTCCTGGACCTGCCGTCGGCGGACCGGGCCGACGACCACGGCAGGCTGACGGCCCACCGCGTCTTCTTCGGCCTGCCGGCGGGCTCGCGTCATGCGCCGGACGCCGCGCGACCGCAGGCGAGCATCACCGAGCTCGCCTGGGTCGCGCCGACCATCCGCGACGGCTGGTACCTGCTCGACCTGCAGATCCCCGCCTTCCTCGCGGACGCCGCGCCCTCGCGCCCGCTGCTGTACCCGGTGCGCTGCGAATGAGCCCGCAACTCACACTCGAGTGGGCGTGCGCGCAGGATGCCGCCGACCCGCTCTCGAGGAACCGAGCTGCATTCCACTTTCCGGTGACACCCGACGGCCGGCCCGTCACCTACCTCTGCGGCAACTCCCTCGGCCTGCAGCCGCGCCGCGCCGTCGACGAGGTCGCCAGGTTCATGCAGGAGTGGCAGCGCCTGGGCGTGCTCGGCTACCACGACCCGCAGGCGGACTGGCTCAACCTGCACGAGCGGCTCGCCCCGACCGCGGCGGCTCTCGCGGGTGCGCGCCTGCCGGAAGTGGTCGTGATGCATTCGCTCACGATCAACCTGCACCTGCTCATGGCGAGCTTCTATCGACCGACGCGCGATCGCCGCCTCATCCTCATCGAGCAGGGCGCATTTCCCTCCGACCGCTACGCGGTCGCCTCCCAGCTCGACTGGCACGGCCTCGGCCTCGAGGCGCTGGTGCAGGTCGGGCCGCGGCCCGGGGAGTCGCTGCTGCGGGAGGAGGACCTGGTCGCGGCGATCGAGCGCGCGGGCGAGGCGCTCGCGCTCGTGGTGCTGCCCGGCGTCCAGTACCTGACCGGCCAGTACCTCGACCTGCCGCGCCTGATCCGGGCGGCGCACGGCGTCGGAGCCGTCGCCGGGCTCGACCTTGCGCACGCCATGGGCAACGTCCCGCTCGCGCTGCACGACTGGGGCGCCGATTTCGCCGTCTGGTGCTCCTACAAGTACCTGAATGGCGGCCCCGGCGCGACCGCGGGCGCCTTCGTGCACGAGCGGCACTTCGAGTCGAAGACGCCGCGGCTCTCGGGCTGGTGGGGCAACGACCTCGCCACGCGCTTCGACTTCGGCGAGTCGTTCCACCCGTATCGCGGGGCGGCGGGTTGGCAGGTCAGCAACCATCCGCTGCTCGGCATGGTGCCGCTCTGTGCCTCCTTCCCGCTGTTCGAGGCCACCGGGCTGCCGGCGCTCGCCACACGCTCGCGTGCGCTCACGGGCTTCCTCGAGCGGCTGCTCGACGCGCGCCTCGGCGAGCGCATCGAGATCCTGACGCCGCGCGATCCCGCGCGGCGCGGGGCGCAGCTCTCGGTGCGGCTCGCGGGCGCCCGCGGCGCCGGGCGCGCGCTTTTCGAGGGCCTGCAGGCGCGCGGGCTCACCTGCGACTGGCGCGAGCCGGACGTGATCCGTCTCGCCCCGGCGCCGCTCTACAACTCCTTCGAGGACTGCTGGCGCGCGGTGTCGATCGTCGAGCAGGCGCTCAACGCCTTGCCAGCGTGACGAAGCTGTAGGCGTGCGCGTGCCGCGCGTCCGCGGCGTGCTCCTCGCGGAAGGTCTCGCGCCACTCGCGGCGGTCGAAGCCCTCGAGCCGCGTGTCGCCCGCGACCTCCGCGTGCACCTCGGTGAGCTCGACGCGGCCGACCAGTCCCCAGCAGGCGCGATAGACCTCGGCACCGCCGATCACGAACAGCGACTGCGACGAATCCACGAGCGCGAGCGCCGCCTCCGGACTCGCAACCGTCTCGCAGCCGGGCGCGCGCCAGCCGGGATCGCGCGACAGCACGAAGTTGCGCCGGCCCGGCAATGCGCGGCCGATCGACTCCTGCGTGCGACGGCCCATCAGGAGCGCATGGCCCAGGGTCAGCGACCTGAATCGCTTCAGGTCATCCGGCAGCCGCCACGGCAGTCCGCCGCCGCGGCCGATCACGCCGTTGGCGGCCATCGCGACGATCGCGACCGGTGCCGCGGCCACGCGGCGCGCTACACCGCGACCGGGGCGCGGATCGCCGCGTGCGGCTCGTATCCGACCACCTGGAAGTCCGCGACCTCGTAGTCCGCGACGTCGTCCGGCCGGCGCAGCAGCGCGAGACGGGGCAGCGCCCGCGGCTCGCGCGAGAGCTGCTCGTCCGCCTGCGCCAGGTGATTCAGGTACAGGTGGCAGTCGCCACCGGTCCAGACGAGCTCGCCGACCGCGAGGTCGGCCTGCTGCGCGAGGATGTGGGTCAGCAGCGCATACGAGGCCACGTTGAACGGTACGCCCAGGAACAGGTCGCAGCTCCTCTGGTACACTTGGCAGGAGAGCCGGCCCCCGGCGACGTAGAACTGGAAGAACGCATGGCAGGGCGCGAGCGCCATGCTCTCGATCTCGCCGACATTCCAGGCGCTGACGATGATGCGCCGCGAGTCCGGATCGCGCCGCAACTGCTCCAGCACGCGCGCGATCTGGTCCACCTCCCGGCCGTCGGCGGTCCGCCAGGCGCGCCACTGCCGCCCATAGACGGGGCCGAGATCGCCATTCGCGTCGGCCCACTCGTCCCAGATCGTGACGCCCTGCTCACGCAGCCACTTCACATTGGTCTCGCCGCGCAGGAACCAGAGCAGCTCCGCAATCACCGACTTGAGGTGCACGCGCTTCGTCGTCACGAGGGGGAAGCCCGCGGCCAGGTCGAGGCGCATCTGGTGGCCGAAGACCGAGAGCGTGCCCGTGCCCGTGCGGTCGGCCTTGCGGACGCCGTGCGCGCGCACATGGTGCATGAGGTCGAGGTACTGCCGCATCAGGCGCAATTCCCGGACGGCTCGCGCCGCCGCGCGGCCCAGGCGAGCATCGCGAGTCCCGCCACCAGCATCGGCAACGACAGCAGCTGGCCCATCGTCAGCCAGCCGAAGGCCAGGTAGCCGATGTTCGCGTCGGGCAGGCGCACGAACTCGACCGCGAAGCGGAAGGCCCCGTAGCCCGCCAGGAACAGGCCCGACGGCGCGAGCCGGGCGCGCGGCTTCGACGTAAACCACCAGACGAGCGTGAACAGCACGATGCCTTCGAGCGCCGCTTCGTACAGCTGCGACGGGTGGCGGACTTCGCCGTCGACCAGGAAACCCCAGGGCAGGTCGGTCGGCTTGCCCCAGAGCTCCCCGTTGATGAAGTTGCCGATGCGCCCGGCGAAGAGGCCGAGCGCCGGCAGCGGCGCGGTGAAATCGAACACGTCCGCGACGCGGCGCGAGCGGCGCATCGCGAACCAGGTGATCGCGATCATCACGCCCGCCAGCCCGCCGTGGAACGACATCCC